>MDTC01034201.1_pt1 | contig 50943 bp, 52 predicted proteins | sample 811181 | NCBI WGS metagenome assembly MDTC01 (sample SAMN05326644, study PRJNA326480) | marine metagenome | isolation source: seawater | place: Pacific Ocean: North | collected 2011 | reverse complement strand
TATTTGTACTACATAAAGACCCAAGAATTGCAGCTGAATTACAGTGCGATAAGCACATAGTAAAGATGATTGTGGAATCTGCTCAGATGTTATCCACAGCGCACCGTATGCTCGATGGCTATATGGAAATGCGACCATCTAAATCTGGTAAGCGCATAGTCAAATATTGGGTTCACAAAAATAATAATCTTGAAAACGTATTGTATCGTGCTGTTCACCATGGGCATCCTTGTACTGTGTGGACAATGCAAACAAATGCTAATTACGAATGGCATTATAAACACTTTGTATCTCTATGTGACGAATATCAACATAGATATAATAAAGTGCATTCAACTGATACTCTTCTTCGAGAAGTATTACGTCGCCCACCTACAAATACTAATTGGTCAAATCTATACACACCATTTGCTCTTGCTATGCAACACGAACCACAATGCATTCACGAAGATGATCCGGTTCGTTCATATCAAGAGTATTACCAAACCAAACAAAAAAGATTTAAAATGGTTTGGACAAATCGCAACGTACCTGAATGGTTCAAAGAGGTAGCATAATGTTAGAAAAAGATAAGTCAAAAGCAAACCGCATGCTCAGATCATCTGCAGCAAGAACTCGTCGTAAAACACGGAAAGCTATGATGGAAGCTCGAACCTTATCTTTATTCGCCCGCCTAAAAAGATTGCGACGAAAAAAATCATTAAGTCATTGATTACAAACAAAAAGAAAATCACCTAGTTCGGCGCTTTTTTGTGTACATTCACTTCGTAACAGTGTAGGATGTATATATGAAAAGGAGAAATACTATGGAATTTACTTACTCAGATGATCTTTGGTCAGATCTTTACAAAGACGTTCATGGCTTCCGGCCTACTGAAGATTTTATAAAAAACATTTTAGCGTGGGGTGATCAGGCCAAGCAAAATCTCTGGGATTCTTTATGTTGGACACTCGAAAAAAATACTGAGGCTGAGAAAGCAGCTGAAGTAGTCGCCATCGAGAAGTTCGAAGCTCGTATCCAAGACGTTGTCGAGCTTGGTGCTGGTAATCGTACTAATGCTCTTTTGTGGATGACTGGTACTGAAACCTTCTATCACATTCAAGATGTTGAACACTTTGTTTGGGAGCAAGGTATCTTGTTCACTGACTATGGTAAACAGCTAGTTAAAGATCTGGCAGAGATCGTCGATTATAAGGAGTATGACTATGCATAACATGTTGTATTGGAAAGTTGAAGCCTTTATTTTTAAAAATGGCTGTTATGAATTGCAAGAGCATGCCTCAGGATTTAAATATGATCAAGCTCGTAGTTACTACTTGGATTTGTATGATTCTAACAAATTTGCATTGCTTAGAATGTCTCGCCTTGATGGCAGCGAAACCTGGTCAATTGAAAGCAAGGAGGCAGCATAATGTATGATCTAGATGTAATTGTAAAAGGTGATAAGCTTCCTCGTCACGGTTCGCCTCAAGATCGTGGCAGTGCAGATGCCTATTATGGTCGTCCATATGATCCACATTATTATGTTGGTTCTACATATCAATCTGAACGTGTTGGAAAAGATAATATGACTATCGGTGAGATCGAAGCCTACAAGTATGGTCATGATAACGAAGAAGATCGAAAGGATTGGGGTTAATGAAAAAATTAATTTATAGCGCGGTTGGAATCATAGTGGCTATATTATTAATACTTTATCTATGGCATATATGGTCAGATTGTATGGATGAAAATTCTTGGTTAACTTGTGTCAGAATGTTGAGTAGATGATTAGTGTGAATGGTAAATTATTTAATTGCCTCTATAATGCAATAGAGTATCGAGATTACCTTGATGCTCATTATATAAAAGTGATATGGTATGTATACAGTTGAATTTGATGAGGATGAAACACTCATTACGGTCTTAGATGATAAGGGAAAATACGATGATGTTTCAGTATTCCTTTATGATGACGTGGTTTATATTCGTCAATGGAATGAAAAGGATGATAGATTTCAGGTTATAGCGATGACCGATATGATGTATCTTAAATTGATGTCAGCATGGACTTCACCTGAAGGTGCATTTGTTTTGGAAAAAAATTATAAGTGATTGATTTTAAACGAAACAAAAACGTGTACATTGCTTTCAACATGCTGTAGGATGGTTATATCAAATGAAGGAGAATACTATGAAAACTGCAACTACTCAATCTGATCGTCTTGCTCTCATCAAAAAAATTGCTGAGCGTAATAAAAAAATGTCTAAGATTCGTAAACAGTCGGCATCAGTTATCTCTCGTGCCAAGCCTGTTTCTCGTAAGAAAAAAGATCTTGACATTCCTAAAGAGTCTAACATGTATCACTGGACTGATGCATCTAAATATGCCAAAGAATATTATGGAGAAACAATGTTCGAAACAACTCGTTATGATAATGATTGGGATTGAGTCTAAAGACTCTTTTCCTCATACGTCTGTGTAGAGGCGTTGATCAGCTAAAAGCACTATCCCTGCGGGAATATATTCGCCTGTGAAATATCAGTGTCGTGAAAGCGTAGGGGTGTTAGTTTCAATTAAACTAGAGCGGCAATGTCAATAAGGCCGTGCGGGGAGATTGGAGATACTAGCTCGGGCGTATGAGGAAAGGAGTTTATTATGAGAACTGTACACTATGTAGGGATGGATCACGACACTTATACTCGAGCTCGTAGGGTATTCGGTGGTCCTGCTTACTATCACAAACATATGGACGCTAGAGTCTATAGCGAAGTTGGTGATAGTGATGTTGTTATAGTAGGTGATCCTAGAATGCACAAGTATGTATGGGATGCATCTGCAGTTGATAGGAGGTACACAGATTGATTTTTAGTACTAGTCTCATCGATACTCAGGACCATTGGATGGTCGGTACTGAATGGCAATATGCCAAAGGTACTGTCACCATGCATCCTGAAGGTTTCAGCTGTTCTTGTAAAAAAGCACCGCGTAAACCATGTAACCATATTCGTAATGTTAAGTTACGTATCTATGGTACATTCGATCAACATTATAAGGAGGCAGCTTAATGTCTATGCATATGATTAGAGGAGTTCAAGTCCATGGTGTAGGTAAACGCCGTAAGGCGAAACGAAAATCAAATAAATTAATAAAGGCGGAAGCCGAACATCAAAAGTTTCTAGATAAACTTGTTTCAGGTAAGTCAAGTTATAGGCCTGACTTACCTGACTATAATTGTGGTCCTCGTATGACGAGTGATCGTATAGCAGGCAATGGTCTTGCAAAAGAACGTAATCGCTATACGGGTGATGAAATCGCTGGTATTGTAGTTACACATAAATCAAATCTAATGCCAGTTCGTAAAGATAACAAACAAGCAGCTATTGATGCTGCCTCAATGAGGAGATAATAATGTGGGTAATTAAAGTCGACATGTATGGTCGACCATCAAATGCCGTGATGCGGCGAATGGAAAATTGTAAGCTTGATCTTGATTCTCATGAATCTCGTTCTAAGTTTGGCTATTGCTATTTAGATTATTTAGTCAAATGAGTGATTATCAAGTTTCGCTTCTTGATCGTCGAGTTCAATATCTCGAAGGCAAGATACAAGATTGGGAGAAAGTCATTGATATACTAATGGCCGATCCTACCTTTATGCATACTTTGGGTGTAAAGGAATTGAAAAAGAATCAAAATAAAAACATTGATTCGTCTTATAAAGTAAAGGATCCGTATAAATGATTGACTCAATTTCTTTTCGTGACTATATGGTCACTGAATTAAAAAAACGTGAATGTCGTGTGATATTCAAAAAAGTAAATGGTGAAGAACGGGATATGATTTGCACTTTGCAAGAAGGTGTTATTCCATCTACTGATATTAAAGATCCATTTACTCTTAAAAAAATCAGGGATATCAGTGAAGAAGTAATTCCTGTTTGGGATACAAAGGCTGAAGGATGGCGTTCATTTCGTGTTGATAGTGTGCTATCTTTTACCTAGTATAAATAAGCATTTAAGGAGTTCTTATGAATATTGAATATGTCGAATATTTAATTTTAGCGGCAGGGGCGGTCTGTGCATTCAAGATTGGTTATTGGTATAATAAACACAATAGCGAAGAGATTATAGAAGCTACTATCAGAGCGTTAGTTGATAAGAACTTAGTTCGCTGGAAGAGAGATTCAGACGGCGAAATTGAACTTTTACCTATAGATCATAAAGATTAATTTAAATTTGTCGGCGCTTTTTAGTGTACATTCCTTTTGGAATGTGGTAGAATAGTATTATATGATGAAACAAGTGAGGATATCATGGCTAGACAAACTGCACGTATGAAGATTCGTCAAGAACTTGCAAAAGAATCGAAAGTAAAACCGATTAAACCACGTAAGAAGAGAGCTCCACTCTCAGCTGAACAAAAAGCAGTATTGATAGAACGTATGGCCAAAGCTCGTGAAGCTCGTGGTCCTGCAAAGAATTTGTCTATTGACGAATCAATTCGTGATTTGTCTGCAGATAATCCATTAAGCCCTTCAAAAATTAAAGACTATATCAAAAGTCAAAAAGAATTAATGCAGGGTTTAAAATCTTCGAAGGCTAAAGATAGCAAAGATGCTGGTCTTAGAGGCCAGTATTGGGACACAGATACATATCTGTTTAACCTTCAAAGATATCTTAATGACGGTGTTTATAGAGACCATCGCTATGGTGCTGAAAAGCAGAATAAAATTAAAATGCGCAGTGTAGCAATGGCTTATTATCCTGATGGCACACCTAAACGTACTGTAGGTGTATTTTATGGTGATATAGGTGAAGTATACACAAATGAAATGTATTTGGAGGATAGTCAAAATCGAAACTGAAAAGAAATTTCTAACTAAGAGTGAGTTCACTGAGTTAATAATAAATACCGTTAAATCGCATAAGTCTTCTTACATGGATGCCATCATACATCTATGTGAGGAGAACAATATTGAAATCGAAGATATAAGAAAATATATATCTCCGGTGATTAAAAACAAGATTGAGGCAGAAGCTACTAATTTAAATTTTTTGCCTCAACAAAACTGTTTACCTATAGTATAAAATATAGTATAATATTTCAGCAATAATACAGCAATATAAGGAAAAATATATGTCTTTTGCAAATCTAAAACGTAACCGTACCGACTTCTCAAAGCTATTGAATGCAGCTCAATCTGCAGGTGGTGGTGAGAAGAAATCATATGGCGATGACCGTATGTGGAAACCAGTAGTTGATAAGGCAGGTAATGGTTATGCCATTCTTCGTTTCTTACCGGCAACTGAAGGCCAAGAAATTCCGTGGGTTCAATATTGGGATCATGGATTTAAAGGACCAACTGGCCAATGGTATATTGAAAAGTCTTTGACGTCTATTGGTCAGCCTGACCCTGTAGGTGAATTGAATTCTCGTTTGTGGAATTCAGGTATCGAAGATGATAAAGAAACTGCACGTAAACAAAAACGTCGTTTACATTATGTAACAAACGTTTTGGTGGTATCAGACCCATCTGCACCTGAGAATGAAGGCAAAGTCTTCATGTATCAGTTCGGCAAAAAGATCTTTGATAAAGTTATGGATCTAATGCAACCTCAATTTCCTGATGAAAAGCCAATTAATCCCTTTGACTTTTGGAATGGTGCTGATTTTGTATTAAAAATTCGTAACGTCGAAGGTTATAGGAACTATGACAAGTCGGAGTTTCGTAGCCCATCGGCTCTCTATGATGGCGATGAAGCACGTTTGGAAGAGGTTTATAATAAACTATATCCAATCACCGAGTTCACAGATCCTACAAGCTATAAAACTTATGATGAGCTCAAAACTAAATTGCACCAAGTATTAGGTGAACAAGCTCCTCGTACAGTTAAGCAAGAAGTAGCAATTGATGATGAGATTCCTTATGATCGATTCGATAAGGCTTCTGCACCAGCAGAACCTACAGCTACACCAGTATCACAGACTGCAGAATCGGCAGTCGATGAAGATGATACAATGTCTTATTTTGCTAAGCTAGCAGCTGAAGACTAATTAGAAGGACCATGTAAATCAATAAAATGTGTTGAATTGATTTGTTCAACCATTGTAGTAGGCGCATTAATCGTTGTAATGGTTCGTGCGTCTGCATTATATTGTAGTCCCAAGCCAGGGCTATTACTTCCAGATCTAGTAATTTCGTTACGCAAATCTTCTAACGAAATGGCCATGTCTTCGCCCTGTAAAACTCTTATTGCCTTATCAAATCTTACAGCATTCTCTTTCTTTTCTAATTCCCTTTTACTAATACGTTTATCATCACCAGCTATATCGCTAAGAACTTTTAATGACCTAAATCCTTCAGGTGATAATACCGGTTTAGTAGGAGCTACCTGTTCTTCTTCCTCAGGAAACAGATAATTAAATAATCTGGTATTACCGAATCTATCTTTTAGATATGCTTTAATTTTTGAAAGATCAGGTAACCATCCGCCGAACCAATTTACAAAACCTGTTAAGAAGTCCGTAACTTCGTCATAAATTGCAGTCGCCTTTATACCTAAATTTTCTGCTATTTTACCTACATCTGGAATCCAACTAGTCACCCAATCCAAAGCACGATTAAAAAAATCCCCAACTTGAAATTTGATTAACGTCCATGTTCCGATTATAGACAATTTGATATCTATTGCAGTATCTTTTAAAAAATCTATGGCAGCATCAATGCCAGCTTTAAATTTTTGTTTTATGAAGCTAGTAAATCCTATAAAATTTTCGTAAAGCCAATCAGGTAATTGACCCTTTAAAGTTAGTTCTATCAAAAATAAAGCGCCGTCTATTGCTTTCGTAGAAAGATCTAAAGCTCCCAATAAACCGCCTTGCATTACATCTTTAAAACTTTGCCACCATTCAGTGATTTTTTCTATTCCGGATTGTATGCCTTCTGAATTAAAAAGATCAGATACTAAAGTTTTAATATTATCAAACCGTTCAGTGACACTTGCCCAAGTTGTTTTGATACTATCCATCGTAGATTTAAAATTTTCATTATCTCCGATATCTTTAAATATGCCATATAGCAAAGCTATGGCTGCACCTACCGGTCCACCTCTTACAACTAATTTTAATAGCGGTCTTAAGAAACCCAATAGCTTAGTAAAGGGTGACATAAGCATACTAATAAGAGCACCGAGTGGAGAAAGTAACTTACCAAACGTTCCGAATATTTTACCAAGAAATCCTCCTCCGCTAGCCTTTTCAGCTGAAGTTCCTTCAGGAGCTTTTACTGGAGATAATGGACTTCTACCAAAAAGACGACCTAGCAAACCCTTTCTACGAGTTTCACTTTCATCACCAGCTGCTTCTTTTTCTCTATCAAAAAAATTACTAAACGATTTGTTGATCGCAATAAGATTTTCAGAAGTAGTTTTTTGTTCTTCACCGAGATAAGATAAGCTATTGCTTATATCAGCAAGAGTAGTTCTTGTGTTTTCAGCCATTCATATTCTGCCTTTGTGCTTCTTCTTTTTGGTCTCTTAATTGATCCATTAGCATTTGTAAGTATATTTCTCTTTCCCACGGCATCATATTATTTACATCACTTAAAGAATATTGGTGATTCTGCATCAGCTGAAAGTTAACTTGATAGTGATTAACTAAGCTATCATGAGAAAGAGATACTAAAAAAAATCATTAAGCCCTTGTAGTTTTAATTCGTTATTGTGTTGACAATTACTGCATGTAAAATTAACATCATGCTTTAGAGCAGGCATGCCATCGATAAATTCTTTTATTTGGCCGAATTGATTATTATTCAAAGATTCAACAAATCTCATCTGTTCGGCTTCAACTTCTTCTGCAAATAATATTCTTTCATCGTTTGTTTCTACTGCCTTAATACATTTAGTTAGAAGTTTAAATGTCTGTTCAGTAGTAGAAGTACTATCTACAATTTCTTTGTCAAGTATATCACTAAATACCGGCCAAGCTAACTCAATAGCAATTTCATCTGTAATATTAATACGTTTTTCAACGTTTGGTATGTCAATATTAATGTCACTTAATTTGATACTAATATCGTTTGGCGTATCACAAGATTCACATTTCAATTTTAAATCTACGCTTTCACCAACTGATTTTGATCTAATTTGCAAAAACATATATTCGATATCAAAAGTAGTAAGAGATCTTCTATTGATAGGTTCTTCTACGCATGATATAATTGTATCGGCAATGGTATTTAAAATATGTGCTTGATCTTCACTTTCCATTGCAAGCATTAAAACTTTTTCTTCTTTCACCAAATACGGTCTGTATCTTACATTTTGTTGTGACGAAGGGATAACTAATTCATACTTTGGTGAGTCATTCAATTTGGGTAGTGCCATTTCAATTCATCCTTAAATTCTTTTCCAATTTTTATAAGAAAGTTGTACATTTAATTCTATAATACCATCAAGTTCATTATTAAACGTGATAGCGCTCATAGTAGTAGGGTATGCATATTGTAATTCTAAACTATATACCTTTCGGTTTTGAGGTGCTGGTAAAAAACCAAGATCAGGAATATTAATTTGCTTTCGAATAAATTCTGGCAATATATTTCTAGGATTTCCTGATTTTTCTAACTGATGTATTTTTACAGATTTTGCATAACCATTAGTACCATGCGAATAACCTATCTCATTTGTTTCTTGATTAAAAGCAGTGTTTTGCCAAGCTTCAAAATATGTTCTAACACCATAATCATTCAGACATAGAAAAGTGCAAGAGATATCTGTCACTGCATATCCAAAAGCTACTCTTTCTAAATGAGAACCAATTAATCTTTCATTACTTAAAATCTGCCTGCCAGGTAGAATTATGTCTCTGCATAGGACATTAAGTTCTCTACCATCCAGACTAGCTCCATCAATACGAGGCAGTTCTACAGAGAAGAGATTTGCACGAGCTAATCCTCTCTTTTGATTCACTTTAGCTTTTAAATCTTCAATAGCTGCCATTAGATTACCTTCCTAGAATCTTTATATACTTGAGCTTTCGATCCTTTTTGGAAATCAGCTGTTGGTAAAAATGTAGCGATTTCCCATTCAGGTGCAGGTACGAGTGCGAGACGGCTTCTTATATTAGAAGTCAAATAATGTTTTACGCATGGCTTATAATATTTAAATTTAGCAGCGGCTTTCATCATTCTATAACTAACCATAAATCTCGTATCGTCGGTGTACATTTTATTGTTAGCAGTATCTATCAACGCATCTAAAAATTTAGCTCTTAAAACTGGTGGAATGTAGTGTAGGTTCATTCCTAAAAAGCCACCTTCGGCTTTGTCTAATACGATTACCAGAGGAAAGCTGTCATAGTATGGTAAAGTTTCTTTATGCTTAGGATCATAGAAGAACATATACATTGAACCAATCACTTGACGATTCTTCAATTGAATAGGCTCTTCTTTCATCAGAGCATTTCTATTGACTCGACCAAGTTGTCCAGCTTTACGACGAAACCAGTTCCTAGATTCTGTGGTTCTAGGAGTGATACCTTTACGAAATGCTTCCATTTCGAGTTTTTGAAATAAGTTTGACATAAATCTATTTATTCTTTTTTCTCAGAGGTTTTAACGGTTTTATTGTTTTCTTAGGATTAGGTAATATGCCCATTTTTTTAAGTGTGTTCTCGGTCCATATCTGGAACTCGTAGTTGTTATCCTTCGCATATTTTTGAGCAGCTGCCCATTTATTCATATTCTTAACGTATGTCAAACCCTCGTTGATATATCGTTTTGTTTTTCTACCATTAAATTTTGGAGGAGATGTTTCTTTATCTGGCTTAATTTCAACAAGAATAGTTTTACCATTCTTAAACGTAATCTTAAGATCCATGAAGTATCTATGGTATTTTTTATCTACATCATAAAAGTACGGAATAACAGTTTCTTCACTTGACCAATGCTTTACATTAGGATTTTCATCACACCAACGAAACGAATGTTTCTCCCATAACGATCTAAATATTACACTATCGGCATCACCTCTGTATTTAGATCTATTTTTAACCCTATAATGTCCAGAATATGCCATCGTTTTCCATATAAATAGTTTTAACTTTTTGGTATTTATTAAGGATATAAAAATGTCAGGACCGTCTACTCGGCCAAAGGTCAGACCAACAGATAGGATCAGTCTAAAATTTCCAATAGAAGATGAAAATCTTTATAAAGGCCGGATCATATTTAAAGCCTATAAAGAAGATTATAAGACTCTTGTAAAAACTGGATTTGATTTAGTTGATGGCTCTTCTATAGCAGATCCTAACAGAATACCGGAAACGAATAGAGTTATTTCTGCTCCCGCGGCAGAAGCTAATAAAAAAAGAATAGACGAACTTTACAGATCCTCGGCTGATAATGATACACGCAAAGCTCTTCCCAGAGAAATAGGAAATAATAGTACGTGTACTTTATTTTTACCTGGTGCTTTACAGTTTCAAGATAGAATAGAATATACTAACGTCGATCTTAATATTATTGGTGCTGCCGCGGCCCGAGCAATTACGGCTGGTGGATCAGGAAAAGAAATATTAAAAAATTCACTTAGAGAAGCATTACCTAATTTTGAATCTTTACAATCAGCTTTTAGAACAGGATTAAAATCAGAAGCTGCTCAGGTTGCTGCATTAAGAGTTTCAAATAAGCTTAGTCCGGAATTGACAGGTGCACTTGAAACTTCTACCGGTATTACTTTAAATCCTAACAGAAGACAAACTCTAAAGGGTGTAGGTATTCGGCAGTTTGTATTTACCTTTAAACTTATTCCTACAACTCAACTAGAAGCGAATGAGATAACACGGATTATTAAATTCTTTAGATCTGAAATGTATCCAGATACTTCGGCCGAAGGACTAGAAGCAGCATTAAAATTTCCAAGTAAATTTAAAATTAGAATGATGTATGGTAAAAAACAAGTTACTACTGGAATATTGCCTTGTTTTCTAGAAAATGTAAACGTAGTTTATAATCCTACAAATACAGGTTTTCACAGTGACGGTGCAGGCGGTGCTGATTTTCAAGAAACAGATATATCATTATCTTTCATTGAAGAAAGAGCATTGACTAAACGCGACATCGTATTCGAGGAGTATTGATCATGAGTTATTTTAGAAACTTTCCACTTGTAGATTACAATTTTGGTAATGAAATATCACCGGCTTTATTTCAAAATTTGACTACATATGTAGATCTAGTTGATAGAGTCTCAGAAGATATTAGTGTTTATGAAACATACACTATTATGGACGGTGAAAGACCAGATTCTTTATCATACAAATTGTATGGTTCGACAGATTACTATTGGACATTTTACTTCTTAAACGAAAGCCTAAGAAGACAAGGCTGGCCTATTGGCCAACAAGAAGTATATACGCTAGGTGCAAAATATTATCCGAATACTGTTGTTTCGACAAAGGATGCTCTTACTGAAATTGATAATGATAGTTTTAATAAATTTTATTTGAATGATATTGTCGCAACAAGAGATGCAGGATCTCCTGGTTCTAATCCTTCTTTTGCTAATCCAGGATTTAAAGGGAGATTGCTAGAAAAAAATTTAGATTTGGGGCAACTGACGATTGAGCCTATCATTGAAATTAGAAGTATTTCAATTACAAATGGTGGATCAGGTTATACTACTACGCCTACGATAACTATTTCTGGAGGAGATGGTACCGGTGCTACAGTTCAAGCTGTTACCTTATCATCAGGTGTTATTACAAGTATTTTATTGAGTAATAAAGGAAGTGGTTATACAGCGGCTCCGACAATAACTATATCCGATCCTGACACGGCAGGCGGTACAACGGCTACTGCTACTGCAACTCTATCAAGCAATACTTTACCAGAAGGCACTACTCTTTATAGTTTTATTGGTGTAGAAGATACTGATTTGTGGGGAACAAGTAATAAGTTAAAATCAATAAACGCAGATTCTGTTGTGACACAATTAAATGCTGTTCATCATTATGAGGATGCGGATGGTAATTGGGTGGATTTGCCGGTTTATGGTTCAGGTTTCGGAGTTAATATAACTGCTGTTGGAACTTCAGGCAAAACACCTGTTACCTATCTTGAAAGACTGAGATCAGAAAATGATGCTTTAGCCCAAATAAAAGTGTTTAAACGTTCTATGGTAGATAGAATTAATACAGAATTTCAAAAACAATTGAGAGTATAATGCCGCAAGCAGTACATTCAGCCGAAAAAGTTGATATCATTAGTATTGAACTAAATTCAGATAGATTCAATAAACCTCTTCGTTTGTTTGGAACAGAAAAGGGCGCTGCTTCAATCGTAGCTGAAATTAATGTATATGAATCTATTACTACACCATATTTAACTGGTGATATGGTTTTAGTTGATGATCACGATATTTATAGATTGGCTGATATACAAGGTACTGAGCGAGTAAAAATAGAATTTGCTTTAGCTACTAAAGAAAGCCAGGTTATAGAATTAAATTTTGTTATATTAGATATTCAAGAATCTGTAAAAAGTAATGAAACCACTAGTGCCACGGTTGTAACTCTTATTGAAGATATAGGTTATTATAATGAAATACAAAAGATAAGTAAATCTTATCAAGGTACAGGTGAAGTAATTATCCAAAATATATTAAAAGATAATTTAAATAGAAATCTAGTCAACCGTTCTTTTGTAAATTCACATCAAAAACCGTTTCGATACATTGCACCTTTTATATCACCTCTTGATGCGGCTAAACAAGTATTAACAAATATGACTACCGAAGCCGGGATGCCGTATTTTTTATACTCGTCTATTTTCGAAAAAGAATATAATTTAAAAGATCTTGAGACAATAATAAGCAATAAAATACCGGCTTTTAATGAAGGTAAGCCTTTTAGATTTTCTCACGATACTTCTAAAACAAGTGACCTTGAAACACAAGCTTTATCAATTAGATCTTTGACAAACCGGAACTTAGAAAATACTTTAAAGCTCGCACAAAAAGGAGCTGTAGGTTCTGATTACAATCACATAAATTTAACAACAGGTAAAATTTATCCGACACATCTTAATTTTGAAGAGAGAATTAATGTTCTTATATCGAATGAAATTATTGACCCCAGTTTTAAATCGATATTAATTGATGGTTCTTTTATAGTTGATCCTGAAAAAATAGATCAAAGAAGACTTGTAGACTTTAATTCAAATAATAAAATAAGTTTAGGAACACACACTTATCCTAATAGCGAATATAATGCATTTAAACAACCTGAATTTGATCAGTTTACCACACTATTAGAAACTAGAAAAAGTATATTAGATACACTAATGAAAAATATATACGAAATATATATTCCTGGTTTATTATTCTCTGCTAAAAATAGTAAAACCTCTGTTGGAAATAAAATCGAAATAGAAATTTTAACAAATGACGACCAAGCAAAAATAGACGATAAAAGATCAGGTGATTTTATTATTTTAACAAAGCGACATGTATTTAACGTACCTGATGGTTTACATAATGTTTCAATGGGTATTAGTAGACTTACTAATCGAAAGGCTAGTAGATGAGTTTTTATGGAGATGAAACAAGATGGTTCGTTGGAACTGTTAAAAAGCATGATCCTGAATCTATTGGAAGATTACAGGTTAGAATACATGGTATTCACGGACCAGATGTTCCGGATGATGATTTGCCTTATGCCCAAGTTTTGATTCCTACAACCGAAGGCGGAGCTTCAGGTCTTGGTAAAATTACACAATTAAAACCAACTGCTTCAGTATTTGGTATCTTTCTTGACGGAAAAGAATCACAGCATCCACTTATATTAGGAAGTTTAAATAAAACAGAATCTCCTTCTACGACTCAAGCAAGTAATGCTGTCGCAAGAGATCAAGCCTATTATGATGCCGATAATATTACAACTGATGCTGTTTATATTCCACCAAAATTAAAAGAAGCATATGGCAAAAATCCTTCTGTACCTCAGAAGCGCAATATTATAATGCAGTTTCTTATTACAAATCAATTTAGCGAAGAAGTGGCTGCAGGTATTATAGGTAATCTTGAAAGAGAAAATTCAAATTTAGATCCAACATATGTTAATTCAAATGTAAATTCGGTTGGCTTAGCACAGTGGAGTAGTAGCGAAGCAAAAGGAAGAAGAGTAAATAAACTACAAATGTATTCTGCACTAAATAATTTATCATACGAAGATTTCTTCGCGCAATTAAGTTTTATAATTCATGAATTAAGAGGAACTGCTAATTCTAGAACAAACGGCGGTGCATACAATACAACCTATAATAAATTATTAGCATGTGATAACTACGAAGGTGGCCAAGACGACTTTAATTCTACTTGGATTTTTATGAATGAATATTTAAAAGTAATTGAAAATAAAGATATTGAAATTGTTGAAAGAGAAAAGAACGCTCGTCTTATATTCTCTCAATGGAAAAATTCAATACAAAATTATAGTGGAAATCAACAATGACAAAGACAAGTCAAGTCGAAACACTTTTAAGTGAAATAAGTAGAAATATTATTTCTAGTACATTAGCCGATGAAATAACTAATCTTACTAGACAAAATTCTATTGCTAATTCTTCAAAGCTTGGTGTAAACATAGGCCAAGAAGTTTCTGGATTTTCTTCTCTTATTGCTGCTATTGATGATGTTATTCCGGGTGTCACTGGTTCTGCACCTATTCAAACTTCAGATGTACTTTCTGTGGCACAGTTATTAAGATCAGGCTCAGGCTTAAACGAATTAAAAAAACAAGTAACTACTGGTAAATCTGATATCGATGCGATTACAGGAAGTACTGCTTCAACACAACCGGCATTTAGAGACGTAGTTATTTCTGCTCCATTCCCAGAAGCGATGGCTAATGCTTTAAAGGTTGCAGTTCCAACAGCCGCGGCTGCTACAATATTAAGTGCGGTAAATAAAAATGTATCTACTAATATTCCTCTTGGCATAGCTACATTAATAGGTTTAAGTGCTATAGATGAAGCCGAAGATCCTGATTTTGTTTCTTCTTTAAGTTTTAATCCTGATAATTTATTGAGAAGTATTATTGGTTCAGCAATTGGAAGTTCAACTACAATAGGAAGCTTACTATCTTCTGTAGCTATTTCTAATATTGGTGCAACAAATGCAGGATTAAATCTTATCGCAAATGGATTTAAATCTGTTATAGAAAATGCAGTTGAGCAACAGTTAAAACCTTCTGAAGGCTCTATTCAGAAACTTGCACAAATTGGTGGACAAGTTCAAACTATTAAAAAAGAAGATCTCGTAAAAATTAATACATTTTTAAGTAACAATAATATAGTAGCTGCTCGTAAAATAGTTAGAAAATATTCTGATTTATCTAATGTTCTAATTGAAGAAGAACTAAGAAAAATTAATAATCGAGCTACTAATAATTTGCAAGAACCAGTAGTCACTACACCAATTGAAGTAAAGAATAATACTACTGATTGGAGTGAAACTAATACTTCAGTAACTTTACTAGGAACCGTATTTAATGTAATTTCTTCTTCAGAAGAAGGTCAAACTATTATTTCGAATATGAATAGAGAATCGACAGAGATTATTATAACCGCAACTGATACTCCGTCTTATGGTTCGCCTTTACCACATCATAAACGATTTGTGGCTGAATATGGCTATGGTATTCCTTATCATTTTTTAATTACGAGACGATCTATTATAACATGTAGGCCGTTAGACGTAAAACCCAGAGTAAAAAATGATTCTTCTTTAGCTGCTCAACATTATACAAATAGCATTCTAATAGCTTTAGAAGGCGGAGCTGATGGCGATGGTACTGCTCACTATACAAATAAACAGATGTCGGCACTATATACAATGACAGATATCATTTTAAAAATAAGACCTGGCATGCAGATATTCGGTGTGAATGATATTACAGATTCATTAGGCTATCCTTATTTTGATGTAGTAAATCGAATAGATGCATTTAAAGATCATCCTTATAGCGGAAACATAAAAAATTATAATCCCTTAAAAGAACCGCCTTTATCTCAAAACGAATTAGTTTCAAGAAGATCTGAAGGAAATTAATATGATTGATGTTTTAAAAAATAAACCAAGTGAAAATACTACACCAGGAAATCATGAAGATAAAGATGGTGTTTTTCCTATTACAGGTTCAGATCATAGTATAAATCTTGAAGCAAGAGGAGGCGGAGAACAATTTAAACTTTTTGTTCCGACTTCTGCAGAAGATTTACCTATTAACATTTCTAAACCAAATCCATCCACATATCCTAATAATCAAATATCAAAGTCTGAATCTGGTCACGTTATCGAAGTAAACGATACGGCCGAAGGTCAACGAATATTGATTATGCATAATAATGGAGGTGGAATAGAATTAAGAGCGGATGGTTCTGTGCTTGTGTCAGCAATAGAACAGAAAGTTGAATTAATTGGTGCAGAACATCATGTAGTTGTAGAAAACGATGGCACTATGATATATAAAGGCAACTTAGATCTTAAAGTTGCTGGTGATTTAAATATTGATTGTTTGAATTATAATCTAAATGTAAGAGGTAATAAGACCGAAACTATTACTGGTTCTTCAAGAACTGATATTGGCGAATCAAAGGGCGAAAATATTAGTGGATCTATGTCTACTATTGTCGGAGAGCAAGTCACTGATACTTTTTTAGGTGGACACTCTCATAATATCAAAGGCACTCATTCGATGAATATTGAAGGAGCTGCTAATTATTTCTCTAGCGATGTGATGCATATGACATCAGATACAAGAATGGCTATATCAACTCCTGATATGAATCTGTTTGCAACCTCTCTTGCGGTAACAGGTGAACAAGGTGTTATTGGTAGTACAGGAATATCATTCAGCGGTAATGGTGCGGTATTCGAATCAGGTATAACTGCACCAACATTTCATGGTGATCTAGATGGTAATGCAGCTAATACGTATGCTCAGTCATATGCTTCGACTGCTACATCTGGAGGAGGTTCTATTACCAATACAGCAACACCTGCTATTACAAAACCAACTGGATCTATTATATCTAACTATTTAGAAAATTCAGTATATGCTATTAAGAAAGTAAAGATTGATGTAGGTAACTTTATTAAAAACTTTATGAATCGTTCTGTTGATTATGGCGGAGTATCTAAAACAAAAATAGACGTAAACAAAGCAAGATCTAAATTAAGAGATCCTGCAAATAGAAATAATACACAATTAGTTGGCCAACTTGTTAAAGAAGGTGTTATTGATCCATTATGGAATAGTCCTACACCAATTAAAATAGGTCGTATGGTCAAATCAGATCCAACACCTCAAATATCTTTTGGTAACGATGTAACGAATCCGGCCGCAGTATATGTTCCTACTTCTATACAAGCAAAAATATATCCTGGTGATAAATTTAATCCTTATAAAATGAAAGACATTACATCCAAAACTCTTATTGGTCCAGGCATTTCTATAGGCAAGTTTCTTGGATCAGATGATCCGACTAATTTAAACTTTATCAGAGATATTTCTGTTAAAAAGGAAATAGCTAAATATCTTGGTATTCATGCTTTGATTATAAAAAATATTAATACAAATAATAATAAGTTTAAAAATGTAAGTGTAAAAATATCCGAAAGCATTTATAGACCAGGTCCCGAAGAAACTATTACGCCAAATAGTATCAATGATTTAAAACTTAAAGGACGGGCAGTAGTATACGATATAGTCGGTAATACAGGTAAAAGTAATTTAAATTCTTTATTTGAACTTGCTGTATGGTGGAAAGATATTATTAACTATGAAAAACTTATTTTGGATTATGATACAATCGAAGGCAATTTGAAAGGAAGACTTATTGTTATATTGCCAGAAATAGATGATAATTATGAAGCAGAGTTTAATAGAGATATTGAAACTCATTTTAATGGTAATGTTTTTTCGAGTGGCGAATTTGTAGAAATACTTGAAGTTGAACCTAAAGAAGACGATTTATTAGGTGATCCGGATTATGAAACTCCATTAGTACCAAATAACGGAAAAGTTAAATTCTTAAATCCGAATTCTGCAAATTTACCAAGACAAAATATCATTGATGCTCTTGAAGCTGCTATTACTACTTTAGGAGAAGGATATAGTTTAGTAGTAACATATAACGGTGGAAGATCGGCAAGAGATGCTGGTACTCAAAATCATCCACTGGGCCATGCTGCAGATTTCTATATTGATTTTAAAGGCAAAAGATTATATCCAAATTATAATCGAGAAATATATGATAATCTTATTAACACTCTTGTAAGAAACGCTAATGATAAAGGCGTAAGACCTGGTATTGGTGGATATGAAAGCTTTATACATTATGACGAAAGCCCATGGAGACAAGGAAAACCAGGTCGTGCAGGCGTATGGAGATCTGGATTTAACGTAAAAATTTGATATAAATAAAACAAAAAGATAGAGCAATGGCTACAACTAAAGTATTTTCAAGGCAAGATGGAACGGTTTCTGAGATCACGAGTATCGTATCTCGTAAGGTAGAATACCGTGATATTGATTTATCTTTTGCTAAAAAAACGAATGGTGAATTGTTTATTAAAAAAGATGCCGCAGCTGTTATTCAGGCCGTAAAGAATCTTATACAAACAAATCATTTTGAAAAACCATTTGAACCATTTTATGGTGGCAATGTTAGAGCACTATTGTTTGAATTAGCAGATGATGATGTCGAGATTGAAATAGAAGAAACTATTGCTCAAACAATAAATGAATATGAACCAAGAGCTAAAGTCTTAAATATCTTTGTTAATTCGAATCCAGATATGAACGACATAAAAGTTACTTTAGAATTTCAGATATTAAATACCGAAGAAGTTGTAGAATTTACAACTGCATTATCGAGGCTAAGATAAAATGGCAACTACTATACAATCATCGGCACTAGATTTTAATAATATTAAGAGTAATCTTAAGACGTATCTAGCGAATAAAGAAGAATTTAAAGATTATAATTTTGAAGCGTCAGGCCTTTCAAACATTCTTGATGTTTTGGCTTATAATACACATCTGAATGCATTGACTGCTAACTTTGCTTTAAATGAATCTTATTTAGGTACTGCTCAATTAAGAAGTTCTATGGTTTCTCTTGCAGAAGGTATCGGTTATGTACCTGACACTCGGACATCATCTCAGGCTCTTGTAAGATTATTCTTTAATACATCAACAACGCCAAGAGATACAAAGATAACATTACCTGCTTATACTTCGTTTACCACTTCTGTTGATGACGTAAACTATACATTTTCTACTATTTCTGATTTTATTGCAGATGATAACGGTAGTGGATACTATGAATTTAAAACGTCCGATGGATCTACAAGTATTCCAATATTTGAAGGTACTAGAAGAACTAAAACATTTATAGTAGGACAATACGAAGACAATCCAGTCTATGTAATTCCTGACGGAAATCTTGATGCAGATACTGTCACTGTAAAAGTTTATAATTCAGTTACTTCAACATCTTCTACTACATATCAAAATATTATTAACGCTACTACTATTACTTCTACTTCGACCATATACATTTTAAAAGAATCTCCGAATGGTTATTTTGAATTGTCATTTGGTGACGGAGAAACATTCGGTGTTGCTCCAACCGCAGGTACAAGAATCGAAGTTGATTATATTTCTACAAGTGGTAATGCAGCAAACGGAGCATCGGCGTTTAGTTCAAATCAAGTTTTGACATTTGGAACAACAAATACGTTTACAAGTTCATTAAATGTTAGTACTGTATCGAACAGTGTAGGCGGTGATACGAAGGAAACTATCGAATCTATTCGTAAAAATGCACCATTTCAATATGCTACACAAAATAGAATGGTAACTGCAGAAGATTATACATCACTTATTCTAAGAAAGTTTTCTACGTTTATCGATGACATCGTATCGTTCGGTGGAGAAGATGCAGCTGATCCTGAATTTGGTGCGGTCTTTACTTCAATTAAATTTAAAGATGATGTAAGTAATGATACACAATTAACTAAAAAACGTGAGATAATAGGTCTTGCTTCTCAACTAGCTATTACTTCATTTAATCTAAGATTTATTGATCCTATTACTACAACTATTGAAGCCGATGTATTCTTTCAATTTAATCCAAAATTAACAGATACCACAGAAAATCAAATTGTATCTTCTGTTCAAAGTGTTATATCTAATTATTTTAGTTTGAATACCGGTAAATTTAAACAGTCATTTAGAAGATCAAACCTATTATCTTTAATTGACGACATTGATCCTGCTATCTTGTCTTCACGTGCTGATATAAGAATGCAAAATAGATTTACTCCGACAGCGCCATCAATTGCAACGATTGTGCAAAATCTTACTTTAAATGGTTCAGGTGTCTCTACTATTTCTGCGGCTGATGTAGCTATCGTAGTAGACTTAGTAACTTCTGAAAGATACAAAGATGCTACTAACCATTTAATTTCAAATTCTACAACTCAGTCGACAAATTATGCTGGTGTTTTATCGGCTCTGACAGCAGCTTCTTCTACTTCATCACAGACATTAAGATATCCGGTTGCTATTTCTGAACCAAGTAATATTGATTATGTCGTAACAAGTAATCAGTTTATTTATGAAGGCAAAACAGCTTTCCTTAGAAATAAACTATCAGATACAGCTATTCAAATTGTTGCTGTTGCAGGTGAAGAAATCATACTAGATAGCGTAGGTTCTTACGATCCTACTGCAGGAACTGCTAGTATAAATTATTTTAATCCTACATCAATAATTGGTGGTGATGAAATCAAATTAGCCGTAGTACCTGCTAATCCTTCTGCTATATCACCAACAAGAAATGAAATACTATCTCACGATCCTTCAAGATCACTAGTTAAAGCTGTAATAGTCAACGCGGTAAACTAATGCCAAATTATAAAGATAAAACATTATTTGATAATAACAGAATAGATCTGAATTTTCAGAGGGCTGAAATAGATAATGTTTTGCCTGAATATTTTGGTATTGATTTCCCAAAACTAAAAGCATTATTTGATGCTTACTACGATTGGATGGATTCGGCCGATAATCCCTCTGGTAAAATTAAAAGATTATACGAAACAAGAGATGCTACTCAGACACCAGAAGCTAATTTGCCATTCTTAGAAGATGAATTACTTTTAGGCCAATCTTATTTCGGTGGCTTTCAAAATAAAAGAGAAGCTATTAAGTTTTCAAATCTTTTATACAGATCAAAGGGTACAAAGTATTCTATACAGCAATTCTTCAGAGGATTCTTTGGGCAAGATCCCGATATCATATATCCGAAAGAAAACATATTTAAAGTTGGGCCAGAGGTTGATTTTAGTTTAGACAGTGCTAATACTTCGGGTGCTCAGATTAAATCACCGGCTTCTCAGATAGGTCCTGACTCACAAAGATTTTTGACTGATGATAAACTATATCAAATAATGTCTATACTTATTCGTGTAGGTGTTTCGGTGAACGATTGGCGAGATGTTTACAAGTTATTCGTGCACCCAGGCGGGATCTTTTTAGGTTCAGAACTTTTATTAGAATTAGTAAATAACAATACGCTTGAAGATCAGCTGGGTGCTGGCGATACTATTACAGAAAATCTACAAAGAACATTTGTTGCAGAGCTTGATGCAGCTGCTAATATTAACACATCACTTCTTGTTGACGGAGATGATGATTACATGATTCACAGACAGAATATTAATCAGTTTATGGGTACTATCGGTGATGTTAAAATTACTGATACACAAGGATATAACCTTGAAGAATTGTTGGATGTTAGTTCTTCAACTATGGATGATTCTGATACGTCGACGACATACTTTACATCAGCCAAATTCGATGAAGAAATGTACGGATCTGATAGCGATCTTGTTATATCTAGATTTGATGAAGGCAAAATGTGGACACTATTTGATTCTGAAAATTCAGCAGACTCGGACAACTATGTTCCATAAACGTTATAAATAGTTTCAATTAAGTAAGCGAGATAAAAAATGGCTAGACGCATAATTAATACTGGAAGTCAGGCAAATGACGGAACAGGCGATACGTTACGTACTGCCGGTATTAAATTGAATTCAAACTTTGCAGAATTATATTCTCGCCTTGGTGGTGATTCATCAAGTGTCGGTACAACTAACTTGACTGATAGCGGTTTAGATTTCGTAGGTACTTCTTTTACTACAAAAATAGGATTTGCACAACCTACGGCCGAAAGAAGCATTGATTTCCCAAATGCCGCTGGCAATATTATATTAGATACTGCTACACAGACTTTGACTAACAAAACTATTAGCGCAGATAATAACACTTTATCTGGCGTTGCCGCTAGTAGTTTTGTCGTATCAAATGGTTCAGGTAATATTGACGGATCTGCTTCTGCTAAAGCCATTCCATCAGGTGTTGTTGTCGGTACTACTGATACACAAAGCTTAACAAATAAAACACTTGGTGCCGGAACTGTTATTTCTGCTGGAGCTGCTATTACATCTCCAAAAATTACTACCGGAATTAATGACACTAACAATAACGAAATCATTAAATTTACTGCAACAGGTTCTGCTGACAACGAAATTACTATAACTAATTCAAATGGAGCAGCTCCTCAGATAGAAGCAACTGGTGCTAGTACAAACATTGATTTAAATGCTAGATCAAAAGGGACCGGTGCAGTAACTATAGATAAGCTTGCTATAGCAGTTGATGCTGCTATTACTACTACATCAACTGCTTCGTCTACTGGCACTAATTATACTGCAACAGGACTTATTACTGTTACCATCGCTGATGGTACCGTAGTAGGTGAAATAAAAATATTTACAAATATCGGCACGAGCACAGTAACTCTTGATCCAACATCGTTTGGTAATGCTAATCCGACCCATACTATAAAATTGACAGAAGCACAAGCTGTTATGTTAATGTGGGTGAATAGCAAATGGCATGTCATCGGCGGCGAATATACAATATCTGCATAGGAAATAAAAAATGGGTTCTATTTTAACAGATACATTAAAAGAAGATTTAGTACAAAAACTCTTCAATGAAAATGAAGGAACGCGGATTGGCGATTCCGATAATAAATTCTATATCGCAGTAGGCCGATCAGAAACGTGGAGTGATCCTGTTAATGCCGCTATTAATGACACTGCTATTCCAAACTTCAATGTAAATAAAAAAGAAGAAAGAGATTTCAGATATAGAATGCAATCAGTAAAAGCTGTCGAGGCTTTTAGTTGGGTCGTACCTAAAAGAGATTGGACATCAGGTGATGTTTATTATGAGTTCAGTGATTATGAAATTACTAATCATCCGGCTTCTCAAAGTCCCTATGTTATTACTGAAGATAATAATGTTTATCTTTGCTTCCGTTCTCATAAAAGCAATGCAGGTGAAGAACAGCCATCGACAGTAAAACCGGATCATACTGATAGTACTTTAACATTAGAAACTGACGGTTATATTTGGAAATATTTGTATACAGTTACTGTTGCAGATGCGAATAGTTTTATGACTACTTCATGGATGCCTTTGAAATATATTGATTCAGCAGCACCTACCGATCCATACTATTCTCAGTATTTAGTTAAACAAGCCGCAACAGCTAAATCAATTGTAGGTTATAACGTTTTAAATGGTGGTACAGGTTATTCAAACGCAGCAGGCGCCGTGACAATAGGCATTGTAGGAAATGGAACTGGAGCAACAGCTCGCCCTGTTGTACAATCTAACGGCGTTATCGGACATGTACTTATCGGAGATAGTGCAGGTGTTGGAACAGTAAGTGGTAAACCATCATTTGCAGCTGCTACAGGTACTGGTTATGATTATGCAGAAGTAAAATTAACTATTAATTCAGGTGGAGGTTCAGGTGCAATTATTCAACCTGTCTTTTCACCTGCAAATGGTTTAGGACATAGTCCAATTAGTGATCTTAAATCAAATGCTTTGATGTTTAATATCAAACCTAATGCCGGAGAATTAGTAAATAGTGAACCTACATTCGTAGTTAATCAAGACTATAGACAAGTAGGACTGTTAAGAAATCCATTAGGATATGATAGCTCTGGTCCTTTTACGGCTACTTCAGGACTTGCTCTAAGTCAAATGACTTTAGGCGCTCAATATACTAATCTTACTTTAGATGATACAATTAGTGAAACTGGAGGAGATGCTAAAGGGATCCTTGATTGGAGCGATGCAGCTAATCCTACTAAAATATGGTATCATCAAGATGACATTACTACAGGATTTACACAGTTCACAAATGGCGATACAATCTCAATTGGTACTGTAACAGGTATCACCGCAGACTCTGCAAATGTAGCACCAGATGTTAATAAATTCTCAGGTGATTTACTATTCTTATCTAATGTTGAACCAATTACTCGTGATGCTAATCAAACCGAAGATATCAAGGTCGTTATCAGGCTTTAAGGATTTACTATGGCAACTAATCTAATACAAACTACTTTTTCTACTGAGTATAAAGACGACTATCGCGATAGTGATAACTATCACAGAATATTGTTTAATAGCGGCAGAGCTTTGCAAGCAAGAGAGCTGACTCAGTCTCAAACTATTATTCAATCAGAATTAGCAAGAGTGGGTTCATTCTTATTTAATGAAGCCGGAATATTTGGATCAAGCGGAAATCTAAGTAGTGGATTTAGTCCTGTAGGTTACGTCAAATTAGTTTCATTAGGATCTTTAAGTTCAGCCTATCCTGCTTTAGTTGGAACTAAAATTACAAATGCCGATGGTATAAGTGCTACAGTAAAAGCTGTTATTCCTGCAACTGGCGGAGATCCTGACACTTTATTAGTAAGATATATTAGTTCAAATGGTAAAATTTCAAATGATACGTCTGAATCACCAGAAACTTTTAAAGCCGGTGAAACTTTAAATTATTCTACAAGTTCAGGTAGTGGAACACTAATAATTGCAGCTAATAACCAAAATGATTTGGCTATTGGCAAAGGTTCTATGATAGAAATTCCTGAGTTTAATACCTTTGTAGCCGGTCATTTTGTTTTCGTTGCTTCGCAAAGTTTAGTTATTAGCAAATACGATCCAGAACCAAATGAAGTAGTAGGTTATATACTATCAGAAGATATTGTTACAGTAAGTGACGATAATGCTTTATATGATAATACTGGTTCAACCCCGAACCTAACATCTCCAGGTGCTGATCGTTATAGAATTAAAATGACTCTAACAAAAGAGTCAGACGTAACAGCAAGCCAAACGTTCTATCCTCTACTAAAAATGCAGGATGGTGTTACACGTAGGATTAATCAAAGTAACGATACACTAAATGAACTAGGTAATATTTTAAATGCAAGAACTAATGATATTACTGGCAACTTTATTGTAGATAATCCTGGTTCAGAATTTGGTTTAACTATCGATGAAGATAGCGATGATAATTTTTTAAGATTCAATGTTAATGGCGGTGTTCTATTTGTTAATGGTAATAGAGTAGAAAGAAAAGCCGGTAGTAATCCGATTCGTGTAGAAAAACCACGTAGTACTACAAGTGATTTGCATAATAAAACAAACGAGTTTATATCAGCACGATATGGTAATTATGTATTAGCAGATTCTGCAAACGTAAAAGGTTTAATTAGCCATATTAATGATTTTAGTACGGTTAACTTATATGATGATATAGGAAAAACTTCTGTAATTGGTACTACGAGAATTAGAAATATTCAAGATTTCGATAATGAATATAGAATCCATTTATTTGATGTAAACTTAAATGCTGCTAAATCGTTTAGAAATGTAAAAGCTATTGGTACAGATTCATCAGACTTTGCAGATTTAAAGGCCGTAAACGGTGTTATTAGTTTAGTTGATAAAGAGCAAAGTTCTTTACTAATGCCAATTGGTCAGAAAAGAATTCAAAGTATTACAAACGTAACAATGCCAGTTACTCGCATTGCTACAGGTACTACAAATGTTTCAGGCGTAGCTACATTTCAGGTATCAGATATTTCAACTAATACTTTTACTGATGGCGCTAGCTGGATGGTTGAAGTAGATTCAGCTGGTGAAATATTCTCTCCTCCTTCATATGATTCTGCAGGTGGAGCTGTTACTACTATCTCAGGATTGCCAGCATCACAACCTGTTACATTGTTAGCATATGAAAATAAAACAGCGGTTCAAAAAATTAAAAGACTTCAACTAAATTATTCTGAAAGTCGTTCAATAGTTGGCAGAACATTTACTCTTACTAAGCCTGACATTTACATATTTAAGTCAGTGGTAGAAGATGCAACCGGTTTAGATATTACAAATAGATTTATATTTAATAACGGTCAAAGAGATGATTTTTATACAGTTGGTACTGGTACAGTAAAGAGTGGATCTACAGTTCCAGGTGGTACCGTGACAGTAACATATGATTATTTTACACATACGGCCGGAGATTATTTTGCTGGTAAGAATTCTTATCCAGATATTGCATATGAAAAGGTACCGCAATACGTAACAAGTACCGGAAGCGGTTTTAAATTAACAGATGTTATTGATATGAGACCGGTTAAAAATAACGCTGGAACTCAATTTACAGGAACTGGTTCAGTCATTGAACCTTTACCAAAGAACGGAGCAACTATAACTGCAGGAACTGTAGCAAATTGGATGCCTCGTAGAGATATTGTACATATTTCTAATACTGGTCTTATTACGGTTACAAAGGGTCAGACATCACCTAATCCTGTAGCACCAAGTCTTCCTATGAATGAAATGCTATTACATGATGTTTCATTAAATCCATATACATTTAATGAAAATGATTTGTCTGTAATAACTATTGATCATCGTGGCTTTAAAATGTCAGATATTCGTAGAATGGATGACAGACTTAGCAACGTTGAAGAGCTTACAGCTTTAACTATTTCAGAAATGGAATTACAGCAATTAGATGTTCAAGATCCAAACGATGCTACTTTACCAGATAGAGTTAAGCAAGGTATAACTGGTGATACGTTTAAAAGCAATATACAATCTCATATGACCGATCTAGATTATAGAGCTAGAATTGATCGTAAAATGGGTAGAGTATCACCTATGGTATTTGGTAGAGCTCTTACTCTTTATTATGATTCTGATACATCATCGAATGTAAAGCAAAAAGGGAATACTGTTTGGCCGATATATACTGAAGAAGTTTATATAAATCAAAATGTAGCATCAAAAGCTATAAATGTAAATCAGTTTGAAATGAACAAATCAGTTGGGTCAGCAACAATTGAACCACCGCGTGATGCATTTACTACTCGGAAAAAAGTTGATGCTAATTATGAATTAGGAACAACAGCGGCGAGAGCTGAAATAAATACTAAGAGCGTTTCATCCCAAGGTAATGAAAACTTTGACGGTGGATTATAGGAGATAAACATGGCGACAGAATATCAACAGGTCGGAACAGAAGTAAAATACAGAGAAGAAACTCAAACCTTTGAGCAAGACTTAGGTTACGAAACAGTTTCTATTTGTAAGCCAAAGTTTATCTTCTTTGAAATGGTAGGCTTAAGACCATCTACACCTCATTGGGTTTTCTTTGACGGTATTGAAGTTACAAAATGGGTCAATACTAGTTTTAATTTAGAAAGCTATAATAATGCTCCTATAAATTCACTATTAAGAAATCCTGGCGATAATTATATTACCGCTACATCATTTCCTGCTGCGCAAGGCGGTCCTACAAATGCTGCTGGTCCAATCAGTACTGATGCCAGTGGAACTTTAAGTGGTGCGTTTTATTTACAATCAAACGAGGCTCTTTCATTTAAAACAGGAACTAAGAAATTAACAGCTATTGATGTTAGTATTCTAGATAAACAAAAAGCGTTGTCTTATGCAGAAGGTCAATTTGTTTCAACAGGCGTATATGAAGTATATTATGAAGAAAGTGTTACAACTAATGTAGCATATGACGCACCGATTTATGATTGGGTGACAGTACCTGATCCAGTTCCACCTGCAAATACGAGCAGCGATAACGATCGAGGTGGCCAAACTATGGTAACTGTTCTTGGTCACGATGGCTATAATTACTATGTTACTCAATCGCACGCAGATCAAATGGGATATGGCGTTGGCAACCATGGCGCGAAGAAAACTAATGCAGCTGGGCAGGCCTATGTAAACTCAAGTGGCAGCTCATCAGGTGGCGGCGCGGCCTCTAACGCTGAAAATTCAAAGATTGTCTGTACTGCTATGAATAATGCGTATGGCTTTGGTTCTTATCGTCAAGCTATTTGGCTAAAATATTCTGAAGGCATGTCAAAAGAACATGAAGTTGGGTATCATGCAATCTTTATGCCTTTAGTAGATAAAGCATATAATCGTGGTGATAAAAATAATATGTTGCTAAGAAAAATTTTAGAGCATATTGCAAGACACAGAACAGCTGATATCAGAGCGGAAACACAAGGTCGTAAAAGAGACACAGTTGGTCGTATAGAAAGAGCATTTTTTGAACCTCTTTGCTATATCGTTGGTAAGATTAAAATGAGGAAACAATAATGGCTGGAATTTCACTTACAGAACAGCTCAACCCTATGGCTCAAACATTCAGGGTTGTAGAGCGTCAAGGTTCTGTTCTTACCGGTGTAGGTTTATTCTTTTCAAGTGCTCCGACAGCAATACAAGATGATTTGCCTATCATTATAGAATTAAGACCAGTCGTCAATGGTGGTAATCCATCATCACAAGAATTTATTCCTGGTACAAGAGTTACAGCAACGGCTGCTCAAATTCGTACAGTAGCAAATACAACGTTTAGCGATGCGACAGAATATAAATTTAGTTTTAGAGAACCAGTTTATGTTCCAGGAAATACTGAAATGGCTATCGTAGCTTATACTGCTGCGCCTGCTAGTCAATACAAAGTTTTTGCAGGAACATTAGGCGAATATAAATTACCTAATTCTAATTCAGTAAAAGTAACTCATCAGCTAGATGCCGGTGTATTCTTTCAATCTTCAAACGGTACAGCTTGGTCAAAGGATCAGAATACGGATATTGCTTTTAAAGTTTATAGAGCAATATTTACTAATAATATTAATACAGCAAGAGTCAGAATTCCTACTCCCCCAGTCAAAGCTCTGACCGAAAGTCTTTATACAGAAAACTTAGTTAAATATCCTTCTGATCCAATTATATTAACTTCAGGTGCTGATTCTGCACAAGTAATTCATCCATCTCATGGGTTTTTACCTGGCGATACAGTTTATTTAACTGGACTTGATAGTGCTACAGCTTATGGTGGTGTATTTGGTTCGAGTATTGTAGGACATAGAACTGTTACAAAAGCAGATCCGTATGGATATACATTTGTAATGGATTCATCGGCCGATTCAAGTGGAAGATTTGGTAATAATATTGTTAAAGCTACAGAACAATATGTAATTAACGATATGATATTATCTTTGCCACGCTATGAACCTATTCATACTGAAATATATGCTACCGGTAATTTTATTACTCATAAATCATTCGGTGGAACAGAAACTCAAAAAGTTAGAACAAATAATGTAGCTGTCAATATCGGACAAGCTACAAGATTAAAAGATCCTCATGTAGTTCAATCAACCGAAAACGAACCGGCAGATAGTTCTGCTGCATATTTCGATATTACTCTAAAAACTAATGATAAGTATGTTGCTCCGAGTATTAAAATTAATGCGGGCTCTTTAGCTGTTATTAGTAACTTTATTGATTATCAAGATTCCGCTAGTGAAGATATTAATTTAGATGGTGATAGTGATAGAAACGTATTATCAACTATTACACACGTCGCAGAAACAAATGCAGATGGTGGTACTACTGCTTCTAAACATATCTCTATACCATTCGTATTAGAAGATGATGCTACATCAATCAGAATAATTATGGATGCTATTCGTCCTCATGGTTCTGACTTCTCTGTTTGGTATAGAACAAATCAAACTGCATCATCAACAAGAATATCAGAAATCAATTGGACAGAATTTAGTAAAACTATTAACCCACCGAATAAATCGAATTATTCTCAGAACGAAAGAAGTCATTTTACTAGACAATATGAATTTAACGTTTTTGATATACCATCGTTTGATGAGTATCAAATAAAAATTACTTTCAATTCGACTAGATCTTCTAATGTTCCTATTATTAAAAACCTTAGAACGCTTGCTACAGTATAATGAAAGACTATTTAATTAAAGTTGAAGGGCATCCAGATTTAGCCAGAGATATTAGAACTAACTCAATAGTCAATATAAATAAAGATAAATCTAATTTTCGTCGAAGAGCTCGTGATGCAAAAATTAAAGAACGTGAAGAATTTGAACAAATAAAGACGGATGTAACCGAAATTAAAGCAATGCTTCATAAACTGTTAGAGAGCAAATAGTAATGCCTAATTCAAAAATACCACATATCGATCTCGGTGATACACTCAATACACAAAGGCTGAGATTAAACGATCTTATCGATTCAGTTGGCAATGTAACGGCTCTTAAAACAACAGCCGGAGATGTTACTGCTGCTATCAATGAACTTTATGACTCAATCGGAGTTATTGGTCTTGGTAGCTTAAATACTACTGCTAAAACTTTAAGACAAGCTATTAATGAGCATGAAACAGATTTAGGTAGCATGAGTTTTACTGGACTAAGTGCCAGTGATGTTACAAACGCATTAATTGAACTTCGTACAGAATTAGGCGATCATGGTGCATTAACCACTAAAACTACCGTATCAGCCGTAGCTGCTATTAATGAATTAAGAGATTCGATGGGAGCCGAAGGTGGTTTAACTACAGCAACTAAAAATATAATTGGTGCCATCAATGAACATGAAACCGATATCGGTAACATGACATTGACAGGTTTAGCGGCTACTGATTTATCTGCGGCTGCTAGAGAACTTCGCACAGAATTAGGTGACCATTCGACACTGACTACTAAAACTACTGTATCTGCTGTTGCAGCTATAAATGAACTAAGAGATTCAATGGGTACAGAAGGTGGTCTAACTACTACTGCTAAAAATTTAGTCGGTGCTATTAACGAACACGACGCTGAGATTGGTTCTGCTTCTTTAAATACATCTGCTAATACTCTTAGAGGAGCTATTAACGAACATGAGGCCGATATCGGTAACATGTCTCTTAATACTACGGCTTCGAATCTAACAGCTGCTATTAATGAAATGCACGACTCCATTGGTGAGGTTGCATTAAAAACACAATCTACTACAATAAAAACAGCTATTAATGAATTGAATGATTCTATCGGAGCTGGTGGTTTAAATACAACTGCACAAACGTTGATAGGCGCTATTAATGAAATAGATGCAGATACGACAGATGCTGTAACCGAAGGTTCAAGTAATTTATATTTTACAGAAACGAGAGCAAGAGATGCTGTAGGTGTTACTGCATCAACCGGGTTGTCTTATAACTCTAGTACTGGAAAATTTGCTGGAGTAAATGCAACTACAACAGTTAAAGGTGTTGCATCATTTAATACAAACGATTTCGTTGTATCAAGCGGTGCTGTAAGTTTAGGATCTCTCGCTAATAACCAACTTGATAATTCTAGTATTACGTTTAATGGTACTGCCGTTTCATTGGGTGGAACAGTTACGGTTAACGGAACAGCAAACGAAGTAACTGTCGCAGAAAATTCAGGTACTTATACTATAGGATTGCCTGATTCAGCTTCTATTACATCTGAATTAAAAGTTGGAGGAGGTTATGGTTCTACAGGAACCACTGTGCGTTATAACGGTGATATTCTTACTAACGGTAACTTAACAGTAGACGGAGATTTAACAGTATCCGGAACTACTACAACAATTAATACTGCTACTCTTAATATATCCGACAATATTATTGTACTTAATAATGATGTAACTGGAGCTCCATCTGAAAATGCCGGCCTTGAAGTCGAAAGAGGCAATGTCGTTAATGCAGGATTTAGATGGAATGAAACATCTAACTATTGGGAAGCTACCGATTCAACCGGAACTTTCTATCAATTGTCAATTGCTGGACCAGGTACTGGTGGTATAAACTTTAGAGATGACGATAACGATAATCTATTCGTAACTGCTACCACTGGAGCCGGAGTATTTAAAATTGATGGCGGTACATCAGTTCAAACTCAACTAGCTGGTAGTACTTTAACAGTATCCGTAGATGACGCTACAATATCGGCTAAAGGTATTGCATCATTTGATTCTGGTGATTTTGGTGTATCATCTGGCGCAGTAAGTATTAAATCAGGCGGTGTATCGAATAGCCAACTAGAAAATAGTTCTATCACAATTAATACTTCTGAACAAAGTTCATCTGTATCTCTTGGTGGTACTGTTACCTTAGATATTATGGATTCTGCAGAAATTAATCAAATGATTGACTCTGCATTTGGATCGACATCTTATCTAAGTGCTAATCTAGCTAATAATTCTATAGCTCTGGGTACAAATACCACAGGTAGTTATGTTGCTACTATAACAGCTGGAGCAGGATTAACTGGTGATGGAAGTGGAGAAGGATCTACACCTACTTTAGCTTTAGATTTCTCTGAACTTACTGATATGACAGCTGATATAGATAGCGCTACTGAATTTATCTTACAAAATGGTGCTACTGAATCTCGTAAAGCCGCAAGTGAAATAAAACTTTCAGCTTTCAATAACGATGCTAATTTCTCATCTACTACTGGTACAGTAACGTCGGTAGGCGTGACAGCAGGTACAGGACTATCAGGTGGCGGTACAGTAACAACAAGTGGTACAGTCTCATTAGCGCTTGACTTCTCTGAACTCACTGATATGACTGGTGCTGTGTCAGGAACAACAGAGTTCATCTTACAAAATAGTGCAACCGAATCTCGTAAAGCGATGAACGAGATTACTACCTCTTCATTTAACGGTGATGGTTTAACAAGAACTGGTGATATTACACTTAATGCTTCTACTGATATTATACTTGATGCTGATGGAGGTGATGTTTTCTTAAAAGATGATGGAACAACGTATGGTTCATTAACACAATCAGGCGGTGAACTTGTAATAAAATCAGGATCTACTCCTACTACGGCTATTACTCTTGCAGGCGCTAATGCTACTGTTGCAGGTACAGCAACTGCCACTAATGTGTTTACAGATTTTAATGATCATGGTATCAGGTCATCTACTACTACTCTAAATTGGACAACTTCTGCATATCATGAAATTACAACCGCAAGCAGTAACTTTTCTATAGCATTTTCTAATTTACCAACAAGCGGAAAGTTTGGTCAAATTAATGTTATGATTGAAAATGGCTCAGTCGGCGGCGTAACACTTACATGGCCTGCTGCAGTTAAATGGAGCGGTGGCGTAAAACCAATAACACCATCTGCACCTTTTGCTAAACAACTTTATCAATTTTTTACAGTAGATAACGGAACTAATGTTTACGGAGCAGTTGTTGGACAACACTTTGCTTAAGGTTAACTAATGCTTTTATTCAATCCACAACACGGCCATATTGTAAATTACGATATTAGAAATCTAAATGTTTCAAGATTAGATAGCGACAATGGTCCATTGATGGTTGTCGACATGAATTATCCAGAATTTAAATCTGGCAATATAGCTTATCAAGGTCCTTGGAGAGACAGTGCAGGTGGTTTTGGCCATGGTCAACCGAACGCTGGAAACTATTATAATCCTTCTTGGACTTTAGAATACAGTTCTTATATACAAAATATAGATCAGCAAAATCATTTTATAGGTAATATTACTACAATAAAGCATTATAGCTGGGAGTCAAAATCCGGCGGTGGTGGAAACCAATCATACTTGCATACTCATCACTTAGGCGGACTTCCATTTTATGTTTATCTTCAGTATATTGGAGGTGGAAACTATGATGTCGAAAATGCTGCTCCTCAGCACACAATTTGGAAAGTAGATAATATTAAAGGTGATTTGTCAGATTTTCACAGATTTTCTACTGATTCTGCTTCTTGGAATCAAGCTGAAAATACTCTTTTCTATGAATCTCTTCCTTATAATGCATATTTTAGAAATGGCAGTTATCCTGAAAATGCAATAAATAAAGTAGTCGATACTGAATTTATTAATTATCAAGGTACAGGTCAAAACGCCCTTGTATTAGAAACTTCAGATCCAATTTATTCTACTATTGCGCATGTAGGAAGAATTCATAAAGCCCAGAATGTAAGCTTCGGAGGTTGGCCAGGTTTTCATAGCAATTATGGTAGATATAATATTAGTCAAATAGGCATAATAGATTCTGATTTTTTAAATGTTGGTCCTGCCGATGATTGGCGTATTTCACTTCCGTCTGTAGCTGGTAATGCTATTGCTAAAGCTAAAAAATTAAGAATACAACAACCTGAAACCTCAGTTGGCTCAGGAAGTTCTAGAAAGGTATTCATTTTAGTTAATGGCTGCTATGATGATAACACATTCCAATATAAAAATAATGATCAAGGGACTATTCTTTCATGCACTATACCGAGTATAGTACCTAACTCTATCACTTGTGATAGCGCGCAGTACCATTTTAATTTAAGAAATCATCCTGGTAGAACACAAACAGATTTTGAAAAATATCAAAGTGTCTATATTGATATAGAGGCATTTGATGTAAGCGCAGACGGCAAAATTCTTACAGTATTAGCAGGTGATTTTGCTGGTGGTGATTCTCTATTGAATTTTAGAATGACTACTCCTTGGGATTTAAGTACTGTAGAACCCTGGGATTGGTATGATAGCGGAGCCGCTGCTACTGGTGCACTTGGTAGCAGATCACCAGCCGGTGATACTTTATCCTTTAATAGTGTGAATTCTTTAAATATTCCATACCGACAGATATATACTTCAGCTGATAGTGCTACAACTTATAATGTTAATAATATAGCAGATCCCAAAGGAATGACTGGTGTTCGCAAGCCTAATGAAGTTGATTTTACACATTGGACACTAAATTATCCTGGCCAAGACTCAGGAAACATTGCTGGCGGAGCAGGAACTTATCAGAGAGGTATAGGCAACGGCATTAATGATATTTGTTGGAATTATGACGGATCTTTACTTTATGTAGTTGGTGACCATGGAGCAGTGGTTCAATATGATTGCAGTCAATTAAGAGATAGCTCTTATCATAGAAATGTCGGAGGTGCTCCAGTAAACCCCGCAAGAAGTAATACTTTTGCAGATTCTTTAGGTAATACTGGTGTGGGATATGTGCTAGGATATTACGGTAGGCCATAAAAGTAATATTACTATTATTTTTTAGAAGATCAGCTTCGGCTGATCTTTTTTTTATTATAAATAAACCTAAATGGTGCAGGGGCGGTTAGTCGTCCGACAAAGAAATCGAAAGGTATTTCATGGCCCAATACGAAGAGTTTACTATTGATCAGGGTTCTGATGTCGCTATTGAAATTCATTTAGTTAATGCTGATGGATCGGTTAAAAATTTGACTGGCCATAGCGCAACTGCTAAAATGAAAAAATCTTATAATAGCGACAGTGCCGATACCATTTCCTTTACAGCCAATATTGTTGTTCCAGCTACAGATGGAGTAGTAACATTAGCATTGACTAATACTCAAACTGATGCGCTGAGAGCAGGCAAATACGTATATGATGCAGAAATCTCTTATCAAGATAGTAGTTCAAATACTATTATTGAAAGAGTTCTTGAAGGAAGAATACAAGTAACCCCGTCAGTAACTAAGTAGAATATAATATGGTTGGTTTCACAGTCACATCAGGTACAACAACACAAGTTAAAATAGTCTCGTCAGATACAACAACGCAAGTTAAAAAAGTAGTTGTAGGGAGGCCTGTAAGACGCGTGCAACAGGCTGGTAATAGTATCAGCACCGCGTCAGATGTTGACATATCAACATTAGTAAATGGTAGTTTATTAGTCTATAATTCATCATCCTCAAAGTGGACCAGTACTACGGAATTAGCAAATCAAAATATTAACGGAGGCACGTACTAATGGCCACTATAATTAGAATTAAAAGATCTACAGGTACTACCGCTCCGTCAGGTCTAAAAACAGGCGAACTCGCTTACTCAGCAGGTTCAGGCGCATATAATAATGGCGGTGATAGATTATATTTTGGTAAAGGCGATGATGGTAACGGTGATGCAACATCCATTGTGGCCATTGGGGGTGAATATTATGCTAGTTTGTTTTCAACTACAACGGCGGCCGGTACAGTAACCGCAAGTAAAGCTGTTATAGTTGATGCCAACAAAAAAGTTAATGAATGGCTTGTTGATAATATTACTATTGATGGTAATACAATTAGCTCGACAGATACAAATGGCAATATCATACTTGATCCAAATGGTGCCGGCGTTGTTAATGTAAGTAGTTCTAAAATTACTAATGTTACAGATCCTGGTGCTGCTCAAGATGCTGCGACAAAAGCTTATGTAGATGCACAAATAACCGCTCAAGATCTAGACTTTGCTGGTGATAGTGGAACTGGGGCAGTTGATTTAGACTCTCAGTCTCTTACTATCAAAGGTGGAACAGGGTTAACTTCAGGAGCGTCAGGTCAACAGCTTCTTATTAACCTTGACAATACCGCAGTAACACCTGGTTCTTATGGATCATCTTCAGCAGTTCCAACATTTACGGTTGATGCTCAAGGTAGATTGACAGCTGCTGGTACTGCATCTATTTCAACTACTTTGAATACTGCAGGTAATAGTGGTACTGGTTCGGTTGCTCTCGCTAGTCAGTCTTTGACAGTAACTGGCGGAACAAACTTAACTGCAGTTGCTGCTAACCAAGCGATTACTATTAATCTTGATGGAGATGTACTTGGACTAACATCTCTTACAGTAGATAATCTTAAGTTAGATGGTAATACTCTTAGTTCAACAGACGGAACAAATACTCTATATATCGATCCGGCGCCTGAAGATTCAGATGGTGGTAATTTAATTGTTCGTGGTAATCTTCAAGTTCAAGGTACTCAGACAATTATTAATTCGAATACTTTATCTGTTAATGATAAAAATATTGTTCTTGCTGATTCAGCTGCTAACGGAACAGCGGCAGATGGAGCAGGTATTACTATCGGCGGTGCTCTGTATAGTGGCACTAAACCGGCTATTACATGGGATAATTCGAATACAGCCTGGGATTTTAATTACGGTGTAAATATTGAAGCTGGCATTAATGATGCCAACACAATTACATTCAACGATGTTAAAATTATGGAAGCCATTGAAGATCATTTGACTTCTAACTTCTTCTTAGCAGGTGAAGGCATTGATCTTGCATATGCAGATGGATCTAATACTCTTACAGTATCAGGAGAAGATGCTACTCTTACCAATAAAGGTATAGCATCATTTGGAGGATATGCTGATAGTGCTAGTGCACCTTCTCCAGGCGACGCTAGACAATTTAGTTTAAGCAGCGGCAATGTAACTATTGCTGTTATAGACGGCGGCACTTATTAGTGCATTAACATAACCTTTTTTAAGGAACCGACATGGCTACTAAAGTTAGACTGAAGAAGTCCGCGATCGCGGGACGAATACCGGGATCTGCAACGTTAGATTATGGTGAACTAGCCATTAACTATGTTGATGGTCGTCTATGGTACAAGAATTCTTCAAATGCTATAAAATCTTTTGCTGATTCTGATCGTGTTCAGGCATCAATTTCTACTGCGATTTCTTCTTCTTCAACGGCAAATAATGTTAACGTTACTGCAAATAACAGTACAGACGAGACAGTTTATCTTACATTTGTTGATGGAGCAACTGGCACACAAGGCATCGAAACCGATACTAGTCTAACATACAATCCAAATTCAAACCTATTGATAGTTGATGCCAATACAGCTGGAGCTGGAAGCGATACTGTATCAATCAGAAATAGTGGTATTACATCAACTGGTCATACAACAGGTCTAAGGCTTCAATATAACGCAGCTGTTCCTGCTGCAATTAGAGCTGTAAATACCAACATAAGTAACGGCGCTGGTAGATTAGGATTGTTTACAAGTCCTGATGGTGTAGTTGGTAATTTGGCTGAACGATTAAGCATCACATCAGCGGGATTGGTGGGAATTGGTACGAGTTCGCCTGATATACCTATCCAGTTAAATGATTATGGCGGGTTAGATGGAAACGCCAACCAGTTAATTCTTTCAAATAATACTTACTATTCAAGTAATGATAAAGCAATTAAATCAGGATTTAGCACAAGAATTGATTTAACCAATCAGGACGGTTCAATCCGATTTTTGAATACGGCTGCTTCATCTAATGCTGATGCCAATATTACTTTTGCAGAACGCATGCGCATCGACAACAATGGTGACGTGCAAATTGGGACTGATACATCTAGCGGAGCAAAACTCACATTATTTGGATCAGATGCTGCTACAACTTTTCAAAGTTCAATAACTGGTACAGGCGCAGGTAATGGTTTCACTACTGGAAACAACGGTGCTGTAAATGCATTTCTTTGGAACTATGAAAACGGTTATATGCAGTTTGCTACCAATAACACTGAACGCATGCGCATCGACAGCAGCGGTAGTCTAACTGTTTCGGGCAACGTAGGCATCAATAAAAGCCCTAACTCAGCGGTTTCTTTATCTGTAAAAGCTAATACAACAGCAACCAATTCTTATGGTTTAGAAGTTACAAACTCATCACAAAACACTAGATTTTTAGTTGATGGAGTAGGTAGTTCTTTCTTTTATAAAACGGATAACGCTGTTGGGATGAAATTTGATGCAAGCAGCGGCAACCTATTAGTGTCTAAAACTACAACAAGCGTTGCTACAACAGGCGTTGTAATCTCTAGTGGTCAGGGTGTTAGATCAACGGTAGATGGCAATGTACCTCTTTTACTCAACCGTTTAACTGATGACGGCAATCTGATAGACATGCGAAAGGATGGCACTGTATGTGGTTCGCTTAAATCGTCTGGCGGTGATGGTTTGGTTATCGAAGGCGGGGCTGGCTCTGGCTCTGGCTTAGTCTTTGGAAATGGCTCAGTTATCTTCCCAGCACGAAACGGCAGCGCAGTAGATAATCTACTAGATATTGGAAGATCCACAAGCTCTGCTAAACGCTTCAAAGACCTGCACCTTAGTGGCTCTGCTTATACGCCTGTAGTTCAAGGTTTTGGAGATGAGGCTGGTTTAACATTTGGCGGTGCCTTAGTCGCGCCTCGTAAAAACAATGCGGCAGCCGATGGAACCGTCGACTTGGGCGCAAGTTCTGCTCGCTTTAAAGACTTCCACCTGTCTGGCGGTGTAGTACTAGACGAAGCATATAATACCACAGTTACGGCTACTACTACTTCAACTTCTCAGGCTGCAATTGCTTCGTTCTCTGCAACGACATATGGTTCGGCCGAAGTAGTAGTTACAGCAAAAGATGGAACAGCGAGGCATATTACAAAATTCTTAATTGTTCATACAGGTTCTGCTGCATCTCATACCGAATATGGTACAGTACAAACAGGATCAAGCTTAGCTACATTTGATGTAGATATTAACGGAGGAAACGTAAGAGTACTTGCAACACCGGCTTCAACAAATAGCACAGTGTTTAATGTAGTAATGACTTTAATTGATGCATAAGGCGTAGATAATGGCAAAGAAACCGTTTATAGTAGAAAAAGATTTTAAAGTAGGTAATGTTAGTATCATCGATTCTGATGGTCGTTGGGTTGGTTCTACTAGTGGTATTGGCGGTCATTCTGGTCATTCTGGTTCAGCTGGAGCTACAGGTCATTCCGGAGCTCCAGGTCCTACAGGTGCTTTAGGCAATCAAGGTGCAACCGGCGTTAGCGGTTTTATTGGTCGTCAAGGTGTACAAGGCGCGCAAGGTGTACAAGGTGCAACTGGACCACAAGGTGCAACTGGACCACAAGGAAGTGCCGGAGGATCTGGGCCAGGTGGAGTTGGTGGTAGAACCGGTGTTCAAGGATATCAAGGTCGGCAAGGCGCTCAAGGCGCTCAAGGAAGTACCGGACCACAGGGTGGACGAGGACCACAAGGTCCTCAAGGTCCTCAAGGAAGTAGCGGTGTAGGTGGACCTTCTGGATTTCAAGGTGTTCAGGGTAGTAGCGGGGCAACAGGTGCTACAGGATCGACCGGACCACAAGGTATTCAAGGTACAACAGGCGCCTCCGGAAGTTCTGGTTATCAAGGTCGACAAGGCGTTCAAGGAGCACAAGGACCACAGGGTCCAACTGGTGCAACAGGTTTTCAAGGCGTTCAAGGAGCACAAGGCGTACCTGGTACACCGGGGCCAACTCATCTTGCAGGGCGACAAGGTACACAAGGTAGCAGAGGACCACAGGGTTCGCGAGGACCACAAGGAAGTGCCGGAACAGGCGGAAAATACGGTATAGGCGGCGTACCTGGCCCTCAAGGCCCTCAAGGTCCTCAAGGCGGTGCGGGTTCCGGCGGTAGAACTGGAGTTGGCGGTAGAACCGGTGCTACTGGTACTACAGGAGTTACTGGCCGAACTGGAGTTCAGGGCTATCAAGGTGTACAAGGTTACCAAGGTGTACAAGGTTATGGAGGAGCTCAAGGTTATCAAGGACCAAGAGGGCCACAGGGAGATTCTGGTTTTGGTGGTGTAACTGGAGCTACAGGTAGAACAGGTACTGCAAGTAGCAGTACAGGGCCAACAGGTAGAACTGGCGTTCAAGGTTATCAGGGTCGGCAAGGTGCTCAAGGACCTCAGGGCTCAAGAGGACCACAAGGAGGAGCTGGGCCTACCGGAGGTTCGGGAGCCACTGGTAGGCCAGGAAATACAGGAGGAACCGGTTCTACAGGTAGAACTGGCGTTGGTGGTAGATCCGGTACACAAGGTTTTCAAGGGCCAGGTGGCTATACCGGTGTTCAAGGTTATCAAGGTGTTCAAGGTTATCAGGGACCACAAGGAGCATCTGGAGGGACTCTTTTACTTTCGGGCACTTCGTCTGTGGTTTCAATACATGCAGGTGGAAGCAGCAATAGTCCAACTGGAACTGTATATGCTACCGGATATATTACTGCTGGTTATTCGGATAAAAGATTAAAACATCAAATCGAAATTATACCTGATGCTATCAAGAAAATTAAAGCTATTACCGGAATATTTTATGTAAGAAATGATGTAGCTAAAAGTTATAATATCGGAGATGATAAAAGACAAATAGGTTTAATTGCACAGCAAGTTGAAGAAGTTGCACCAGAATTGATAGATAAAGCACCGTTTAATCGTAAATATTTTACTGTTAATTATGATAAAGTTACGGCTCTTTTATTGCAAGGCATAAAAGAACAACAAAAGCAGATAAATATTTTAAATAAAATAATTGAAGATGAGAGTTAAATGGCCAAGAAACCTTTTATAGTTCAAGATGGCGTATCATCTAACGGCTCAGATATTGTTAATAGTAGTGGACAATGGGTCGGAACTGTTAACAATGATATAAGAGGCCCTCAAGGTCCGCAAGGTCGTGCCGGTGTTCAAGGTCCACAGGGTTCAAGCGGCCCTCAAGGTTATGACGGCGAGGGAGGGTTTCGTGGTGTACAAGGCCCACAAGGTGCTCAAGGCGCTGCAGGTTTTCAGGGTGTTCAAGGTTCTACTGGATCCGCCGGCGCAGGTGGAGCTACAGGTAATACAGGAGCTGCTGGATTTCAGGGTGTACAAGGTTATCAGGGGCCAAGAGGCCCTCAAGGCGCACAAGGAACTAATCCTACAGGAGCTACTGGCCGAACTGGTCATGGTGGTAGAACCGGAAGTGGCGGATCTACTGGTGTATCAGGTAAAGCCGGCGCACAGGGCCCACAAGGTTCAGCTGGTGCTTCTGGTGTTCAAGGTGTGGGTGGAGCAAGCGGATTTCAAGGTTTTGCCGGTGTACAAGGTGCAACAGGCCCTCAAGGTCCACAGGGTTATCAAGGTGTTCAAGGTGCTGGAAATTTTACTGGTGAAACAGGTCATCGTGGACCACAAGGTGCAGCTGGCGCTCAAGGACGTCAAGGTGGTGAAGGGCAGCCTGGTTATCAAGGTCGACAAGGTGCTCAAGGTAGAGGCGGCGTAACAGGTAGAACCGGTGTACCAGGTATAGCTGGTGTTCAAGGAGCTCAAGGTTTAAGAGGAGCACAAGGACCACAGGGCCCAACTGGAGTTACTGGTCCAACAGGTTTTCAAGGCGTTCAAGGTTATCAGGGCGTTCAAGGATATACAGGATATCAAGGTTATCAAGGAGCTCAAGGTGGCAGAGGTCCTCAAGGAGCACGTGGTCCACAGGGTGGTCGAGGGCCTCAAGGCGGGCGTGGTCCACAAGGCGCCACCGGCGCTAATGGTGTAAGAGGTGTAACTGGACCAGCTGGCTATCAAGGTGTACAAGGTTATTCTGGAGCTAGCGGTTATCAAGGTGCTCAAGGTGGAAGAGGACCACAGGGTCCGCAAGGGTCAAGCGGTCCTACTGGTTCAGGCGGCGTAACAGGCCCAACAAGTAGTACGGCTGGTTACGCAGGTGTTCAAGGTTATCAAGGTGCCGGTGGTCCAGCAGGTTATCAAGGTGTACAAGGTTATCAGGGCGTTCAAGGTTATCAGGGACCTCAAGGTAGTCGCGGGCCGCAAGGTGGTCGCGGACCGCAAGGGCCAAGAGGGCCTCAAGGAGCAACCGGTGTACAGGGATCTTCTGCTTTAGGCCGTCTTCCTTCTGCATTAGGTGTTAATACTGTGACTCCTCCTGCAGGAAACATTAGAGCTACAGGCTCAATTACTGCCTTTTATTCAGATATAAGATTAAAAGATAAAATAGAGTACATTAAAAATCCTAATGATATTCTAGAAAAAATTAATGGTATTTTTTATACTCAGAGTAAACTTGCAGAAAAATTTGGCTATCATAATTACGAACAACAAGTAGGAGTAATTGCCCAAGAAGTACAAGAGGTATTGCCAGAAGTTGTAAATTATGCTCCTATTTCAAACGATACGGACGATAATAAATATCTAACGGTAGCGTACGAACATATTGTACCACTATTGATAGAAGCTGTAAAAGAACAGCAAGAAGAAATAGAAGAATTATCTAGGATATTGTTAGATGGCTGATAAAAAGTTTGACATAAAAGAAGGTTTAGCTATAAGATCAGGCCATACTCACACTGAAGTTGTGGATGATAGCGGTAATTGGGTCGGGCCTAAAACACAAGTTGGAACTGGACCACAAGGATCTCAAGGATCTGCCGGTTCACCAGGCGGTGGTGGTGTAAGAGGCCCTCAAGGCGTACAAGGACCTCAAGGCGCGGTTGGACCACAAAATAGCACCGGCGCTATGGGAGTTCAAGGCGTAGCAGGTAAAGCAGGTGCTCAAGGTCTTACTGGGGCTCAAGGTCTTACTGGAGCTCAAGGACCGCAGGGATCGCGAGGGCCGCAAGGTCCATCGGGTGCTACAGGCGTACAAGGTGCCGTTGGGGTTTCAGGTGCTCAAGGAGCTCAAGGACCTCAAGGTGTTCAGGGTTATACCGGATATCAAGGTCGACAAGGCGCGCAAGGTAGTACCGGTGGTGGAGGACCGGCAGGAGTTCAAGGCGCACAAGGCACTGTCGGCGCGCAAGGACCAAGAGGCCCTCAAGGTAGACAGGGATCAAATCCAACAGGCCCTCGGGGACCTCAAGGAGCCACTGGAGCTACTGGAGTCCGAGGCTATCAAGGTCCTCAAGGGGGAACAGGAGCTGCAGGACGACAAGGTCGACAAGGAGTTGTAGGAGTCCAAGGTCCACAAGGACCACAGGGCCCACAAGGTTTTCAAGGTGTTCAAGGTTACCAAGGTGTACAAGGTTATCAGGGCGTTCAGGGCCCACAGGGCCCACAGGGCGGTAGTCGTGGTTCGCCTGCTCTTGGGAATAGTCTTTTACCATATAATAATTGGTATGCTGGTCAAAGTGGTAGTGCTACATTCTTTGGTCAAAATGGCGACGGTAATTCAAGAATACTTGATAGTGATCCTTGGGGTAATGCAAATAGTATTATATGGGACGTATCGAATCAAGACGCGTCGAGTAATGCTGACGGCGGATGGAATAGTAATATTATGTCCATCGATAAAACATACAAATATAGATTTACTACATGGGTAAGAAGAAAAACTGTTGGTAATGGTTCTTTTTATTTAGGTTATTATAGCCGTGAAAATGGTACTAATACTGCTACTCGATACAGAGTATCGTCTTCAACTACAACAAACCCTTATTTTCTAGCAACTGGCTGGTGGGGTGTTGCTAACGATTGGTATTTAGTTGTAGGACATGTTTGGGCAGCTGGAACAGGCATTGGTTCAAATGATGCAGATACTGGTGTTTATAATACTAGTGGACATAAAATTCTAAATAATAACGATTATGTTTGGTCTGCTAATGCTAATGGTGCTACACATAGAACATATCTTTATTATTCTACTGATACTTCTACTAACCAACAGTTTGCTTATCCAAGAGTTGATAGAATAGATGGTACTGAACCAAGTCTTGCAGAATTAATATCTCTTAGTAATCTACCTGCTACCGGATATCAAGGTCCTCAGGGTTCAAGAGGACCACAGGGTAGTAGAGGACCGCAAGGTCCTCAAGGTCCTCAAGGAAGTGGACCAACTGGTGCAACTGGTCGACAAGGCGTTACCGGAGTAGGAGGTAAAACTGGAGCAGCAAGTTCTACTACAGGCAGAACAGGTGTTCAAGGTTATCAGGGAGTTCAAGGCGCTCGCGGGCCTCAAGGTTCTAGAGGACCTCAAGGAGGTCGTGGGCCTCAGGGTCCAACTGGTCCAAGCGGAGCAACCGGAGTTACAGGGGTTGGCGGAAAAACAGGATTTCAAGGAGTTCAAGGATATACTGGTGTTCAAGGTCCTCAAGGACCAAGAGGACCACAGGGTTCTTCACCAAGAGGACCCCAAGGACCAAGAGGACCACAAGGAAGTCGCGGACCACAGGGTCCAACAGGTACAGGCGGTGTAGGTGGAGGTGGCGGCGCTTCAGGCCGTCAAGGAGTTGCCGGTAGACAGGGGTTTCAAGGTCCTACTGGATCTGCAACTAAAGTTAATGCTGCTGTAGTAGGAAGTCCGGCTCCTACTACTAGTGGTATATCTTCGGGTGATATTAGAGCATCATCAACAATTACAGCAGGGTTTTCAGATAGAAGATTAAAAAAAATTAAAGGCCCAATTGATAATCCTATTAAAAGACTTAATAAATTAAATGGATATTTTTATTCTCCTAATAATTTATCGACTGAGATAGCATATGCTAAAAATACTTTTGAAAGAAAAATAGGTCTTATCGCCCAAGAATTAGAAGAGGCTTTGCCTGAAGTAGTATCAGGTGCACCGTTCGATATAAATAAACACGGTCATAGTATATCGGGCGAAAAATATCTTACCGTAAAATATGAAAGAGTCGTTCCTTTATTAATTGAAGCTTTAAAGGAACAAAAGAAACAAATTGAAAATTTAAAGATTAAGATAGGAAATAGAAATGGCAATTAATTTAGCTGATTTAACACCCAATCCTGTAACTAAAGATGGATTTTTTAACGAAACAGAATCTAGTATTAGTAATGCTATTACAGAATCAGGTTGGTATAAACTAAGACAAACACATCCAACAGATCAGTTTACTGCTGTTGAAGCGGCAACTACTGCTCCTGACGGATCTATTTTGATTGATAGTGATAGGTATAAATACACCGTAGATGAAAATACTTCTGATTGGTATTTGAACTTTTTCGTATAATATTTTATAAAATTGGAGAATGATTTATGTCATGGCAAGGTGATTGGTGCTATTTTAAATCTTATTTGAATAAAGAAGATTGTGAAGAAATTATTGCTCAAGCAAAACTTTTACCTACTCAAGATGCAGTAGTAGGTTTAGGTGAAGATGCGCATGTAGCAGAATACAGAAAGAGTAAAATATCTTTTATTCAGGCTAATGACTGGAGATTTAGTAAATTATTTGATGCGCTGTGGAAAACACAGATGGAAGCGAATAAAGACTTTTTTAATATCCATGTAAATAGATTAGATTTTGTTCAATTTGCAGAATATGATTCTGCTTATGAAGGCGAATATGTTGATCATACCGATACGTTTTGGATGAATGACGATCCTACACATCATAGAAAAATATCTTGTGTTTTACAGTTATCAGATCCTAATGATTATGAAGGTGGTGATTTAGAAATTACTGGAGCAGCGCAACCTCCAGATCCAAAAGAATATAGAGATCAAGGATCTTTTGTTTACTTTCCCTCTCCGTTAATGCATAGAGCAAATAAAGTAACAGCAGGTAAGCGATATAGTATAGCAGCCTGGTTTGAAGGACCAAAATGGACTTAAGTCATGCAAAAGAGTATGACGCACCTTTTAAACATTTCGTGATAGACAACTTTTTAAAAGCATATCTAGCTCATACATTATCAAAACAATTTCCATCTCATTCTTCTGAAAAATGGTTTTCATATGATAATCCATTAGAAAGAAAAAAAGCAATTCAAAACTGGGGATCATTTCCACCAGAAACTTATCAATTGTTTTCATCGCTATGCTGTGAAAGATTTACAAATAAATTAAGAAAATTGACAGGCGATGAATGTTTAAAACCTGATTATGGTTTGCATGGTGCCGGTTGGCATATGAGTAAAAGTGGAGACCATTTAAATATTCATCAAGATTATTCTATTCATCCGATGGCTAATATGCAAAGGAAATGGAATATAATAATTTATCTTACACCTAACTGGAAAAAAGAATGGGGCGGAAATCTTGAATTTTGGAACCATAATGAAAAAACAAATCAGGCTAATCAAAAAGAAGTATCGATAGATTGCGTATTTAATAGAGCTGTGCTATTTGATACAACACAAAATTCATGGCATGGTTTTCCTGAAACTATAAAATGCCCGCAAGGAATATATAGAAAAAGCATTGCAATGTATTATCTTTCTCCTATACAAGACACAGCTGTCGATAGACCAAGAGCTTTATATTCACCAAGAGAAGACCAAGCAAACAATTCTGATATTATTGAACTTATTAAAAAACGTGCCGAGAAAACATCATGAATAGAAAATCTAAATTTGTAATGGTTGCTATGTTTAAGAACGAAGCACCAGTATTACGAAATATGCTAGATTCAGTAGTCGGTCATATCGATTATTATGTTATTCAAGATAATGGATCTACTGATGGTTCTCCTCAAATTGTAGAAGAATGGGCAAAAGAGAATAATATTCCAGGAGTTTTATACAAGGTAGAAGAAGGTTGGCAAGGGTTTGGTTGGAATAGAGATCATTTAGTTAGATATTGTCAGAACGAAACAGATCACGGTTGTGATTGGATTCTGAAAATGGATTGCGATGAGACGCTTGAAGTATATGATGATTTTGATTGGTCGGTATTTGACGACCATAATCACCACGCTTTTGCAGTTCCGGCCATTGCTGGTACTGGAGTATATTATAGAAGTTGGATATGGAATGCAAATTTAAAATGGGCATTTAATCATGATCCATGTCACGAAACAATCTATTGTCTTGACTCAAATATAGGCGAGCAATATAATTCTCATCCTCTGAATATAGGTTACAATCAGATAGGTTCTAATGATGGAATGTCGTGGGCAGTTCCTACTAAATTTATTTCAGATGCTTTGCGATTAGAAGAAAAACTTATTCGAGAACAAAGCTTATTAGAAAATATGTACCACTTTTGGTACATCGGCAAAAGTTATAGAGATGCAATGGAGTCATCTGCATTTCCATTAAAAAAACGTCAAGCCGATGAGTATGCAAGAAGATCTATTTGGTACTTAAACGAATATATTAATAAAACATTTCAAGATAGAAACGGTGACGCTGGTATAGATGAGATGTGTTATATGGCCGGTATTATGGCCGGTGAAGCATATCAATTTATGGGCAAAAAAGAAGAAGCCATAACAACATATAAATCATTAGAAAGATTTGCTCCAGGCAGAAATGATCATTTATGGTATTTAGTAGAATTATATAAAGAAACTAAGCAATACGTTAAGATGTTAGAAATAACAACTATTATGATGGACCCAGAACGTACGTTTCCGTTTCCGCAGTATTGTAATTTCATAGATCGAAAGCATTATGTTGATGGTACCGGAGATGTTCAAAGATTACATCAAGAGGCCGAATTATTAGCCAAAAAAATAGAACAACCTAAACAAGAATACGATGGTGTTTTCTCTGTTAATAAGTATCCTACTAAAAGATTTTGGATTGTAGATAATTTTTATCAAGACCCATCTCAATTAAGAGAATGGGCCTTAAATAATATGACGTTCGAAGAAAATATACAGTGGTATAAAGGATTTCGATCAGTAGAAAAATATAGACCTGAATCTATCAAACACAGATTTGAATCTATAATGAATGAAAAGATTGTAGATTGGGAAGGTGGAATGAATGGTGTCTTTCAAGTTACAAGAGCACAAGATCCACAAGTCTGGCATTTTGATGAACAAACTTGGGCAGCGATGATTTATCTTTCTCCAGATGCTCCATATGAAAGCGGAACACGTCTACATATTTCTAAGATAAATAACGCTAAACATAGCATAGAAGATGCAGATATTATTGATGAAGCTTTTGATGGAAACTTTCTAGATTCTACTCGGTTCCATACTCTTGATACTGCAGGAAATTTATTTAACCGTCTTGCCATATTCGATGCAAGGCATATTCATTCTGCCGGAGAATATTTTGGAAAAGATTTATACGACGGTAGACTCACACACTTATTCTTTTTTGATTAATCATGCTAAACAATAAAATCTTATCAGTACTAGACACATCAGTTGCTTCTTATAGAGAAGCATATCCATTTCCTCATACCATATTAGATAATTTCTTAGATCCTTGGATGCTACGACAAGCTATACCTGAAATAGAAAACTATCAACACTGGAGACAAGATGAGTCAGAATGGGTAGAAGAATTTCAAGTTTTAAAACAATATGCACCCGATGTAGTAGCAGATCCAAATGACGTTGAAATTTTAGCTAAGTATGCTCCTAAAACAAAACTTATTTTAGATTACATGTATTCTGAAACAGTATTAAACTTTCTTGAAGATTTAACTGGTATTCAAGGATTGCTACCTGATGAAAACTGGTTAGGCGCAGGAATGCATAAAATTTCAAAAGGTGGTAAGTTAGGCGTTCATGCAGATTTTAATGTCAACTTTGTAAATAACCTTCATCGTAGAATTAACGTTTTAATTTATTTAAATGAAGATTGGAATCCAGAATGGAATGGACATCTTGAATTATGGGATAAAGATCTCTCAAAATGTTGTGTTAAAGTAGAACCTATTTTTAATAGAGCGGTGGTATTCAATATCACAGATGATGCGTTTCATGGACATCCAGAGCCTCTCCAGTGTCCTGAAACTGTATCCAGATATTCACTTGCGCTATACTATTATACCGAAGATAGACCAGAAGAAGAGAAGTCAGATCCTCACGCAGTTATTTGGTATAATACAAAATAAACCGTGTACAAACCCACAAAAGTGTGTATAATAAAGATATAAGCTTTTTGCAGTAGGTAGATATTATGAAATTTAGCATTATTACACCTGAACATGATCCAGGTAATATTCCCAATTTATTAGAACTATTTGAATGTGTAATAAATCAGACGTATAAAAATTGGGAATGGGTTCTCTATTTAAATAATAAAATTCATATAGAGCATATTCCTAATGAAATCAAAAACCATCCACAAGTTGTAGTATTTCGCACACACGACGAGAATAAAAATATCGGCGCGATTAAGAATTCCGCGTTCAGTATTGGTACCGGAGATATTTTAGTAGAAGTAGATCACGATGATCTTATTACACCTGATTGTTTAGAAGAATTAAAGAAAGCATATGAATCAGATTCTGAAGTAGGATTTGTATATAGTGATAATGCAGTCCTACAAGAGAACGGAGAATTTATTCCATACGGTGAAGACGGTGGTTGGACTTGGAGAGAGTTCGAGTGGAAAGGTCAAACATTAAAGGCTATGCATAGCTTTGAACCATCAGCTCAATCACTATCTTATATATGGTATGCACCAGATCATGTTCGTTCATGGCGTAAAGAAGTATATGAAAATGTAGGTGGACATGATGTAGAATATTCTATTTGCGATGATCATCAACTCATGATTCGTACGTATCTGCAAACTAAAATGAAACGAATTCCCAAAGTTCTTTATATCTATAGAATCACCGGTGATAATACTTGGCTCGAAAGAAATGAACAAATTCAAATTAAAACTGTAGATCTATGTCGTGAGTTTGGTCAACAACTTGCAGAACGTGATGCAGAATTAAGAGGCTTATTGTGTGTTGATATTGGTGGTGGTTTAAATCCTTATCCTGGATATCATACTGTAGATATTCGTGAAACAGCAGATACTGTTGCAGATTTAAATGACGGAATTCCATTGCCTGATAATAGTGTAGGTGTTTTAAATGCAAGTCATATTCTTGAACACTTACACGACAAGACAAAAATTATGGGAGAAATACATAGAGTATTGGCACACGGCGGTTGGGCATTTATTGAAGTACCGAGTACAGATGGTCGTGGAGCATTTCAAGATCCAACTCATGTGAGTTATTGGAATGAAAATAGCTTCTTATATTATACTGATAAATATCTTGGAGACTTCGTTGATAACGATACGATTCGGTTTCAAGAGTTTAGAAAAGAAACTTATTATCCAAATGAATGGATGCAAAATTTAAATGT
>MDTC01057610.1_pt1 | contig 51080 bp, 47 predicted proteins | sample 811181 | NCBI WGS metagenome assembly MDTC01 (sample SAMN05326644, study PRJNA326480) | marine metagenome | isolation source: seawater | place: Pacific Ocean: North | collected 2011 | reverse complement strand
ATTTGGGATTACCTTTTTTAGACTATCTGGCAATTTAGAATTATGTCCATATCCATCCATATTGGATTGCCCGCCAAAATAGTAGACCTTCCAAATATCTACTTCTTTTATTGGTTGACATGAAATGATAAAAATTAGAATTAAAAAGATATATCTGCTCATTTGCTTATCCTTTCGTTTTAAAAATTCTTTGAGCCCAAAGAAGTCCAATGATAGTCTTTACATCTGTTATTTTCCCACTCCATACCATCTCAACTGCGTCTTCTAATTTTGTAGGTATGAGTTCTACAAATTCATCACTATCTAAGTTTAGTTCAGTCTTAACAAGGTTTTCAGCAAGATAGAGCCACATATTCTCATTAGCAAACCCTATGGCTGGATGAATATTTGTTAAAAGTGTTAATGTTTCTGCCTTATATCCTATCTCTTCCTCCAGTTCTCTCAGTGCACATGCTTCTGGAATTTCGTTTTTATCCAATTTCCCTGCTGGAAGTTCTATCATTTCCTTTTTAATTGCATATCTATATTGTTTTATCAATGCAATCTCTCCGTCAGGTAATATTGGTATGCAGCAGACTGCACCATGATGATTTATCCATTCTCTATTACCCGTTTTTCCATTTGGTAGTAGTACCTCATCACAATGTACCTCTAACAATTCTCCATGAAAGATGAGTTTAGAATTAATTGTTTTTTCTTCGAGAGAAGTCATTTTATATGTTTTTTATAGCTTTTGGTTCTTTTAACTTTGATAGGTTTAAAACTAGTGGATTTTATGTTAATAACATAAGGCTTGTATAGCTACTATATTGAACATAATTTCTATTCTAAAATATTATTTCACGATATAGGTAAACAGAGGTATAAATATGACAAAAGGTTATTTAATAAAAACTATACTTTCTCTTATGATGCTATCCACGGTAGTATTAGCACAAGAGAATGTTGATGCAATTGAAAAAGCTCGTCAAGCAAAAGAAGCTGCTGATAAAGCTGCTGCTGAGGCTGCTGCTGCTACATCTGCTGCAATTGAAGCTGCTGCTTCAAAAGCTGCCAAAGAGGCGCGTTCTGAAGCAAAACGTAAAAAAGAAGAAGAAGAAGCAAGAAAAGTTGCCGAAGCCCAAGCTGCTGAAGAAGCAGAATTGGATGCTGCTGCTAGCGCTGCTGCTGAAGAGGCCAAAAGGAAAATGGCTGCTGAACTAGGATTAGAGATTGATGATCCTGAAGTAGAAGAAGCCGTAACTGATGAAACAACTACTGTTGGTGATGAAACCGAAGAAGTTGTTGCCAAAGAAGCTCTTGGATGGAATGTTGGGGCTGCTGCTAGTGTTGGATTGGTTAAAGGAGAGACCTTTACTGAAGTTCCCACAGGTGGTACAGTCGTTATTACAACACCATTTGGATTAAAGATTGGCCCATTTGATTACACAGTATCAATTGGTTTTGGCAGTTACTCAGGAAAATATGAAGCTGATGAATTTAATCCCATGTTCGTTGGATTAGGCGGAAACTTAACCTTACTTGATTTTGTCTTTGCTGAGGGTCACGTTGGATCTGTTGGTGAAGGAACTGGAATTAGAGGTTTTGCTGGTGTAACCTTAGAAAGGCTTATGAAAAATAATATGAATCTTCCTTTTAATCTTTTAATTGGTAGCGAGTTATTTTACAGCACTGATATGGCTGGCGTTGGGAACTCTTCTGGCTGGGCGTCATTAGGTGTTAGACTAGACTATAGTTTCTAGAATCATAATATAATATATAACTAGAAAAAACGACTTGGAAACAAGTCGTTTTTTTTTTGCAATGAACAATTACTCTATCCTAATCCCTATTCATAATGAAAAAAAATCAATAAAAGCCTTACTAAGCAAGTTAGCCACCTATGAAACATTAGGGCATGAACTTATAATAATTGATGACGGCAGTACTGATGGAGGTGATTATTTACTAAAAGAAAGTAAGATTATAAATCTAATATCAATCAAAGAAAATATGGGAAAGGGATATGCAATTAGGGAAGGTATAAAGGTAGCTACTAATAATCGGATAGTTATCTATGATGGAGATTTAGAACTTGAAACCTCGGATATATTGAAACTTATGATTCTTGATCATCAAATATCTACAAGATTTGTAGTTGGATTCAGATTTAATTCATTAAATCCAATTAACTCTGGATTTGATTGGGGAAATTTTATTTTTACAGGTTTTTTCAATATTATTTTTAGAGCCAACTACAAAGATATACTTTGTTGTGCAAAATCATTTTATTTGAATGATTTAAAAAATTACGACCTTAAATCCAATGGTTTTGATATAGATGTGGAATTATGTGCAGCGCTAAACCTTAAAAATCATGCCTCAAATCATGTACAAGTAAAACTTAATTACGATAGAAGGGGGTTAAAAGATGGTAAAAAGCTTAAGGTATCAGATGGGTGGAAGATTTTGTCACGAGTATTAAAAATGATTAAGCACTATTAGTAAAGTTCTGATTAAACTTGAAAATATGATTATAACAAAGATTTTTAATTAGCGATTTGAAAACCCAAATATATCCCAGAGCTTGATTGATTATGTTCAAAAGTGAGATGAAATATAAATTTCTTCCATGAATAGGTAATCTCATTTAAGATCGTACTTGAGTTTGATGCTTTTTCTCCTATATAGTCCATATCCCCTGAAGTATTAACTGCGTCAAAACTTTGATGAACTAAGCTATAATCCCCAATTTTAGAATAACCTCCTGATAGATTTATTTTAATATTTCTTTTATTAAAATAATTAACTCCAATCCTTATTTCTTTCCCATCGCTTCCCTTATTCCAACCAAGTGGTTTCCCACTTTGAACGAAATTATTATACCCATTGGAATGCCTAAACGTGGGTTTATCAACACTAATTAAAGTTAAATATGGGATAATAATTCTGCTGCTAGAATTTATACCAGCAAAAGATATTCTTAAAGAAAATGCATCTCTATGTTTTTTTTCATTATCAAGTTTTTTATCAAAAATAAATTCATCAATTAAATAATTTGTTGAAATGCGAAGTTTGTTAAACAGAAAAAGATCAGAATGTATTTGCCAAACTGCGTTTGCCCCATCTGTTCCCACAAGATTTAAACGATCATTTAATTCAATTTCTACATGTGAAGAAATTGGATTCAAATAAGCAATATCAAATTGCCTGTTTTCTCCTGAATAAATAACTATTTCTGATAAACCAAATACAAAAGATTTTTTATTAGTATACTCTATACCCCTACCTGTAATGTATCTATTTATTGAATCTTTTGTTCTTTCCAAAAAACCATGAAAATATCTAACTCTTAGATTGCCATAGTCTGAAGATAATAAAAAGTAATCATATGACTCACTCTTGTCATTCAGTGCTAACTGTATACCATTGCCTGAGCTCCAGTCCTCATTCCCTCTGCACATTTGAATAATAGCCCATTTATTTTTATAGCCTAATCCAGAATAGCCATATGTTTTATCTAACTCCTCAAAAGAGTAAGTTGGCTGAATTTGATTATCTTTTGGTGTGGAATATCCGGGATTAAAATAAGCAAAATAATTTTTTAGTTGAAAATATAGTAAACCATTCACATGTACAGCATTTTCTTCTACAATAAGATTCAAATAATTTTTATTGCGACTTATTGACATATCCTCAGAAGGGCTAAAAAGTCCAAAAGTAGATATACTACCCCATCCAATTCCTATGTCATAATTAAGCATTTTATCCTGCCTTAACGAACTATCAAATCTTAAAATTTCTGCTGATATTTGTGATATGCATGTGAGTGAAAATATGATATAGGTCAATAAGTTCATTTGTTGCAACTTATATTAAAAAAAACTTGGTCGAAAGATTTTAACGGATGTGAAAAGTTAGATTGAGGTATTGAACTAAGCCTCGGCTTTAATGGATTTGGCAGTCCTTTCAGCTTGGCTTATTGCTGAGTGAAATTGTCTCGGAGTATAGGTTGGAAGTATTTGCTTTAATAAACTCTGGATTCTCTCACTATCTAAATCATTTGAAGATTCAATTAATTCAAGAACACTTTGTTTAAATATTGACCAAGGAATCTTGGGGTTTTTATCCTTTAGAATCATAATCTTTTTATGCGATGTTAAAACCTTTCTTTCATTTAATAATTGTAACTCTTCATACAGTTTTTCTCCAGGCCTTAAACCTGTATACACGATTGGAATATCAATCTCAGGCTCCAAACCAGATAAGCGAATTAGGTCCTTAGCCATGTTAACAATTTTAATTGGCTTTCCCATTTCTAATAGAAATATTTCACCATCTCTTCCCAAAGCACCACATTGCAGAATAAGTTGAGAAGCCTCTTGAATAGACATGAAATAACGAGTCATTTCAGGATGTGTAATAGTGATCGGCCCTCCTTTATTTATTTGCTTTTGAAATGTAGGGATAGCACTTCCGGAGCTTCCTAGTACATTGCCAAATCTAACTGCCATAAAGGTTGTTTTTGATTCCTCGTTAAAAGATTGTATCAACTTCTCAGCACCCCTCTTTGTTGCACCCATTACATTAACAGGGTTCACTGCTTTGTCCGTTGAAACTAATACAAATTTATCTACTAAATATCTATCAGAGAGCTCAACTAAGTTTAGAGTGCCGCCCAAATTAGTCTTAACAGCATTCCAAGGGTGTAATTCTTGAATAGGGACATGTTTATAAGCAGCAGCATGCATGACAATATGGGGTCTATTTTCAATAAATACTTTCTCTAATTGTTTTTTAGAATTTATTGAAGCTAGCACAGTTTTCATGATTATCTTCTTATTTATTTTTTCAGAAAATAAATCAAGGTTGTATATTTTTTCCTCACTAGTATCTAAACAAATAATTTCTGCAGGATTAAATGCCAAACATTGATTTACAAGCTCGGATCCAATTGATCCTCCAGCTCCAGTAATTAAAATACGTTTCCCTTGGAGCATATTTTCAATTGAATTCATATCTAGTTTTACTTCATCCCTTCCCAACAAATCTGAATAAGACACATCTCTTACTACAGCCATTGAAATTTCACCATCAATAATTTCATTTATTCCTGGAACAGTTTTATATCGTTTCCCAGTTCGCTTGCAGATATCTACTATTATACGCATTTGATCACCTGTAGAAGAGGGTGCTGTAATAAGCAATTCATCATAATTTATTTTAAGATATGGGATATCTCGAACACTACAGAATATCTTTTTACCATTGATAAGTGATCCGTGCTTTTCTTTGTTATCATCAATAAACCCTACAATACTATATTGATGCCTAGAACTTGTTCGTATTTCCCTAGAAATTTTTTCACCAGTTTTACCAGCACCAATTAATAGTAATTTTTTTATTGGCCTTGATTTTTTAAAAATTGAATCGGTATGGTAATGACTATAATATACTCTTACAGTTAACCTTGCAGCGATAGTTAATATAGAATTAAAGACAAAATAGAGAATAATTACAGATCTAGGGTAACCACTTGTTCCCATTGTTAATAAAACAAAAATTGTTGAAAAAAGGGAGGAAAAGAGTACAGAACTCAATATAGCATATAAATCAAACAAACTTGTATAACGCCATATTCTGGCATAAAGGCTAGCTAAATTAAAAACTACTATCTGTGAAAAAATAAAAAAGGGCAACCATTTAGTAAAAACTATTAAAAATTCATAAGGTACATGAAAATCAAAGCGTATTACAAATGATATGTATAATGTAAATGCAGCGATAACTCCATCTACAATCATAAGTATAGAATTTCTGTTATTTAAAATTTTATTATTCATTGTGACTTATAATTTTGGTAAATCTACTTAAAAATTTTAAAAATTTGTAATTTTTAATTTAATGTTTCAACAAAAAGATAAACACGTTCAACTCTTTACCCCATCTGCCTTAAATACTTTAAAGAAAGTAAGCATGAAGATTTTTATATCTAAAAAAATAGATTCATTTTTTAAATAAAACAGGTCTTTTTCTACCTTGGTTTCAATACTTAATTCATCTCTGCCATTAACCTGCGCCCATCCTGTAACACCAGGTAATAATTTATCTATACCAACTTTAGTTCTTAATTCAATTAAATCATCTTGGTTATGTAGAGCGGGACGTGGTCCAATGAAGGCCATATCTCCATTAAGTAAATTTAATAATTGAGGTAATTCATCTAAACTATATTTCCTTAAGAATGGCCCAATAGGAATGTAGGCTGAGTCACTTTTTGTTAAAAGGTGAGTGGGAACATCGGGTGTATCAATTTTCATAGTCCTGAACTTATATATTGTAAATATTTTATTGTTTTTCCCAATTCTTTTTTGTGTAAAAAATATTGGAAATCCATCACTTATAATTATTAAAGTTGATAAGATAATTAGAATGGGTAATGTTAGTAGAATGATAGCTAGAGAGAGAAATTTCTTAAACATCCATATCTCTTAAATTGTATGGCAAATTAATATACTTAGATACCTTTTCCGAAGTATAAATATTATCAGAAATAAGCTTTATTGCATTCTCTATTAAAAAATTATTTTTAAAAAAAACTCCAAAATAATAAATAATTTGAATAAAAGTTTTTGGAATAGGAATAACCCAATTTATAATACTTAATTCAATGAGCTTATTGTAAGAATAAATAGTTTTATCGGAGATATTGTAGATGCTTGGAGGAATAACATCATTGATTATGCCATTTATAATTTCATAAATATTCTTAATGTTACATAAAGATAACTTTTTATTGCCATCTCCAACTCTGTAATTGAAATACCCAATTTTTGTCCTCCTAGCAATATTTAGTTTGAAATCTGAGCTATAGACCGGTGAAAATCGGAGGATCCACGACCTATCTCCATAATTTTTCAATAAGTACTTTTCTGACTGAAGTTTTGTTATTGCATATGGACTAGTTGGATTAGGTTTAGTGTCTTCATTATATGTATCTTGGTGAAGACATTCACCGTAAACAGAGATTGTACTCGCAAAAATTATCTTTAAGGGAAGCTTATCCGCATACTCAAGTTTTGATGTAAGATTAACTAATGTTTTATGGTTTATGTTTAGAAATTCTTGCAAATCTTTATCTCTTCCCTTTTTATGGGCCAAACCAACTAAAAAAATCATTATGTGGTATTTTTCTATTGAATCTACAAACTTGTGAACTTGGTTATTGCTGGTTAGGTCTAATATGGTGAGACTAGGATTATTATTGCTTTTAGATATTCCTAATACATTATAAATCTTTTCTAGATTTTCATATAAAAAAGAGCCAATCACTCCATTAGCTCCTACGAGTAGAACTTTCATAATAATTTAGTTTTTATGATTTTTCGAAAAATTCATATATTTTTAATTATTTATCATAATTCAAAAACTTTAAACATCTAAATAAATTATAAATATGTTCCTACTCTCACGAAGCTATGCCTCCCTAATTATTTTTGGTAATACTAAAAGAAAGGTAAATATTCTTTTTAACTGCTTTTTTGGCTCTTTTATTAATCGATTTAACCAAATAAACCTTAAACCATAAATAGAAAATTTGTAATTATTTAGTCTCCCTAAATAAAATTCCAAAGCTGCTCCAGCTCCAAAAAATAAACCACGTTGGGTTAAAGGGACTATTCTATTGATAAAGATTTCTTGTTTTGGCGCACCTAGGAGAACCCAAATTATCTTTGGTTTCAGTTGATTTATCTGTTTTGAAATTGAAACATAATCAAATTCATCAGCATTACAAACGGGTAATGGGATAAAATTAATATGAGAGGCATTACCTAGTTTTAATTTTAAATCTTCAAAATCTTTTTGATTAGCACCAACAATTAATTGCTCGGTATGCTCTTTAGCAATGTATTTTCTAAATATATCTGGACCGTTATAAGAGCTTAGCTTCGTATTATATTTTAGATTACGCAGGAAAGCTAAAAAGCTACCATCGCAAGTATTAAAAGACGCATTGTTTAAAATGGAATTATAGTTTTTATTTTTAAAAGAGTTTGTAATCACATTGATATCAACTATGCATACATATCCAAGTGTATCATCTACTAGTGATTCATTAATTAAAGCATCAACATTACTCTCTCCAAAAGTTAAGTGAATTCCAAAACATTTAGTTTTCATATTATCTGTTAAATCGTCTAACATTTTTAAATTTTACTTTTAAAAGGACAAGAAGTTAGAGAATATTGCTTTTATCTTTTTGAAAATATCTAGAAAAACTTAAGTTTTATAACTTATCACCTTATCATTTATTCAAGATTAGATAAACCTGGTTCATTAACTTAAAATGCATCAGAGTTATTTTCCTGAAAGCTTCTATAAAAAATTAAATTGGTTGATAAGTTGAGGTTAATAAAGCGCGTATTTTTTTTAAATAAAAGAAAGTTGAATATGATTTTCATACTTTTTTAGATCTATCTATTCACTTATTTCTAATTTCAATTTGCCTAAAAGTTATCCCTTAACTACAGATGATTTAACAAGAGCTTTAAATTGTTTTCACTTTATTTAAGCAATACAAACAACGAAATTTGAAAGGATAAAACTTCATGAGGAAACTAAAATAATATTTTAAACTTCTATCATCTCACCGTTTATTATGTTAGCTATAAAAACAATCTCTTCATCTGTTAAATGTGGATTATTCGGGACATAAAAGCCATACCTATCTATATCTGTGACTTTAGGTAATTCAAGCCTGCCATATTTTTTTACATAAAATGGTTGTATCCCCATTGAACCACAAATCATAGGCCTAACCTCAACATTATTTTTTTCAAGCTCGCGAACTATTCTATCTCTACTGGGATGTATTACAGGATAAGCAAAATTAGAGTTGATGTCATCTTTGGCAAATGTGACTTTCCAATAATCATTTTTTATTAACTCTTGATATTTGAATAGATTTTTTTCTCTTTTTTTTCCCCAATCATCTAACTTATCTATTTGACTCAAACCTATATATGCCTGTAAGTCCGTAGCCCTCACATTGAAACCTTGATAATAAAAAGTATAAAGCGCATTAAATTGAGATACATTCCAATATTGTTGTAATTCAATTTGTTTTTCAATATCCAAATCTCTATCCCATCCATGTGACCTTATGGATATCAATATATCATATAAATCTTTATCATCCGTTGAAATAAATCCACCTTCGATAGTTGATATGTGATGTCCAAAAAATGTAGAAAAACTAGCCATCCTTCCAAGTGTACCCAGTTTAGTACCCCTATATTTTGAACCCATTGATTCACATGTGTCCTCCAATAATATCACATCATACCTATCACATAAATCAACTACTTTATCCATCTCAGGTACTAAACCTAGCACTGAAACGAACATTAAGGCTGATGGCATTTCTTCTTTAAATATTTTCTCTAAGTGCTCTAAATCAGCAGATAAATCTCTTTTGTTTGAATCACATAAAATAGGTTTAAGGCCAAGTTGCATAACAGGTGCTAAATCTGTAGCCCATGAAACAGATGGCACTACTACCTTATTATTTTTAAGATAATCACCTTGTTGTAGTGCAGATAACATCAATAGATTAGCAGACGATCCAGAGTTAACAAAAACAGAATACTTCCTTCCTAGCCATCCAGAAAATTTTTTCTCTAATTCCTGTGTTACAGGCCCCTTAGTTAATCTTGGATATGTTTTTAACCAATCAATTAAATTATCTATATCATCGTTATCTATTGTATTTTTTACTAAGGAAATCTTTTTCATTTTACTTTATAACCTCAATTATTTGACCACTGTACTATATCTTTCTAAAAAATTGTTTGATGACATTTACAATATGTGACAACTCCGAATCAGTAATTTCATAACTAGATGGAAGTGAAAGACCATGTAAATAAGCATACATGCTGTTTGGATTATCATATGATTCCATAGATGAATAGCATGGTTGTTTGTGAAGAGGATAAAAGTACCTTCGGCTACCTATTCCATTTAAACTAAGATGTTCTTGTAAGGAATCTAAGTTTTCAATGTATATATTGGTAAACCAAAAAACAGGCATTGTAGTCTCTTTCGGTATTTTTTGAAAACGGATATCACTAATTTCATTCAAATGATTCATATAAAAATCATGGATATATTTTTTTCGTTCAATTATTTTCTCTAATTTGTTTAGTTGAGCAATGCCAATTGCTGCTTGCAAATCAGTAAAGCTGAAGTTAAATCCGATATCTTCATGGACAAAAACTCCTTTTTCTAACCTTCCATGATTTTTTAATTTATAACATTCCATAGCCAAAGTTTTGTCATCTGTCAATATGGCACCCCCTTCAGCTGTTGTAACAGTTTTATTTCCATAGAAGGACAAAACTCCAGCTTCTCCAAAAGTTCCAACATGCTGATTTTTGTATTTTACACCGACTCCTTGTGCTGCATCTTCTATTAGTAGAATATCTTTATCTTGACATAATTGAATAATTTTGTCCATTTCAGCACTCAAACCATAGAGATGGACCGGCATAATTGCTTTCGTATTTTTATTCAACATTTTGGATGCCTTTTTGGGGTCTATGCAATAGGTAATTGGATCAACATCACAAAATACAGGCTTTGCTCCAGCCATGATAACAGCATTTGAAGTAGCTACAAAAGTCATGTCAGGCACAATAACCTCATCTCCAGGTCCTATTCCAGAAACTTTAAGAATTGAATATAAGGCAACTGTTCCATTTGTCATAGATACTACATATTTAGATCCAGTCAACTTGCTAAGCTTATCTTCAAATAATTTTGTTGCATTATTCTCAGTTATATAAGTTGATTTAACAACATTTATAATTTCTTCTAGTTCCTCTTGGCCAATCCAAGGTTGAATCTGAGGTATTTTTTTCAAAATTATTATCCTTTACTCTATTTAAAGATTAATTATTGAATCATCTATTCTTTTTAAAACAATATCCCAAGTGTAGTTCTTCAAAACATGTTCTTTAGCATTTCTTCCTAATGTCTCTATGTATTTTTTATCATTCAATAATTTAATAACGTCATTTGCTAAAATCTCTTCGTCAGTACTTGAAGTAAGGATTCCTGTAAACCCATCAATTGTATCTTCAGTTCCAATTTCTCCTCTAACTGATGGAGTACCGCAAGCGTTGGCTTCTTTACTAGAAAGAGACATTGAGCGATTAATTCCAGGTTCAAGATAGAGATTTGCGATAGAGTAATATTCTGGGAGCCTTTCAAAATCTATAAATCCAAGGAACAAGACTTTATGTTCAATGTTATTAGATTTAAGAAATTTTGAATACATATTACGTTTTTGATTATCCTCCCTCGTGTGGGAAATTAAAGTTAAAGTATCTGGATGTTCTAATAAAATCAATGGTAAAGCTTTTATGAGATGATCAGTACCTTTGTATGAATCATAACCAGTAGAGTGAAAAAGGATATTTTGTGCTTTATATTTCTCATCCAGCTTAGAGCTTTTTCTTGGATAAAAAAAGTTAGTATCCACACCTTCATAGATTATTTTTGATTTTTTATCATAAATGCGAAGACAGTTCTCATATTCAAACTCACTTAAGGTAAGTAGTTGATTTGCTTTTTGGACACTTAAAATATCATTTTTTGAGAATAATTTTTTAATAATCTTGCAGAATACATTTAACAAGAAAGAATGATTTTTTTGCCAGATATCATCAAAGAACATTGCGAATGGCTCATAAACTATTTGTATGTGTGGTAATCCAGACATGGTAGCTAAATAATTCATTGGAAACATAAATGATATTATTATATCATTATGATTTATTTCGGCTTTTATTTTTCTAAAATTACTTTTTAAATAGAAACTAAAGAAAAGCCAAAACTTAATTTCAGTAAATGACGGACTATTCAAACAAATTGTCTTAATTCCATTTTCCCTAAATTTATTAGTAACTGCCACATCTTCTCGTTGAACAATCAATATAACTTCTCTTTCCATATTTAAGCGAAAAAGAACATCATATAAAAAACGACTGCCTCCCATCCATTTTGTTAATCTTGGATATAGACATATTACTTTATTATTCATCTGTAATAAAAATACAAGTTTAAAATCCTAATTTTTCTAATGGTCTTTTGACACACCTATGAAGTCTATTATCAATTTTTGAAAACCATCTATATTCATGACTTGAGTTATCTAATTTTATTTCATTTTTTGAGAGAACTTTCGTGCTTACAACAATATTTATGGTGTGGATTATTGGATTGCATTCGGTAAATATGCTCTCCTCGATTGATACTACTTCCTTAATTGCTAACTGAATATTAAGTTCTTCAAAGCCTTTCCTTTCTACTGTTTCGCTTATGGTCTCACTCTTATAGATTCTGCCGCCTGGAAACCACCATTCCCCTTTTGCTGGAGATTCACTTCGCTTTAATAGTAGAAACTTATTATTATTTATTACAATTAAATCTACACATGCAGTCGGAATAACTTCCCGAATTTTTTTATATAATCGCTCATCAATAAACATAATTTTTAATAACAGCTAGACTTAGTTTCTATATTCTAGTGCCTTAATAATACCAATGGAAAAATTCATAGCCATGTTCTCAACGGTAAACTTTTCTGAAGTTTTTATAGCAGAGCAACTCATTGAGTTCAATAATTTTGGATTTTTGTATAGCTTAACAATTGCCTCTGCATATGCTTCTTTTGAAGGTAATGTCATTAAACCATTTACATCTTCTTCAAAATATGCAATTTCAGGACAGTGATTTTTAAAATCAGAAACTAAAACAGGAAGGCCAGCGGCAAACCCGTCAATTATGGATAACCCGACGTGTGATGGTAAAACCATTAGATCTCCTTTTATCAGCGCATTAGCTTTTTCTTTACCAAAAAGAGGGCCTTTCATTTCAATCCAAGGATTATCATTCATCTTTTTTCTTATATATTTTTTTAAAGGCCCTTCTCCAATGATGGTTAGCTTCAATTGGCTAATTTGTTCAAATGCAATTCGGCAACTATCAATTATGAATGGTATTGCTTTACTTTGATTAAGTCTAGCACAAAATATAACATTGAAATTTTTATTACCTACAATCTTAATATCTTTTATTTTATTAAGCTTTGCTCTTGCACTTACTATTTCTTTTGCATCTAAACTGTTATTTACTATCATAATTTTATTGTCAGGAACTTTATGATCATGGAGTAGCATTCTTGTATGTTCTGTATAACCAAACCAAAAATCAGCTTTACTGACAAAAAAACGCTTTAACCATTTACTGTACTTATTAGCCTCCTTATGAAGAGTAGCACCGTGCCCCCAGAATGCAAAAAGGGGCTTTGATCTAAAAATATATCGGTTAAGGAGAAGAGGATAATTCAACAAAGCATAGTTTGCTTGTTCCACTATGACCAAATCAAATCTAGTTAAAACACAAAAAAGGTTTTGCCAATAAACTTGATTATTCAGATAGTAATAATTGTCTATCCTTTTACCAAAAGGGAGTTTATTTAGACCATCTACATATGCTTCATTAGGAGGGACATCGCCAGAAAACACTGAGAGGTCTATGCTATTTTTCAATAAAATTTTTTGTAGTTTTTTATAAAAATCTACTCTGTAATCAGTTACACATCTCTGCACAATAGCTACTTTTATGTTAATCATTTGCAAATAATGTTATTTTTATCTATTTAATTTTATAGAAAAACTATTATCTGTTGATTTCATAGTGATACATTTATCTTGTCACCCTTGTCTTGGTGTTTACAAGATTTTGAGATAGATTTTTAATATTGACAAAGAAGAACATCCAAAGCGTAAAATCAAAAAAATCAAAAAGTAAACCATCTTCCGTTGATACTCTCACTAAAAGAGCAATTAAAAAAAAGTTAAAGGTAGGATTATATCTAGCAAACATTTTCATCTTTTTGAGCAAGAAGTAAAGAAATATTACGAACAAAATGCCAATTACTGATATAAAATTTAGAATTGATGAATGAATATGCCCCGCAAGATATGATCCATGTCTAAGTATTGCAGGATTATTAGTATCTAGTCCAAATATTAAACCAAATAAATCTAAATGATTATAGTAGTTAGATAAAAAGCTTGTTCTCCCACCGATAGTTGAAATGGTTTCGAGATTACTAAATCTATCGTATTCAAGATATAATTCATAATAATCCAAAAAGTAAAAGATAAGGAAACCGATTGTTACTAAAGTAGATAGAATAATAAAAACCTTGAACTTTAGATTATTTATTGAATGCAAGATTACACCCATAAACAAAATCATTGAGGAGATAATTCCAGATCTTCCAAGGGAATATAAAGACAATAATAATAGTACCAGAGCTGGGACTACTGACATTTTTTCTCTGTTTTTTGTTCGCAAAAAGTAATAAGGGAGCACTGTAATTAATAGATAGAACGAGATATAATTTCTTGAGCGAATAAAAACCATATTTGGGTCTGGGTTCTCCAGTAATCTCATTACTATATAAATTGATAAAAGCCAAAAAGGGAATAGAACAATCCAATAAGATTTTTTACTTTCAGCAAAATGTTTCCCAAATGCAATACCTAACACTAAACTGAAAATAGCGCCTAATTGAAATTCAAATCTGACAAAAAAAGAATTCAAAATTATAAAAACAAATAATAAAAGTAGGAACAGAGTTGTCTTTGATACGATATTTTTAAGTGGTAACTGATCTTTAAAAATTATACTAATGAAGAACGTGATTGATAAACCAAATATGACTAACATTGTTTGAGTAATAAACTTTATGTTAAATAGTTCAAGTTTGTGAATAAGAGAAAAAATAATAAATAATGCAATTAAAAAGTTGATTGATTTCTCAATTAAGTCGCTCTTATTTATAGCTATATCTCTCATTATTTAGAAAATTTATTTTTGAAATCAATTATCAATGAAGATGGATCATCAGTTACGCCTTCTACAGTATATGGTTCTATAACATTGCCTTCAGCCCATTCATTCCATGCTTTTATAAAAATTATATCCTGTTCTTTTGAAAAAGTAAAAGAGTCAAATAAAATATCAAATTGTTTATTCAATAATGTTGAAATTTTTGCATCAATGAGAAATCCTCTTTCCTTATATCTTGGTGTATTGTCCCATCCAGATAATAGACATGGGAAGAAGTTTTGATCTAGTAATTGTTCTTTTAATTTATCTTCAAATAACGAAAGGTATTTTTTTTCAGAAATGACCAATGGCCCATTTAATATACCACTATCGATTAATTTTTTTTTAAGCTTTAAAAAGAAATCTTCCTTAGTGTACGATCCCGGAGGATAACCGACTATAGAGTAATCAAAATCCATAAAAATTGATTTATCAACTGCACATGGGAAAAGCCAGTATAGGCCTTGCCCAAATTCTGTAATAGCAAGATCTTCTATAATCGAGATGTGTTCAAATAAGCCCTCATCATCTGGATTGAGCACCTGAAAGATTGGTTTGGATTTGTATCTTACATACCTATTATCAGAAAGAAATTTTCTTAAATATGCAAAATGGTTTATAGCTGATTTTTTTGAGTATTCTTGATTAAAAATAATTGTGCTGTCATCACCCTGCCAAGATTTTGTCCAGCTAGTATTAGCCCAAGCAAAAAAAAAGTTTTGCTTGTTTGATAGGTCTGATAAATGCATTTCAGGAACTTTTTCCAATGTTTGCTTTCCATCGCCAAACCAATAATGCCAATATCCAAAACCATCGATACCTTTTTCCAAAGAATATTTACATACTCTTTGAATGCTTTTTATATCACTTAAATCATAATAGCCTAATTTTGAAGGTACAAGTGGCATTCGATGATTTCTAAAATATTTTTTGGAGGTTTTTAGGTTATCCCAGTCTGTAAAACCTTCTCCCCAAAATAAATCATTTTCTGGTGTATGATGAAATTGAGGAAGGAAATAAGCAAGTATTTTTATCATTTATAAACTTTTAATAATATTTCTTTTACGTTGTCTTCATTAAGGTCAACGATATTATTTTCCATTCGACCTTTGGTAAAAGATTCAGATGCAATCCTAGAAATGTCATTTATTGGAATTCCCCAGTCGCACAATGAAGTAGGGATTACACCTTTTGGAATAGTTGAAATTATGTTTTTTAGATCTAAATAAGAGATTCGGAGTCTATCATAGATTTTGGTAAGAGATTCTGTAATTTGACCTTTATTTATCTCCAGTAATGGTAAAAGTGTTACAGACGCCGCAGCTCCATGCGGAATGTCATAGTGAATAGTCAAGGGGTAACTAATCGAATGAGCGGCAGCAGTAGTTGTATTTGAAAAAGCTAATCCGGCAATTGTAGATGCTTTTAATAATTTTTTCCTAATTTTCAAATCTTGTGGATTTTGTTTTAGTTTTAACGAACTACTTAATATCATACATATTGCTTCTACCGCATATTTAGTTGAGGTAGGATTACTATTTTTATTCCAGATTGCTTCAAAACTATGGCTTAACGCATCCATGACTGTAATAATTGAGGTTTTTAATGGAAGACTAAGTGTTAATTGTCCATCTATAATAGCAATATCGGGATATAATGAATAGTTTGAAATTGAATACTTTTTTTTGCTCTTCATATCCCATATTGTACCCCACATTGTTACCTCGCTAGCAGTACCGTGAGTAGTTGGGATAAAGATAGATGGGATGATATTACTATATTGGCTTTTATAAGCAATCAATTTGTGGATATCTAAGAACCCTAAGCTAAGATGTGATAAAACTACCTTTGCTAAATCCATAACCGAGCCACCTCCAATAGCTACAACAGAATCAAAAGTATTTCCTTTACAAAATTTGATGATGTTTGAGCAATCAATGAAGCTTGGATTACTTGGCACAACACTAAAGATACAGCTTTCAGAAAAATATTTTCCTAAATCTAATCTATTTTTATTTCCTGGAGATGTAACTATTATTGGGTTTGATATTTTAAAATTTGATATTGTATTTTTTAAATCAAAATACCAATCATTCGAATGAATAATTTTTACAGGATTTTCATAACCGTTCATCTTTGATAAAAAGCTAATTGTTCAAAAACTTTTCAAAGTTTTTCTTATTTTCTTTTGGTGAGATATTAGGACGACCCAAATCTTTTCTTGAACCAATATTTATTTTTACTTCCATAAATGATGGGCCACTATCTTCCATAAATTCTAAAAATGATTGTTCTAAATCAAATTTTGTTTTTACTTGATATGTATCAACCACTCCAAATGATTTCATAACATCATTTAAATCTATATTTTTTGCTGCTGTGTGTTGACCACCCACTGATTCATGAGCTTCATTATTTAATAGTATATGTTTAAAATTTTTAGGGTTCAAATCCTTTAATGAAGTTAGTGCTCCAAGGTGCATAAGCATTGCTCCATCTCCGTCAATACATAAAACTTTTCTTTTAGGTTTTGCCAAAGCTATACCCATAGCAATTGATGAACAATGGCCCATTGACCCAACAGTAAGAAAATCTCGCTCATGGGATTGGCTATTTCTTTGACGTATCTCAAAGATTTCTCTTGACGTTTTTCCAGTTGTAGATACAACTATGGTATTTTTATCAATTAAATCTAAAATAATCTCGAGAACTTCTTCCCTCATCATTAATGAATTATCAGATTGAATGTTTCTTGATTTATGTTTCGAAAAAGTTCCCTTTTTGATAAGAAGAGCAACTGGCTTGCTATCTCTTTTCGCAATCTTAATGAGGTTTGAAATCTTTTTTGAATAGTTTTTATCATCTCCCGAAATGATTTCATAAGGAATTTGCATTAATTCCATTAGTTTTATTTGCACTTTACCTTGTACCATATGCTGAGGTTCATCTTTTATTCCTGGCTCACCTCTCCATCCGATCATTAATAATAAAGGGATTGAGTAGACATCAGAATTACATAACGATAGAAGTGGATTAATAGCATTCCCAAAACCTGAATTTTGCATATAAACAAGAGGAATAGATTGTTTTGCTATTGAAAAACCACTAGCTAGTGCTATAGCATTTCCTTCATTAGCAGTGATAACATGCATGTTCGGAGGAACACTTTTATCAATACACAAGCAGAATTCTTTTAAAAGTGAGTCAGGAACACCTGTAAAAAACTCTACATTACTTTCCGATAGGGTTCTATAAAAATCTATAGGACTGATAGACATTAGTAATCCTCTGGTATAAGTGTAAGTATTTCCTTGATTGACATACAAAAATCGTCTGAGGCTTCTTTAGCCCTGGAATTCTGCAATATACTTTTTGCAGCATTTGTCATTGCTGGGTAAGCAGATCTAATTAAATGATTGGCATAAATAACAACATTAACACCAAGTTGTTGAAGTTCAGATTCTGTCATATGAGAAAAGGTGGAAGGGACTACAACTAATGGAACCTTTAATTCTAGATTGTGAAACTTTTTACAAAATTCAACTATTTCTGATCCATCTTTTTCCTTGCTATGAATCATAATGCCATCTGCACCAGCCTTGATATACGCTTCAGCGCGTTTTAATGCATTTTTCATACCGTTTTTTAAAATTAAACTTTCAACTCGTGCGATAATCATAAAATCATCTGTAACCTGAGAATTTTTTCCCTGCATAATTTTATTGGAGAAATTTTCTATTGTGTCTTGGCGCTGCGGAACATCCATGCCAAACAATGAATTACGCTTATCTCCAATCTTATCTTCTATAATAATCGCAGAGACACCAAGCCTTTCAAGTGTCTTTACTCTAAATTTAAAATGTTCAATTTTCCCCCCGGTATCTCCATCAACAATAATTGGCTTTGTGGTAACTTCTAATATTTCTTCAATTGAATGAAATCTTGAAGTGAAATCAACGAGTTCTGTATCTGGTTTACCTTTAGATGTTGAGTCGGTAAGACTACTCTCCCATATACCATCAAATTCATATCTTCTTCCGTTTTCCTCAACATTTGTTTTTTCAACGATTAAACCTGTTAAGCCATTATGTGCCTCTAAAATACGGACAATTGGTTTAGTATTAATTAAGCGGCGAAGTGTCTGCATTCTCTTTCCTGGAGTAATTCCTCTAGCCTTAACTGCACTGATGAGGTCTGTTGAGGATACCCCTTTGGTGTAACGTGGTTCGACAAGTTTGCCACCCCATTCTGCAAGCACTTCAATTACCCGCTTTCTAACTTTCTTTTGGACACCTTCTTTCCAATCATCTCCATGAACAACATAATTAGGTTTGATTTTCCTCAAGTTATCTTCATAGTCTAAAGTATTCTGCGGTATAACATTGTGTACACCTTTTAAATTTTCAACAATAAGTTTTCGTTCACTAAATTCAATCAATGGTAATCTTTTGTAACTAGCAATTGCCTCATCTGTTAATAAACCAACTGTCACTTGGCCCAATTTATTGCCTTCATTAATGATATTTAAATGCCCTTGATGAATTAAATCAGCGGACATACCAATATATACGACTTTATTTTTAATAATCTTTTCTCCTAATTAATTTCAATAGTCATAAGTTTCTTTGTGATTCTTATGCAAAGATAGAGGTTAATAAAACAAAAGTAAAATAAGAAAGGTGTTGCATATAATTGTCCAAACGGTAAAAATATAAATCCTAGTAAAGTGTGTGCATTAACAGTAAAAATAATTGTTGTACATTGTCTTAAAATAGGCATGCGAATTAGTTTTTCATATCTACTTTTATACCAGCTGTTGTCTCCGTTTGGAATTTTAATTTTACCAGTGTTGACAACAGAACTGCTGATATAGTGACCCAATTCATGGTTTAAAATCGTCATTAATAAAAATAGCGATAATGAAGAGAAAGATAAGATCCACAACAGAGGAGTATTATATCTTATGCCAACACCTAATAGAACCAAAGAAACTTTTATAAGGTCACTTACATGGTCATAATTGAATGCTTTTTTGGATACATTACCAGATATTCTAGCAACTGTTCCATCACAAAAGTCTAAATGCATAGCTATTAGCCAGAATAATATAAAAAGTAAATATTCCTGAGGTTGTATCAAAAATATAAGTGCCAAGAGAGCAAATAATCCAGACAGACTAGTAATAGCATTTGGCTTGATTGAAAATCTTGCAAAAACTAACGATGTGGGGTAAGCTAAGTTATATAGAAAAAGCATAATGAAGTTGTTCTTTACCGCACTTTTATTAACATAGTTATTTTTGAATAATTTTTTAATCATCTTAATCAGTAACTTTGTTAAATATCATTTTTTAATATAATTTTTGTAAAAAGACGATAAATCTAGCTTATCAAAACCAACTAAAATTGGAAACTTTATTATGAAGGTAGATACAAGTATCGAAAAAGTTATAATGTTAACTAATCCTAAAAATAGGTCTCCATTAATTCCAAGAGAATAAAAAATAGTTTGAATACAAGATTTCACAATATACATTAAAAAAAATAAAAAGGTTGATATCCTGAATAATTTGAAAAATAAGTAACGAGTGAATTTCAAGTGTTTATTAATATATAAATACATTATAGTAGCACTCAAAATTTCCAATAGTAGAAATTTTATCGCCAATCCCATAGCTCCCAACCCAAAACCCATGCCAAAACTTTTCTCTTTTGGTACCAATAAAATAAAAGTAAAAATAAAACCTAAAAATAGCATCCAAAGCCCAACATCCCTTATTATTTTAGTTTTATTGATTGAGATTAAAAGGATTGATTGAAACTGACCAAGACTTCTAAATACTGTACCTATGACCACTATCAAAATTACATAGTAAGCTGACTTGTATTGCTCATTTAATAGAACATCTATCAAAATGTTTATATTGAAAAGGATACAAAATATTAAAAAGTTAGAAATGAAAAAAAATATTAACAGAAACTTTTCATATTTTTTTTTCAACTTGATTAAATCCTGACTTAATCCAACAAATTCTTTTTGCATTATTGGAATGATGGCACCGTTAAAAATCAGTATAGAAACAGATAGCCTATCTGCAAAGTGAAAAAATCCTTGATCAACCGCGCCGAATGTGTTTTGAAGAAACCATCTATCGAAAAACATTGCAGATGAGGTAACCAGAGCTAATGTGATTAATGGATATGAAAATGAGTATATTTCTTTACTAAGGTCACTATATGGATTATCCATTAATTTTTCAGGTAATATACCTATTACTTTCTGTTTTCGGAAAATTCTTATTGCAAATAATGAGAAAGTTATGTGGGATGAGATTAATGTTATTGAAAAACTATATATATTTAATTTCGAAAGATAAAACAAGGTACTTACAACTAGTACCTGGACAATTAAAAAATAAATTTTAATATTTTGAATTGGAATTGTTAAAGATTTTGAATGTCCATAATTATTAATTTCAGATTGTATCTCAATAGCAATGATTAAAAGTAGTACTATATAGATGTCTAATACTTTGATGCCATTCCAAAAAGTATCTTTCATAAAAGTAACTGAAAGGATTGTAAAAGTAAAAAGAAGACATGATACTAGAATTGCATAAGTGATGAACCATCTATTTATATAATATGAATTTTCATTTTTTGAATTGTAATTAAAATATGCTTGATAAATACCAGTACGAAAAAAGTAGACTATGGATTCATATATTGATATTAAATAACCGTAATTACCATAGCTATTAGGACCTAAAGCTTTTGGTAATAAGCTATTAGTTGTTAATCTAACAGCTATTCCAATTAATGTACTCAAAAGATTAAAACTAAATCTTCTCGTGATTGAAGGTTTTGGATTTGAATTAATTTGGTTCTCTTGCAATTTTTAAAATGAAATCATTCAATTTATTAGGTTTACCAAAATTCTTTTTTAAATAATCCTTTCTTGCACTTTGAACATGTTTTGAGTTCCACCATTCGTTGATACTTTCAATATTTTCGTTTATAAAAAGTGCTGCTTCTGTAGGATCTAAAAAAACAATTTTTGCATCAATAAGTTGACTAAATATATTTCTATATTTTTTTTCCAGCAGATATGTTTTATTGTTCATTAAAATTATGGATGGTATGTTCCCAATTAATAACTGATTATAAGGTGTAGATAGATAATCACAAATGCAGAGGCCTGATTGTCTCATTAATTGATTGAAATCTGATGTATCATAATCATCATAATATGCGACTTTATTTTTAATCCAATCCTCAAACTCAATATTTTGTTCAGGTATATAGTAATTGTATTGCCTACTTTTAGGATAAGCTCTAAAATAAACCTTATTTAAAATATTTTCATTAAGGCTATTAAAAAATTGTTTCCTGAAATTGTGGTAAAATTTTGAGAAATAATATCCGGATTCACCATAGGATGAAGTGGTGTTAGCCATTTTATTTACAGATATCGTACTAATGTAAAGTAAGCGGTATTTTTTCCTTGCTTTTGATGGACGATACCAATCATAATTTGAACTAAGAGGAATATGTTTTTGGTCATTTGACACATTCCATCCCATTGATAAAAAGTAATCAAATTTTCTTTTTATGTACCAAATTATATTACCGATGAATTGATGTTGTAAAAAATTATGTTCAATATAAAAGGTTTTACAACCTTGCTTTTTTGATAAGGCAATGAGCAACATCGCGTCTGGACTCATGGATTCATTCAGAAGATTTTTTACAGGGTGATATTTTTTTAAAAAGTCGCTAATAACATTTAAACGTTTTTTAAAATTTTCAATTAGAGATGCCGGTAATGAGTATTCTAATGATCTGAAAAACAACTTATCAAATTGATCAAATGTTTCATCAGTTTTCGAAATAGTAAACCGTGCTTTTTTATCTATTACTTTTTTAATATACTTTTCGATTAAAGGTAGTTTCACAAATTGGGCTTTACCCATGCTTTTTAACTGAATATTGAACTTTGATGAATCTTTCCAATAAACCTCGAACAAGAGAGTGTTTGGTTTGATGATAATAGATAGTATTCGTTCGATTACCTTTTGTATTAAAAATATTATCCCTTTCGATTTTATTAAACTTAATCGATTAGATAACCTTTTAGGTTCAGAATGAATTGGATTACAATTCTTTAACTTTTCAAGGGGCTTATTATGATAAATACTAAAAAATAAATTATGTCCATAATCAGATTCCACGAACAACGATCTATGCTCATCTTCATTATATATTTGTTTAAGTTGAAACCCTTGAACACTATTTGATTGAGAATCTTTTCTTTTATAAAAATAATGACACTGTGAAATATGTATTAAAAGGAAACGTCCTAATACTTGCTCCCAAAAGAGTTTGCTTTCATTTAACTCATGTACTTGATTAAATCTATCTGCCAATATTGGTAAAACTTTCTGATATTTATATCTTTCAAATTGTGACCATTCTTTTAATTCAATTGAATTTTTTGGATAAAGATATTTTGGCATATTTTTTTGATGCATTATCTAGAAATTGGATTTCCTGATTATATTTTTACTATGATAAAAGATGCCTAGCAAGTTCTAAATCTTCTGGCTCATCAATATCTAATGGAATCCGGTTTTTTAGAACATAAGGGATTGATATCCCCTCTTCAATAAACGAGTTATATTTTTCTAGAAAATAAATTGATGCTAAATAAAAATTTCCATCAATGAAGTAGTAATTTTGCTCGTATTCTTGTCTTCTATCAGCACTTGTAATTGACTTTTCTAAGTAATTCCATCCATAATCAGATGTTTTAATACATTCATATGGGTGTTCATACATTTTTGTTACACTAAAAACAGAAGTATTTCTTTTCGATTTGAGAATATTGATTGCTTCAATTAAACAGTCCAATTTTCTAAGGGGTGAAGTAGGTTGTAACAGTAAAACAGCATCAGGTAATTTTTTGTTATTATTTTTTAGCCAATTATAGGCATCCCAAACAGCATCAATTACCGTACTATTATCCTGTGATATTGATGAAGGTCTAATGTATTTATTATCAAATGATTGAGATTCACAAAATGATTTAATTTTTAAGTCATCTGTAGAAACAAAGGGAGTCCATTGAAAACCACCCAATCTCATCAGTTGTTTAGCAGTATCTAAAGTAAATTGAATAAGTGGCTTATTATTTATTTCTGCTAGATTTTTCCCTGGAATTCCTTTTGAACCGCCTCTTGCAGGAATAAAAATTAAAATTCTCATTTAACTAACATAAATTTTGCCAGCAGGACTTTTGAATCTAAGCCTTGTGAAATTATCAGGGATGATGTATTAAATCCAGACTCAATCATTTTATTTATTAATTCATCGTAGCCATTAAGATATTCTCTAAAGTATTTTTGATTGTTAGGAAAGTCCTGTTTTATGCCAACAATTCCATTTTCATACAGCATTTTTTTGATTTTTGGAATGACATCATTTAGATGCAAAGCACAGTACCATAAGACTTCAGAAAAAATTATCAGGTCAAACCTTTCATTATATGGATCATTATTTATGATATCAAAAACTTTGAATAGAGGATCTGGAAAAGAACGTTTTGCTTTGTCTATTGCAACCTCTGAAATGTCAGTTGCTGTTACGTTACCGTTATTTCTTTTGTATAATTCATTGGATAAAGACCCTAAACCGCAACCAATATCAAGAATCTTTTTATACTTTTTATTTCCAAAAAAGATAGTTTCTAAAAAGAGGTGGTTATTTAGCTCGTCACTTTGGGTTGGTTTTTCGCATTGCCAAGGGTTTTCAAAATCATTGTATAATTGATTAAATTTATAACGAGGCTGTCCTGTGCTCTTGTCTACCCAATATTCAGTCTGACTTTTATCTTCCATTAATCAGAGAACAATAACTGCGCTAGATGAAAATAATCAGAGGGGGTTTTTCTCAACCAAATTGGTACTGCAATTGCCTTTTCTAAAATAGTTTTAGTTAATTGAGAATTTTTAATTTGTTTTTCATCTAGTGCATGGTCCCAAAATGCAGAGCAATGCCACTCCATAGCATCAGGTAAATTTTTTGTACCAAACTTTTTATCATTAAGTATTCTTATATATTTTTTTTTATCTTCAAGAGATTCTACAAAAAATATAAACGTATCGTAGATTGGTTCACTTCCTTCCGGTATTGAACGTTTGGATATTTGAGATGGAAGGTTCTCTTCAAATGCCTTATATCGTAACTTATTTTGTTCTATAATAAACGATAATCTATTTGTCTGTACTTTACCAACAGCAGCTTGCATCTCTGTCATTCTGTAGTTAAATCCATAATTAGTTCTAGTATCCTTGCCTCTTGGTAGTTCGGGATTATTTTCATGACCATGATCATGGTACTCACGAGAAAATTTGTCATATTCAATCTCATTGGTGACAACCATACCTCCTTCTCCTGTGGTTATGACCTTTCCAAAATCATAACTAAATGCACCAACATCACCAATTGTCCCTAAAAATTTTCCATTGTATTTTGCTCCAACAGCTTCGCAATTATCCTCCATAACATGGAGATTATTCTCTTTTGCAATAGCCATAATTTCATCCATTTTTGATGGTACACCTAACATATGAACTGGTAAAATAACCTTTGTCTTTTTAGTAATAAGAGATTTACAATCATCGGGACTCATATTTAATGTTTCATCTACATTTGCAATGATTGGTATTGCACCACAATCTAAGATAGCTTCAACAGTCGCAATAAAATTAAATGCCTGAGTTATTACCTCATCGCCAGGTTTAACACCAAGGGCTTTTAATGCAATTTTTATAGCTGCTGTGCCGGATGAAACAGCGAGAGCATATTTGCAGTCTATTTTTTTTGCTGTCATACTTTCAAATTCTCTAACGTGAAAATTATTTCGCATAGCATCAAAACCATGAGCAAACAATACACCACCATCATCAAATATTTTATTTACAGCTTTTTGTTCTTCTTTTCCTATTAATTCAAATCCAGGCATTTGTTCTCCTGCTTTATCAATCTATATTAATGAAATAATTACTAACCTGATCTAAGTCTATTTTAATTGGGTTATAACTGAAAGCTTCTTTTGCTTTAATTGAAAAATCTTGAAATCCTTTGAAGCTATCCTCATTTACGCCAAATACACTTAAGCTTTTAGGGATTTCAGCTAATGATAATAGCTCTTCAATTTGCGCTAGAACAATCGCACTCCTCTTTTCAGGTTTGAAACTATTTTTATGATTTTCCATAAGGAGATCACCTAAATCAAAATAGCCATTTTCATGATTATATTTGCATACCTTACCAATGAATACGCCTCCAGCCAAACCATGATTTACATTATAATTAGCTCCTAAAAAGTATGAAAGAGCACCAGTTGGTCCAGAAGTAGAATTAGACAAGGCAAACATCGCATATACTGCAGCCCATTGCATGTTGGACCAGTGTTTTAACTGACCGTTACCCTTAAGGATTGGGACCATATTTTCAATAATTAAGTTATATGCTCTTTTTGAAAAGAATTTTACTTGCGAGTTTGATTTTATTGACATAAAAGCCTCCAAGGTATGTACCAATGCATCACATCCACTGGAAGCAAGAACTCTAATTGGCGCTTTACTAGGTATTATAGGATCTAAAATTGCAACAGCTGGGTAATTATATTTATAATTTATACCCATTTTTACTTTTGTATCTTCATCAATAAAACTAGCATTATAAACAACTTCAGAGCCAGTTCCTGTTGTTGATGGAATTGCAATAACAGGTAGAGGATGCTCTAAATTGCTTGGGAAACCCTTATATTTGATTGCTTCACCAGAATTTTTGAATAGAATCGCTAAACCTTTTGCGGTGTCTAAAACAGATCCACCGCCGATGCCAACAATTACATCAACATTCCCAAAAATCTTTTTATTTCTCGCGTAATCCATCATTTTGTCAAGCATTTGATAGCTTGGTTCGAATGGATGATCATAAATCATCAACATTTTGTCAACCTTAACGCTTTTAATGTAATCTGAAATATATTCAGATTTTTCAAAAAGGTTTTTGTCTATAAGGTATAATGGGGTTTTGTAACCCATTTCATCCAATATAGATGTGAGTTTTAGTAATTCTTCCTCACCTGACCATATATTTGCATTGATTATCATGGATACTCAAATCAAGTTAATTTATATTAATTCCATAACTTTACGATATTCCGCCCATTGTCCAACATCAATCCAAGCATCATCATCAATTGGGAAAACACCTATACGCTTTCCTTTTTCTTTAGCGTCTTCAATAAGATTTGTAATATGATATAGTTTATTCTTTGGGATTAAGTTTATTATATCAGAATTTAAAACGTACAAGCCTGTATTTATAAGAAAATCATATTCAGGCTTTTCATTAATTCTTAATAAGGATCCATCTGAATTTAATTCACAAGAACCATAAGGGATTACATATTCCTTCATTGATGCAACTAGAGTAAGATCATAGTTACCTTTTAAATGAAAATCATATAAAATTTTATAATCTGCCTTTATAATAATATCGCAGTTGGTCACAAAAAATGGTTTTGTAAATTGTCCTTTTAAGTATCTTAAACTTCCCGCTGTGCCTAGTGGTTTAACTTCATCGATGAATGATACATTGTAAGGAGGCTTGAGTTCATCAAAATAAGCTTTGAGGATCTTACTTTTATAGTTGACAGTAAGATGAAAGTTCATGCACCCAACTTTTGTAAACCGTTCTACGATATGCTCAATTATTGGTTTTTCTTGGATAGGTATTAAAGGTTTTGGCAATACATAAGTAAATGGTTCCATCCGTTTTCCCAATCCCCCAGCCATAATAATAACATGTAGGTCAAGCTTATCATTATAATTTTGCTTTTCACTTTTTAAAGCAGATTCCATAAAAAGTATATCAGTTAAACAACCTTTTTTGTTAACAATTGGAATAAGGTCAAAATTATTTTCGATAAATATTTTTCTTGCTTCAGATGAATCATATTCACTTTCAATTAGAGCAGTAGGCTCTTTTTGGAAAACGGACTCAATAGACTCTCGAATTGGCATACCTTTTAAAATTGCATTTCTAATGTCACCATCACTTAATGTACCTAATAAAAGGTCATTTTCATCAACAATAACAAGGCATTTGTGCCCCGATTCACTCAAATTCTTCATTGCTTGTCGCAGTGATATATTAGGATGAGACTTAATATTTTTCATCTTCTGTGATATACTAGTTCAAATGCCTCCGCAGCTAAGTAACCGCTTTGACTACCTCTTATTGAGGCTAGTGATCGTATTATATTTTCGCTTCTTGGGAAAGGATGCTCGCCTATCTCGCTAGAATATATTCTCATTAATTCGATTTTTTTATCCAAAAATTTTGATATGTCGATAAATGTATTTGGATTGAATTTACGCTGCTCAACAAAGTTAAATTCAGTTTCTGATAATGTTTCATACATAAAAACCTTTTTGATATGGCTATAGCGAAACCACTTTAATGTAGATTGCATTGCTTTTGCAATTATTTGATGATCAGTATGAACATCATAAATAAACGGCATGTATACTATTTCAGCTTTCACTTTTTCATAAACAACAGAGATTTTTTGTATCATCTCATTTATAGGTATACTATCAACTTTTGTTGTTGGATAATCTAGATTTAAAAACTCTTTAAATGCATACTTTTCTTTGATTTTCAAAATCTGTTTTTTGCGTTTCTCAACATCCTCTTGCTTCCATCCAAACCTTTCACTTATACTGGTTATATTTAGCCAATATATGTTATCACCCTCGTGAGAATGTCTTAGAAGAGTTCCACCACATCCCAAGGTTTCATCATCTGGATGAGGGGATACAACAAGTACTTTCATAAGTATATATCTCTATTTAATTTAATTTTTGGTTCTAATTTTTTCAATTTAATATAATGATCACCTGTTTTAACAATAGTCCCAGATAAATCTGAAGAAATCACTTTCCCTGGTTCAATATTACCTTCAATGCTTTTTATAACATCTGCCGCCCATACTTTAATTATTTTATTTTCAAAGTCAAAGTGGGCTCCAGCATAAGGCTTTGCAAGAGCTCTTACAAGATTATGTATTGATTTTGAGGACATTCTCCAATCAATTTTACCATCTATCTTAGAACGCTTTCTCCAATATGTAGCCTTTTTGTGATTTTGAGGAGTCCTAATAAAAGAACCTTTTTTCAAAGACTCTGTAATTTCGACCACTTGTTTCTGGGCAACTTTGGTAATTTTTTTATATAAAGTTCCTGCATCATCATAGCTTTCAATTTTAACTGGATATTGAGAAATAATATCGCCACTATCTGCACCTTCATCCATGAAAAAGAAAGTTGAGGCAGTTTCCTCAAGACCAAGGACCAAAGCCCATATCAAAGGGTGTCTTCCCCTATTTTTTGGTAACGCAGCTGGATGATATCCAATGACTCCAAGCGGTGCGACGTTTAATATGCTTGTTTTCAATAAACGCGACCATCCAAAACAGTAAATCACATGAGGTTTTTTTGATTTAATCCAATTCAAATCACCACTTGAATTGATGTTTTCAGAGTATTTAACTGGTATACCTGCTTCTTTGCATATCGATGTTAAGTCATGGTGGTCAGTATTAAATGCTGATTTTTGTAGTGTAATTACACCAACAATCTCTGCTTGTATGCTTATTAGCTTTAAGAGCATTTTTTCAGAAAATTTCACAGCACCAATAAACAAGATTCTCATTTTACTACCAAATCATAGAATTCTTTTTTTAGAATATCTTTAAAAGATATTTTTTCAAGTACATTTACAATTTCATCACTTGCACCAGTTGAATTACCGTATGGGTTATTAATACTCAATAGTGATTTTCTAAATGAATTTGAAAAGAGTTTTTTAATAGCTATTCTAATTTTCTCTCTTTTAGGTACTACGTCAATTATACTTTCAGCCTTTACGCGCCCTCTTTGTCTATCACCAATATTTATCGTACCAATATTAAACGAAGGTGCTTCGATTATACCACTTGAAGAATTTCCTACAACACCGTCAACATATTTTAGACATGATAGGTATTTTAATTGCCCTAAAGATATGTATGATTTAGCGTTTGGATTTTGGATAACAAAGTCATTAATTATATCAAATAAAACTCTACCATCAGTATCAGCATTCGGCATTGTAAAAATTAATTTTGTATCATGCATGCTTTCAAGCGCTGATAATAATTCTTTCATTTGATCGCTTGATGTGTTTTCCTCAAGCGTTACAGGATGAAAAGTTATCATTAAGTTCTTTACGCCAAATTTAAAATTAATTTCATCTTCTAATTCTTTTTTTTCAAGTAGATCTAATCTATTAATACTATCTATGCCTAACCCACCAACGTTAAAAATATTTTTAGGAGTTTCACCTAGTTGTGTAACTCGATTTTTATATTCTTCTGTAGCAACAAAGTGCAAATGCGACATCTTCGTAATTGAATGCCTTATACTTTCATCAATTAGACCTTCAGTTGCCTCGCCACCATGAATATGACCTATAGGTATACGAGCAATCATAGCAGCAGATGTGGCAGAAAATATTTCATACCTATCACCAAGAACAACTATTAAGTCAGGTCTTAATTCATCGAAAGCATCTGCAAAACTAATAATACCTAACCCCATTGATTTAATAATACCAGATGTAGTATCACTACTCAATAGCATTTCAACTTTTTTCTTAATGGGATAACCGTCTTGCTGAATCTCCTTGTATGTAAGACCAAATTCAGGCGATAAATGCATTCCTGTTACAATTAATTGTAATTCTAAATTATTTGATTCTTGAATGCCCTGAATTACCCAACGTAATAATCCGTATTCGGCACGCGTTCCTGTTATTACACAGATTTTTCTTTTTCTATTACTAGTCATCAACCCCATCTTTATTTACAGTATGTCGCAATTTCCATTGCCCGTTTTGGTTACTCCATAAATGTGGAGATCTAAAGTCATCACATAGCTTATGAAACGAATCGGGTTCAATTTCTAGATATTCCATTATATCGTCAAAGTATTTGTCAGGGAATTCTCCTTCAAATCTTTTTACTAAGGCTAGACCCTCTTCCCTTGTTAAGTGTTTATTCCTGATTTCTTGGGATGCCTCTTCGCTAGTCCTACCTAGACCAAATTTTATGAGGTAAGTGTAAAAGTGTAAATCATCAATCTTATCATCAATGCTGTTATATTTACTAAAAGTGCCCTGAGTACGAAAAGGTCTTGCTTTGAATCCTGTATTTTCTACAGCATAATAATATGCTTCTTGTGGAGTCCATTTTAAATAGTAACCTAAATAGTGAATTTGAAGGTTCTTATCTTTTAGTTCATCATCAGTTGGCGGAGTAAAAAGATGTAAATCTATATCCCTTAAATTATAATCGCGTTTTAAAGATTTTATAGATACCCCTCCAAGGTGAATATCATCATAATTTTTTATTGACCAATAACTTTTATCTCGCAACGAACTAATATTATCGGCTATCGGGTTACCATACTCAGCTTCATTTTCGCCATAAAATATTAATGGGATATCAAATTTAATTGCAATTTTAGGAGTTAGGTTTTTTTGCCCATAAAAGAAAGTTTGAAAAGGATGCAAAAGATTCTCAATTGACAACTTAGTCAAAAGCCTCATGATATTTCCACTAGGCTTCATCGTAATATTATCAAATCCTCCAATTTCTATCCAATTTTTCCAATTCTCATAGCCATAGTCTGTGTATAAAATTGGAGGCCAGGTAAAAGTTAAAGGGTTCATTCCGTATTTATACTTGAGAATGTGTGCCTGCATTGCACTATCTTTCCCGCCACTTCCTGGGACTAAACAGTCATAATATGTACCGTCACCTCTAAACTTATCTAATAATTCTAATAGCTCTTTCTCCCGACTATCCCAATCAATATTGAGCTTCACCTCTGCTTGCTTGCATGCATCACATACACCATTTTCATCAAAATTTACATAATGCGCATTCTTTCGTTCTCGTTTATGTTTGAATTCCGGATAGGACGAAGGTCTTTGATTTGAGATTACACAGTTTGTACACCACTTTACTTTTTTGGGTAAGTTGTAAAATACTTTTTGAGACATTTTCATTCCTTTATTTTAATTCTTTTACTTTACCGAGGATGTTTTTATAAATTGCAATTCCAGCCTTTCCGCTTTTTTCAGGATGAAATTGACAAGCAAAAATATTATCTTTTTGAATTGAAGAGCAGTACTTATTCCCACCATAATTGGTGAAAGAGAGTTCTATTTTATTATCCTCAGGAATAACATAATATGAGTGAACAAAGTACATAAAGTCATTGACCTTAATATTTTCCAAATAGGTATTCTCCCATGAATTTCCATTATTATACACTTTATTCCATCCTATTTGAGGGACAGGATATTTAATCCCATTTTCAGTAAAGAATTTAAATTTTTTAACTTCCCCGCTGACAACACCAAGTCCTTTCGTATTCCCAAATTCCTCGCTACGTTCAAAAAGGAGCTGTAGACCAAGACAAATCCCAATAAATGGCTTCCCTGTTTCGATAAATTTGAAGATGGTATTATTTAATCTAAGATGAGTTAATGATTTCATTGCTTCAGCAAAAGCTCCAACTCCAGGTAAAATAGCAATTTGTGCACTTAATATTTCGTTTTCATCTGATGTGATAACTGATGATAGTCCTACCTTGTTGCAGGCAGCTTTCACACTGAAAAGATTTGACATTTTATAATCAATAATAGCTATATCCATCATTTACTCAAGTTCTTACTGGTATACCAATCCTATTCAAGTTTTCTTTTATTTCACCTATGCTTTCTCCCCCGAACATTTTGAAAGATCTATTTTTCTGTAAGAATTCTATGTTCCCTTCATTTTCATAGTTTTTTTCATTATCAATATTCCTTTTTAAGGTAGTGTAGTGCAGCATCGAAGCTATGGAAACTGCATCAGATTTTGAATCTTTTATTGATGAAATTATATGAGAGACATCAGCTGCCCCACCGTGCGAAATAACCGGAATTGAAACAGATTCTGTTATTTTATTAACTAAATTTAAATCAAAGCCAGTACCAGTTCCTTCTTTATCAATTGAAGTTAGCAAAATTTCTCCAGCTCCGAGTTCTTCAACTTGTTTTGCCCAAGTAACTGCATCCACGCCAGTGTATTCACGCCCATTATCTGTATAGGCTAAATAGTTATCTTGGGATTGTTTGATTGCTTCAATAGCAATAACTATTGTAGATGAACCAAATGTTCTACTTGCCTCTGAAATAAAACTTGGATTATTAATTGCAGCAGTATTGATTGAAACTTTATCAGCACCTGCACGAAGTACTTTATTTATATCATCTAAGCTACGTAAACCTCCACCAACAGTAATTGGAATAAATATATTATTTGCTGTTTTAGTGATGATATCAGTTAAGCTATTTCTCTGATACAAGCTAGCCACAGTATCTTGATATATCAATTCATCAGCGCCGTCCTCGTAGTACAACTTTGCAAAGTCTTCTGGTTTCCCTAATACGCGAAGCCCTTCTAGATGAATTCCTTTCACAAGATTAGGACCTTTTATATCAAGGCGTGGAATGATACGTGTATATTTCAAAATTATATGTCAATCAGGTCATCTGGATTAAAAGACTTCTTGGATTTCTTATTAATAAGTTCATACCAGTTCATAGGGCTAATTCCTGTTCCAGGTCTTTTTGTAGACATGTTACCTTCTGTAAAAATATCCCCTTTTTTTATTTTTGTTTTTGCAACAATGGATTTCCTCACAATAGGTAAATTTTTCTTTTCACTTAAGCTAGGTTTTTTTTTGCCATCACCAAACGCTATTTCAATATTCCTAATACCTTTTACCATCGCTTTCAACTCATCTGGTTCTAAACTGGCTGCATGATCTGGACCAGGCAAGTTTTTATCTAGAGTAAAATGTTTTTCAATAATTGATGCACCCATAGCAACAGCTGCAATTGGGATTTCAATACCCAATGTATGATCAGAGTAGCCAACTTTTACATTTAACTCATTTTTAATTGTAAGCATTGCATTTAAGTTAACATCTCTCATTGGAGTCGGATACTCGGTATTACAATGTAAAATCGTAATAGAATCCTTTTCAGCCCCAGCACTCGTTAGAACTTGAACTGCATCAGATACTTCCTTAAGTGAAGACATCCCTGAAGACATAACAATTGGCAAACCATGACTACCAATGCATTCTAAAAAAGGTAAGTTAGTTATTTCGCCTGAAGGTATTTTAAAAAAAGGGATTTTTAAATTTAGTAGCATTTGAATACTATCATTATCAAAAGGCGTTGATAAAAACTTAACATTTTTACCTTCACAGTGTTTCATGACCTTTATATGGGCATCTTTGTCAAGCTCTAACTTTTTTATCATTTCAAATTGAGATTCTTCAATTCCTGTTAAGCTCTTTTGGTAGTTAGCTTTATCTGCATTAACAGTTACAATGTTTTCTGCTTTAAAAGTTTGAAATTTAACGTAGTCAGCCCCAGCTTGTTCAGCTACATCAACAAGATTTTTAGCATTTTCAATTGAACCATTATGATTAACTCCTGCCTCAGCAATGATTATTGTTTTATGCGTTTTCAAAATTTAATGACCCGATTAGGTTTGATGTTTTCTTTTACAAAAATACCAGCGCCTATAATACATTTTTCACCGATTGAAATATATTGCTTTGTTATGGCACCACTACCAACAAAAGTTTCTTGCCCGACAGTTACTCCGCCATTAATTATGCTCCCAGTTGAAATATGACAAAAGTTATTTACCGTGGCATCATGTTCGATTAATGCTTTGTTATTAATGATACAATTTTTACCAATTACAGAATTTGCATTTACTATTGCACCATGCATTACTATTGAACCTTCCCCTACACTTGCATGTTTTGATACATAGGCGTAAGGTGAGATAATTTTAGGAGATGTATAGTCATATTTCTTTAGAAGCTCATATAGCATTATCCTTGTTGAAGGTGATTTTAATTGCCCTACACTTACCAGTGCATATTTAAATTTTTCTCTCAATTTTTTTAAATCTTTGTCTGAACCAATAATATCATAACCACAATTTGAAATGAGTTTATGTCCAGGTTTTTCGATTAAACCTCCAATTTTGAATTGATTTTGAGCTTCAATTACGTCAATACAAGCACTAGCATGCCCGCCAGAACCAATCAATAAAAGTTTATTCATTTAAATGGTTAAGAATTCTATTTAAATCTTCTTCGTTCAAATTTGGAGATGATGGTATACACAAATAACATTTCACCATTTTTTTTGCTTTTTCAATAAAGAAGTTCTGATTTTTTTGATATGGTTTTTGCTCATGGTTTAATTTCCAAATAGGCCTAGATTGGATTTTATTCATCTCCAACTTACGTATTATTTGGTCAATATCTTGGTCAACTAAACTTCTGTCAAATTTTATTAGATTTAGCCAATGGTTGCTTTTAGAATAATTAGGTATGCCCATTATTGAAATCCCTTTTTCATTTTGGATACCTGATTTATAAAAATTATGGATGAACTTTTTCTTTTTTAATATAGTTGGTAATTGCTCAAGTTGAGCAACTCCTAAAGCGGCATGGATATTCGTTAAACGAAAGTTATATCCTATTTCATTATGTACATATCTTACTGGGTCGTCTTTAGCCTGCGTTGTAAAGTATTTTGCTTTTTCAGCTAGCTCATTGTCATCCGTGAGAATCATACCTCCTCCACCTGTTGTAATTATTTTGTTACCATTAAAGGAGATACATCCAATTTTACCTACTGTTCCAGAATGACGACCAGCATAATTACCATCCTTATAAAAAGATCCAAGGCTTTCACTAGCATCTTCTACTACTTGTATATTTCTTTCCTCACATAGACGTATTAAATCATCAAAAGAACATAAATTCCCCCAAATATGAACAGGAATTATGGCAGATATTTTATTCCTTGTAATTTTGTTGTATGTATTCCCATTTTGAAAAATTGTTTCTTCTTTGATAAACTGTTCAACTTTTTCAGGATCAATATTACAGAAATCATCACAATCCATAAACAACGGGGTTGCTCCATTGTATGCTATTGCATTTATTGGTGCGATAAATGTAAGGGTAGGTACAATAACCTCATCATTTGGCTTAACTCCAACTAGTCTTAAACTTACTTGAAGGGCAGAAGTACCATTTACGCATGCTATCGCATATTTGGAGCGAGTGTAGTCTGCAATTTTCTTTTCAAAAAGATCAACATATTTACCAGCTGAGGAGACCCATTCAGTGTCAATGCACTCTTTAACGTATTTATCTTCATTACCATTAAATGTTGGTACTGAAAGTGGTATATAAGCACTCATCAATTTCCTTTATAATTAATTTCGTAATTCCCAAAAAATAGTTTGTCACTTTCAACAAATTCGAAAATATGATTTTTGAGAGCAAAAATTAACTCATTAATACCGTTTTTGATTGTATACTTTGGCTCAAAATCAAGTACAGACCTTACCTTACTAAAATCCACTCTATAATTTCTAGGGTCAGTGCCATGCTTTTTATAATTAACCTTGCCATATGGAACTTCCTTTAATATCTCATCAACAATCATTTGTTTTGTTGCATTATTAATATCACCACCAGCATTAAAAACTTCAAATGAAACTTTATTTTCTTTAGCTTCTAAAACCTTCTGAATTAAACGAGCAAAATCACCAACATGGCAGTATGGACGCCAGGTATCAGCATCGTAAACTAGTAAATTATTTTGAATTGATAACTCTCTGGTAAATTCGCTTATTGTTAAATCAAAACGCATTCTTGGAGATAATCCAAAAGCAGTTGCAAACCTTAAAATAGTTGCACTCATTTTTGTTTTTCCTTTTAAGGACAAGATATAATTCTCGGCATTAACTTTCGATTTTGCATACAACGATAGAGGGTTTAACTCGAAATTTTCATCTGCTAACTGGTTTCCTTTTATTAATCCATAATTTGAACATGTAGAAATAAAGATAAGTTTTTCAATATTACTTTCAGAACATATATCAATGACATTTTTTATCCCGATATCATTGATAAGCTTTGACTCTTTTGGATACTTTTTAGTTATTGGATCTCCAACCAATCCAGCTAATAAAACCACATGATCAATATCAATTAATGTTTTTTTAATGAGTTTTGAATCTAAAATATCTCCATATACAAACTTGTAATTTGGATTACTCATCTTATGTAACACACATTGCTGATTCCTATACATCAAATTATCATACGAAATAACAAAATATTTTTCTTGCAACAACCTTTGACTTACAACATTTCCAATATAACCTTCTCCGCCTATTAGCAATACTTTTTTCATTAATATCCCCCTTAAAATTTTGATTAGATTTTCTTTCTAATTAATTGTTTTACATATTCCCCAATTGATAATGATGCTGTTAAACCAGGTGATTCTATACCTAGTAAATTTATAAAATTATCTAAACCTCTGATTGTTTCATTTTTAATTATGAAATCGCGGACACCATCTCCAGGCTTTTGTAGCTTTGGCCGAATTCCTGAAAAATCTTGTTCTAGATCATTCAACTCTAAGAAGGGAAGATATTGTCTACAACTTTCCCAAAAATGCTCTTTCTTTTTCTCATCAATGGAATAATCTAAATTGAATGAATTACCAAGATATTCTGCATCAGGACCAAGCTTAACTCTACCATCCAATCCTATTGTAGTATGTATACCCAAACCACTTAGCTGGTCATTGGGTACGGGGTATATAAGTGAATTAATTTCATTTATAATTTTATTATTTACCCAAAAGTAGGAACCTTTCCAATAATGTGTAATGTATTGATCATCATTAATGCCAACCAACGATGAAATCGATTTAGCATTCAAACCACCGCAATTAACAACTGATTTAGTCGAGACTCTTGTGTAACTCTCATCAGGATTTTTAATCTTAATTTCATAACCATTAAGTATCCCGACAATGTCAACAACTTCAGTTTTATAAGCAATACTAATATCTACATCATTAATCTTTTTACTTAAAGACGCCATGTAAGCATGACTATCAACAACTCCAGTACTTTCAATGTGAAGTGCGTTTTTAGCATTGACCAAAGGCTCGATGCTCATTAGTTGATTTCTATCAAGAAACTTACATTTTATATTTAAATCATAAGCATCTTTTTTTAGCTTCAGAAGCTTTGAAATTTCATAATCATTATTCGCTATAATTAACTTGCCACATCTATTAAATGGAATGTTATTATTATCCAAATATTTATATAGTCTGCTATTCCCTTCGATGCAAAGTTTTGATTTTAGTGAATTTTTTGGATAGTATATTCCTGAATGAATTACCTCACTATTTCGACTAGATGTTTCCATACCAAAAGAATAATTTTTTTCAATTAGGCAAATTTTCTCCGTTAAATCTTTTAGGCTATTACAAACAGCTAATCCGACCACTCCAGCTCCAATTACTATTATGTCAAAATCCATAAAATTATTAAAAAATTAATTTTTGATATTTATATCTTGTTTAGAGTAGAGCTTGTATGTGGAAGTGAGTCCTTCTTTGAGTTCAGTTTTATAATTCCAACCCAAATTTTTTAAATAGGATACATCTAGTAATTTTCTTGGAGCGCCATCAGGCTTAGTTTCATTAAAAACTATCTCACCCTGATATCCGACGACAATGCCAATGACTTCTGATAATTCTCTAATTGATAAATCGTGACCGCTTCCAATATTTACGTGCGAAACTCTAAGATTATATAAATTATCTGCTTCGAGGCTTGTCATTAAAAAAATGCAAGCATCTGCCATATCGTCCACATGTAAAAATTCTCTTTTTGGTTTTCCTGTCCCCCACACCTCTACGCTTTTAGAATTTTTAATTTTTGCTTCATGAAACTTCCTCATCAAAGCCGGAATAACATGAGAATTGTTTAGGTCATAGTTATCACCTGGTCCATATAAGTTTGTTGGCATTGCTGATATAAAATTACAATTATACTGCCTAAAGTAATTTTCACATAGTTTTATTCCTGCAATCTTTGCAATTGCGTAAGGTTCATTTGTTTCTTCTAGCTTATTCGACAAAAGAGATTTCTCTTTCATCGGTTGAGGACAATCTCTTGGGTAAATGCATGACGAACCAAGGAAAAGCAATTTTTTAACCCCAAACAAATGAGAACTATGAATTAGATTATTTTGAATCATTAAGTTATCATATATAAATTGAGCACGAAAGGTGTTATTGGCATGTATACCACCAACTTTTGCTGATGCAATGAATACATACTCAGGTTTCTCATTTGTAAAAAAATCCTCTACATTTTTCTGATTTCTTAGGTCAAGCTCTGTTGATGATTTTCCAATAAGATTATTATAGCCTTTTGCTTGCAGATTTTTCCATATGGCCGAACCAACCATCCCATTGTGCCCTGAAACATAAATCTTAGAGTTTAAATTCAAATCATTAATCATTTTTTCTATTTAAAAGTATTTTTAAAAATTTTTATTTTTAGTTATACAGCTGTTTGCCAAATCAAAAGCCCCTTTTCTTCACCTTTTCCCAATCTGATTTAACCATTTTTTTAACCAATTCAAACAAAGTAGTTTTTGATTCCCAACCTAACTCGTTTTTCGCTTTAGATGAATCTCCTAATAATGTGTCTACCTCGGTGGGTCTATAGTATTTAGGATTTATTCTTACAATTACTTTTTCTGTATCAATATTAATTCCTACCTCATGTATACCTCTACCCTTCCATTCTAAGTTTATGTCAACCTCTTTAAATGATAATTCGACAAACTCTCTAACAGAATGCTGTTTACCAGTAGCTAGGACAAAATCTCCTGGCTGTTCTTGCTGCAACATTAGCCACATGCCCTCACAATATTCTGGGGCATATCCCCAATCTCTTTTTGAATCAATATTGCCAAGCAAAAGCGACTCTTGAAGACCTTCTTTGATTCTTGCAACTGCACGAGATATTTTTCTGGTAACAAACGTTTCACCTCTACGAGGTGATTCATGATTAAATAAGATACCATTACAAGCAAATAAATTATAAGCTTCACGATAATTAATGATAATCCAATAAGCATAAAGTTTGGCCACAGCATATGGTGATCTTGGATAAAAGGGAGTCGTTTCATTTTGAGGTGTTTCTTGAACTTTACCATATAATTCACTAGTGGATGCCTGATAAAACTTAGTATCCAGTTGAGTTTCTCTAATTGCATCTAAAAATCTAAGCGTACCTAAAGCATCTACTTGCCCAGTATAATCAGGAATTTCAAATGATACTTGAACATGGCTCTGGGCTGCAAGATTATAGATTTCATCAGGTTCAATTTTTTCTAATAATCGGTTTAGATTAGTTGCGTCAGTAACATCCCCATGATGAAAATGAAAACTATCTTTATACTTGTCATTATTTATAATATGATCGATTCTGCCGGTATTGAAAGAACTGCTCCTCCTTATCATACCGTGTACTTCATAGCCTTTCTCAAGAAGGATTTCTGTTAAATAAGACCCATCTTGACCAGTTGTGCCTGTTATTAGTGCTTTCTTCATTATATTTCCAGTTATGCTATTCTTTGCTCATAAAAGTTTTATTTCAATTTGATTTACCCGGATAAAATTCAGAAATATTTTTTATAAACAATAATTTTGCTTCTTTTATTTTCTTCTTTGTTTCTTTGTCGCTCTTTTTCGAGTAGTCAAAAACAAATGCTAAAACTGCACCAAGTCCAATTCCAAAAAATCCTGCTAAAATAACTATAAGTCTCTTTTTAGGTTTTGAAGGAAATAAAGGAATGTTAGGAGGGTCTACCACAATTACGTAATCAGATTCTTTTACTTCTTCAATTTTAGTTGTTTCCAATTGCTGTTTTAAAGTAGTAAAAACGCCAGTTAAAACGGTGACCTCTCTGCCCAAGCGTTGTTGCTCAAGTTGAAGGGAAGGTGAATTTTCAATACGGCGATTCCTATCCATGAAGACCTTAAGATACTCCTCTGCAGCCATTAATTCTTTTTCTGTATTAAGTATACGCTCTTCAATGAACTTCTTTGCATCACTAGTTTTTGCTTTATTATATCTACGCTGATGAGCATCCAGCTCTTCAATAAATGCCTTATTGATATCTGCCGCAAGGGCAGGCTCTGATGCACTGATATCCAAAGTTAAAATACCCGTTCCAATATCTTCAGACACATCTACTAACAAGATTAAGCTTTTTACAGCCATACTTTCTAGTGTATCCAAACTATATTTGGGTTCATCATTGCCATAAGTAAGAATTTGTAAAAGTGTTTTTCCTTGACCGAACTCCTTTGTCGTATACTTTCTATTTAAAACAGCTTTAGCCATAGTTCTGCTTTTTATAATTTCAGGGTAAACCCATTTTGTATCGGATTGGCCTGAAGAAATATTTATACCAAATTGAGCAGCTAATCCAACCGCCTGCGAGGAAGCACCACTGCTTGATGATGAAATAATCTTAGCATTAGATACATATGTAGGTTTTGCAAAAAACAGTACATAAATAATTGATACTGTACATAAAATCACTGGAACTATAATAATAATTTTGATATGACGAGCTAAGGCAAGAATAATATCAGTCATCAAAATCGTTTCTTCTTCAGTATATTGACCTTTGGGATAATCAGAAACTGACATGCTAGTTTTATCTAGTTGCATAATTTAGCGTTACAATTGAAAAATCAAATAGTAAGGTTCTAATTAACATTGAACTTTGCACTTATACCAAAACTGTTGCTTTAATTAGCATTACTTTTATCGGCAATTAAAACAATGGAAATGATTTGAGCAAAGTTAGCAAGGATAGATGTTAATTCTTTGGCATATTCTGTCTTGTCAAATGGCTCTTGATCTTTTTCTCTATTAATAACTATTGATGAACCATCTATGATTTTTGGACTAAACAATGAAAATAATCCATACTTTTTTGAGATTCCATTTGGGTACTGAACCCAAATACCTTTTTTGTCAGCATTTGAAGAAAGACCTCCTGCACGATTTAAATAATATCTTAAGCGTTTTCCTGGGATGTATTTATAATTACCTGGAACATTAATTTCACCTTCTAATTTAATAATCTCTGGTTTTGTACCAATCACGATGGCATCTCCATTTCTAACTGTAGAATTCAAACCTGATTTCGGATTTTTGATAACTTTACTTAAAGAAATATTTACAACTTCATTAGCTCTAATAAATCTAGATCCTTCTAAGTATGCACTTGATTTTACACCTCCTGCTCTATTGATAATATCAGTAATTTTTTCGTAGGGTGATAGAATCACATAATCACCAGGATACAACACTTCACCTGAAATGTTTACTCGGCTTTGATCATTAAAATAAGGGTCAGGGCGAATTGAAATTAGGTCGTAGGGTTTCAATAAAAACGAACCAGATGCAGATAAGAATTTTTTATCAATACCCTTATTAGAAACAGATGAGTTATAACTGAATTTCTCGTTCATGTTAAATGTGATTATTTCAGCATATTCATCCAAATCATCGTTCAAAGGATCAATTCGAGCCACTTCAACTCGATACCTATAAACCTTTGAATTAAGACCTTCTGCTTCAATTATCAAATCTTTTAATGTCATTCCTTTTTTTAATTCGTACGTGTTTGGATTTCGAACAACTCCGTTTATCGTAACTGGTTTATCACTTACAAAGATATCTACGTTATGAATTCTAATAACATCATTTGGCTCAAGAAGAAAATCTGCCTCCGAGTTTGGGTTTTCCAAAAGCTTTCTCAAATTAAAAGCTCTTAGTGTCCGCGAAACATTATCATCATCCATTCGAAATAGATCAGCTCTGCCCATAAATGTGGATTTATTATATTCTTCATCTAAAACACCACCTGCCTTAAAAATTAAATCATAAGCTGTCATATTTTCTTGAAGAAGATAAACTCCAGCCTGCTTAACATTACCATTTATAGTTACATAATTTTTTGAAATCATTTCCGATGTCCCATAAATTTGAACCCTATCCATTGCTTGTAAATATATATCATCTTCAAGTTCTCCATTAATAGCTTTCCCAAGATTGAGTTTAATTAGCCTTTCTGAAAAATCTGGATTAACACGAACAATATCGACACGATTTAGATAGACATCGCCTCGAACTCCATCTGCTTTTTTTATTAATTCACTTAGTTTAAGAGAATCGCCAAGATCATAAATCCCAGGTCTTGTGATAGCACCGCGCAGGTCTACTATATTCAAACGTAAATCCAACACAGAAAAGATTTGTATTCGATCACCATCCTGCAGCGGAACCTGACTTTCAGATTTGAATATTTGTTCTAAATTCACGTCATTAAAAACCCGGTCCATGCCTAAATCAGCTCTTTTATCAAACGGGACAATCCGGTCTATTTGAGCACGTTTTAAATAGGCTGTTACTTTTAAATCTCCAGCCAAGCTAATTATATCGGTAAGGCTTTCATTTGGCTTTAGCTCATATATGCCGCTTTTATTAACTTCCCCCTCTATACTGACAGTCTTTAATCTGCGAGGAATAAATATGACATCATCCAACTGCAATTTTTGATCTTTTGGCTTTTTACCTGTTAATAAATAATCATAAAAATCAATTGTTGTAATCCTTTCACCGCCTCTGATTAATTGAATTTCTCTAAGCGATCCTAAGGTTGTAGGGCCATTGAAATAGTATAATGCTGAAAATAGCGTTGTTGATGGACTCACTGTGTATGACCCTGGCTGAGCCACCTCCCCAAGGACCTGAATTCTAAGTGGTCGTAAATTTCCTAGGCTTAAATCTAAAAATGTTGTTGGTGCTCTACCACCTTGGGGCTTTAAACTAGCATAGGATTGGGAAAAGACTCTAAAAAGCTTTGACTCCAAAAGGCTTAAGTTTAATCCATTTACAAACACTTGGCCTATTTCTGGAATGAAAACAAATCCTTCTCTATCGACTTTTAGAACTTGGCGAAATTGGGTTTCTCCCCATAACATAACAATGATCTCGTCACCAGGACCAATCAGATAATCAGGGTCTACTATACCAACTGAAGTTTCTTGAAATAACGCAGGATTGCGCGAAAAGATATCATATCCAAAGTAATTTAGACTTTTAATAGGAGATTGAGATTGTGATTCAAGCTTGAGCTCCATATCTTCAACAATTTCAAAGTTATCTAGATTTGTCTCATCACCATCCGATGTATTATTTGATTGCTCTAAATCAGATAAATTCTCAGGTTCTACTAAATCAATTGCTGTATTACTATTTTTAATTTGTGAACTTTGCCCTTTATCCATCATTACATCGATATCTTTCTCGCTGTAACCCTGCTTTTTTGCAAGTTCTTTAACTTGATTTTTAGACATCCCTCTTTGCTCAACCATTGCTTTTGCCTGCTTAATTTGATCTGCGGACTGACCATAAATCAGTCCTAAAACAATAATTGTAATCTTAAAAATATTATTCATAGGTATTCCCTAAGTTTTTTTTTGTTTAGTATAAATGAAGATAGCTAGTAGGGTTATGGTCAAAATATTCACCTTCAACCGAATTATAAGTATACATAGAAAGCCAAGCTTCCTTTTGTTCTATAAGACTAACAAGTTCATTATTACCTTTTGCAAGGTTATTGCCAGCAGTATTATCTTTATATAGACAGATTATAATACTATCAAAATCATCGTATCCCTGTAAAATTTTCTTACATAAGAGTTTGAGTCCAAGGCTGTCAGATTCAATGTCAGTGATTGCATATATTTTAATTTGATTGAATGCTCCAGCAATTTTCTCTACTCTTTCTATTCTGTGATTAGCAAAAGACACATCATTGACATTTTGAGTATCTATATTCTCGGTCATTTCACTTTCCATAAAGTTTGAATAAGAAACAGATATCTCTTCTTTAATAGTTATTGATGAATCAAAACTCTTTGATATTATTTCGTCTTTTTGAATTGCTTTATCAGTACTCAAAATAATATCATTGTCTATTTTTTTTTTAGAAATAAAAGTTGAATAAAATAGTTCAGAGGAAAAAAGTGTCAGAACAATAATTATTAATACAACTTTTAAGCTAGGCGCACTTTTTATTTTAAATATGATTGAATTAGAAGACTTTTGATAGTCATACTTTTGGTCAAAAATATCTTGTTTCTTCTTTGCCTCATTGTAATCTTTTGTGCCAAGTGCATGAAAGATTCGTTTATTTTTTTTCTTAGTTTCAGAATTATATATGTATGTTTGATAATAATAATAACCGTCTCTACCTTTTTTGTATATACTGCTCACAATTGAATATAATGAATAAGGTTGTAGTTATCAACTACCTAGTTGGCTACCATAAAAAATAAACTGATTTTAGTATTTTCTTAGACTACCATATAACTACCATCGAACATAAAGTGAAAAATAGAGGTCTAGAAATCTAAAATGAATTTGAGGATTTTTCGAAAGATATGGATTTAGTAATTCTTTAATTTAATCCGTGATAATCCTTATACCAGTTTATGAATTTAGGGATGCCGTCTCTTATAGAAGTTTGAGGGTTAAAATTTAATTTTTCTTTTGCAGAACTTATATTTGCAAAAGTCTTAAATACATCCCCAGGTTGCATATCTACAAATTCAATTAAAGCGCTTTTATTTAATTCTTGCTCAATATGTTTAACCATATCCATGAGCTTTTCACATCTACTATTCCCAAGGTTAAAAATTTCAAATTTATAATTGGACTCGATGCTAGCTCTTAAACCGTCAATTATGTCTTCAATATATGTGAAATCGCGAAACATCTCACCATGATTATAGATTTTTATTTTTTGATTTTTTATGATTTTATCAACAAATTTATACATTGCCATGTCAGGACGACCCCATGGACCATAAACCGTAAAAAAGCGTAATCCTGTACTATTTAGATTATATAAATGACTGTATTCATGAGCAATTAACTCATTTGTTTTTTTTGAAACTGCATACATTGATATTGGTTTATCAACCCTGTCTGTAACAGAAAAGGGTATATTATTATTTAAACCATATACAGACGAACTTGAAGCATATATGAGCCCCTTAACATTGAAGTCTCGACAAGACTCAATAATGTTAGTAAAACCGATAATATTTGATTGGATATATGCATAAGGGTTTTTAAGACTATACCTAACACCAGCTTGAGCCGCTAGATTAACTACTTTTTGGGGTTTGAAATCTTTAAATATTTTTTTTATTGGCTTTAATTCTGATATATCTGCATTATAAAAAGTAAAATTTTTGTAATCTAATAATATTTTCAACCTTGCTTCTTTGAGATATGGATCATAGTAATCATTCATGTCATCAACACCACAAACTTCATAACCGCTATTTAACAGGTTTAAAGAGATATGCATACCTATAAAACCTGAACTACCTGTGATTAGTATTCGCTCCATTGACTTTACTATAATGACCAGTAATTAATTTTCATTTTTGCAAAGTCTTTTTCTTGATATAAAGATTTAACATCTATGACTACCCCTTCTGGATTTAGCATTTTTCCCCAATCCTTTGATGAAAAATTAGTAAAGTGTTCATGACAGACAGCAATAATAATTGCATCCTGATTTTTAACATCTTTTAAATCTCTTAAATTGATACTAAAATTGATTTTAGCCTCTTTAGCAATGACATGTGGATCAGAAATATCAACATTGCATCCATATTGTTCTAATCTGTTTTTTATCGAAATAACTTTTGTATTTCTTATATCAGGACAATTCTCTTTAAATGAGAGGCCTAATATTGTTATGTTAGATTCTATTGGATTTGTGCCGCACTTTGTAAGTGCTGAAATTGCTTTTTCTGCGATAAAATCACCCATACCATCGTTAATTTTTCTTCCAGCAAGAATTATCTCTGGGTGATATCCAACTTCAATTGCTTTATGAGTTAGGTAATAAGGGTCCACACCTATACAATGCCCTCCCACTAATCCTGGTTTAAATGGTAAAAAGTTCCACTTAGTTGAAGCAGCTTTTAAGACCTCATTAGTCTTAATATCAAGCTTATCAAATATAAGCGCTAACTCATTTACCAATGCTATATTTACATCTCTTTGAACATTCTCTATTACTTTTGCTGCTTCAGCTACCTGAATTGATGATACTTTAAATGTACCTGCGGAAATTATACTTCCATATAATTTATCAATTATATCCAAGGTCTGTTTGTTAGAACCTGCAACGACTTTTATAATGCTTGTTAAATTGTTTTTTTTATCACCTGGGTTGATTCTTTCTGGACTGTATCCACAAAAAAAGTCTGAATTATATTTAAGATTAGATTGTTTTTCAAGAACAGGTACGCATACTTGCTCTGTACATCCAGGAAAAACTGTAGATTCGTAAATAACTATATCATTCTTTTTTAGATACCTACCTATTAATTCAGATGCAGAAATAATAGGGTTCAAATCTGGTTTGTTGTTTTTATCTACTGGGGTGGGGACTGTAATTATATAAAAATTTGATTTGGCAATTGCATTCTCATTGCTAGTCTTCTCAAAATTTCCCAAATCTAATAAATCTTGACTAGACAACTCATTCGTGCAATCATGCTTATCATTCAATTCAGATATTCTTACTTCATCTAAGTCAAAACCAATGACGTTGTATCTTTTACTTAATTCAAGAGCTAAAGGCAATCCTACATACCCAAGGCCTATTACAGATATATTCACTTCTTCTTTTTTCATCATTTTAGGAGTTTACCTTTTTGACTTTTTTACCCTTTTTATCAACTTTGCCAACTACCTTACCCGGGTTCCCAATTACTAAAGAAAAAGGAGGTACATCTTTAGTCACAACTGCGCCAGAGCCAATCATCGCATATTCACCAATTGTCACACCGCAAACAATCGTTGCATTGGCTCCAATACTTGCAGACTTTTTTACTAAAGTTTTACTATAAAACCTTGTTCCCCTTTGAGGAAATTCAGATCTTGGAATTTTAATATTTGTAAAAACCATTGAAGGCCCGCAAAATACATAATCTTCAATTTCAACTCCTTCATATACTGATACATTATTTTGTATTTTTACATTATTACCAATATTTACATTATTACCAATATTTACATTTTGCCCTAAAGAACAATCCTTGCCAATTACAACACCTGACTGAATATGAGAAAAATGCCAAATCTTTGTACCATGCCCAATCTTAACATTATCATCAATAAATGATGACTGATGACAAAAGTAATCTATAGATTTATTTTTCATTTTAATATTTGCTCACTTGCCTCTACAAGAGTTTTCACAACTTGAAGACCATCTGAAATATTTGAAATTTCTGGCTTCCCATTTTTTATACAATCAATAAAGTACTCAAGCTCTATTTCTAAAGGCATTCTTTTATCAAATGGAATCAATTCAACAGGACCATCAATCTTTTCTGGTATCCCAAAGTTCAAATTAATTTTTTTTGAATAATATTTTAAAGGCTTATCTTCCAAGGAATCTTCAAAGGAAATCATTGCTTCAGAACCTATGACCACTAACCTATGCTCTTTGAAAGGATGTAACCAACTTACAAATATATGCCCTTTGACTCCATTCTCATATTCTAATTGAGTCAAAGTTGAATCCGGTATACCTTGTTGAAGGAAGGTACTACCATTCGCATTGACTTTTTTAGGAATTGAATTAGTTAAATACTGAAAAATTGCTATATCATGCGGCGCTAAACTCCAAAAAACATTTTCCTCAGTACGAACTTTACCAAGATTCAATCTATTACTATAAATATATTGTAGATTACCAATATCACCATCCTGTATCATTTTTTTTATCTTTATGATTGCAGGGTGGAACAAGAGCACATGCCCAACCATTGCATTAACTTTATTTTTATCTACTAGATTAACTAACTCTTCCGCTTCTCTATTAGATAATGTCATAGGCTTTTCAATAAGAAGACTCTTTTGAGCTTTAATTAAGGTTTTGGCAATTTCAAAATGTGTTTTTGCAGGAGTTGCGATTACAAAACCATCATAATCATCTAAAAGTGCATTTTGAATATCTGAATGTGTTTTAATTCCAGGGTATTCATCTAAAATAGGGTGCAACACATTATTGTCTATTTCCACAATGCCTTTAAGTGCATTTAGCTTGCTTAGTGTCTTTATATGATTTTTCCCCCAGTAGCCTGCTCCAATTACACAAATCTTTATATTCAACTTTGAGAAATCCAATTTATATCTTGATATTTTGTATTTTCAAAATAGTAGAGCTATTCTTTAATAGTTAAAGATAATGAATAAATTATTAGATTGTATATCATTGATTTTGATTAGCAAGTGCGATAAGATATTTTCCATAAGGGTTATTTCGCATTTTTTGTCCTAATATTTTTAACTGAGTTGAATCTATATAACCCATTCTGAATGCAATTTCCTCGATGCAAGAAATTTTCATTCCTTGCCTTTTTTCTAGAGTTTGTACAAATTGTGACGCCTCAAGTAACGAGTCCTGCGTTCCAGTATCAAGCCAGGCAAAACCTCTACCCATTTTTTCTACTTTTAATCTCTGCTGAGATAAATATGTCTTATTTACATCGGTAATCTCTAGTTCACCTCTATCAGATGGCGTTTGATTTTTTGCTACGCGAATAACATCATTTGGATAAAAATAAAGACCCGAAACAGCATAATGGCTTTTTGGATTTGTTGGTTTTTCTTCAATTGATATCGCCTTCCCATTTTTATCAAAATCAACTACACCATATCTTTCTGGATCATTAACATAATACCCAAATACAACTGCATTTCTATTAATCTTTACCTCCCTCACGCTTTCTTTTAAACGTTTAGGAAGTCCTCCTCCATAAAAAACATTATCTCCCAGAATTAGACAAACATCATCATTCTTAATAAATGACTCACCTAGAATGAATGCCTGAGCAAGCCCATCAGGGGAAGGTTGAACTTTATATATTAGACTTAAACCAATTGCAGAACCATTTCCTAAAAGATTCTCAAATCTAGGTATATCCTCAGGAGTAGATATAATGAGGATTTCTTCTATTCCTGATAACATTAGTGTTGATAATGGATAGTAAATCATTGGCTTATCATAAATAGGAAGCAGTTGTTTACTTGCTACTTTAGTAATTGGGTATAGCCTAGTACCACTCCCTCCAGCTAAAATAATACCTTTCATTTATTTGACTACCCCCAATCTCTCTTGTTGATATATTTTTTCTTGAATATTTTTCCACCAATTTTGATTATTCAAATACCAAAGGATTGTTTTTTTAATGCCCGTTTCAAAACTTTCTTTAGGTGCCCAACCTAGTTTATTTTTTACCTTACTAGCGTCAATAGCGTACCTAAAATCATGTCCAGGACGATCATCCACATACACAATTCTATCACTATAACTTTCACCTGATACTTGTGGAGTGAGTTCGTCTAAGACATCACATATAATTCTAACTATCTTAATATTTGTAATTTCATTATCTCCACCAATATTATATGTTTCGCCTACTCCACCGATATCAACAATAGTTTGAATCGCCTCGCAATGGTCACGAACATACAACCAGTCTCGAACATTTAATCCTGTCCCATATACAGGAAGTTCTTTGCCAGCCAGAGCATTTATAATCATTAAAGGTATTAATTTTTCTGGAAATTGATATGGACCATAATTATTGGAACAATTTGTAATTATTGCTGGAAAATCAAAAGTCCTAAACCAAGATCGGACTATATGATCTGAACTTGCTTTTGACGCTGAATATGGTGAGCTTGGATTATAAGGAGTAGTTTCTAAAAATTTACCCTCCCCACCCAGGCTTCCATATACCTCATCTGTAGAAACATGAATAAATCTAAAATTATCTTTCGTTTTTCTGTCTAATTCCTTTAACCATTGATTTGATTCGATTAATAGGTTAAGAGTACCCACAACATTTGTT
>MDTC01019245.1_pt1 | contig 51177 bp, 49 predicted proteins | sample 811181 | NCBI WGS metagenome assembly MDTC01 (sample SAMN05326644, study PRJNA326480) | marine metagenome | isolation source: seawater | place: Pacific Ocean: North | collected 2011 | reverse complement strand
TACTGCGCTCATCAGTTACAAAAAATAAAATGCAAGAGCTCACTGAGATGAAGCAAAGATGTTCACTCTAGATGAAATAGGAAAAACAACAGATAAAAAAACGAGCTCATAAGAGCTCGTTTTTGATGGTATTTGACCCTATTTTACCTTGTGCACCATTACTGAGAATAGTGAGTCGCACTACGGAATGTATTACCTTCGATTGGAAAAATTGTACTACCAGCTGCTGTTGCATATCCAGTTTTTAATGTATTTTCTGAAGTCGTCACATCTGCACCAAAGTTCTCAAAACTAACAAGCTCATGTGTGTAGCCTCGTCTCAATGTTATCTTCATCTGATCAGTATTAGCAGGAAAATAACTCGAAGCACCATGACTGCCAGGATTATCTGCGGCAATAAATTCTATTACTGCTTTAAAGCCAATCATGGTATTCGAACTATCAGAAACCGCAAAGTCAAGATAATCAGTCTTACAGCCCGCTGAATCTCTTAGTTGCCCTAAGGTATTAGCAGTACTATTTTGAGGGCCAGCCCCAGATACATCAATTGTCGCATTTGATCCAACATCAATATGTTGAAACATAATTGCACAGATATGAGATGCTGGAACTATATCTGCTTCCTTAATACCGCTTCCTGAAGCAGAATATTCTTTCGTGACAAACTTTTGATTAGCAGGGTCTGCTGATACGAAAATACCTGTGATCGAAGCTGGTTTTTCAGTGTCAGTCTCGCCTAAATTACCAAGACTAGCAGGATATACACCTGTTGATCCACCACCACTCTCTCCGGCATTAAAAAATGGAACTTTCAGAGCTAATTTCAATATAGTGTCTACTGAGGATACTGCTTCCTTAACATCGCTACTTATTGCTGCAAGTGTGTGAACTCCATTTAATGCTATCTTCGCCCCCGATGTAGTACTATATTCGGCTTTACTTCCAAAGCCAGAAAGCGTTACTTTCTGACTATCATACTTTTGTTCGATAGTGACCACTCTTGCTTCATCTGGCGCAAGAAGTTTATTTACAACGCCGGTTTCAGCGGAATCAGCAGTCTCTGACTCGTAGGTTAACTTAATGGTTGAAGATGTCAGCAAGGACTCAGAATGGTTATTCACCTGTTTGCTCGAGTTATTTTCCTTACACCCTAGCAAAGTATATAAAGCTTTTGCTTCTGACTTTACGGCGTCTTTATCTGTAATAGATGTTAAATTATGAGTTACAGTCGATTCGGTAGCATTAGCATCAGTGTCCAACGCATGTAATAAGACACAAGACGCTCCATAAAGGTGAACCCCAGCCCCAGAAGTCAATGCCCCATTAAAAGCTGTGAGGGGGGTGCCGTTATCATTATTGTCTAAGTTGATCTGTACCACTATGTTGCTCGAGTCATGAGTTGAATACTCAGCTGTATATTCGATTGCAGCGACCGTTTCTTTGTTACCATTAGCATCACCATCACCATCGTCGTCGAGCTTAGTATTATCAAAAACTGCTGTCATTAACGTAGCTAAATCGGTTTGATCAGCAATAGTAACCGCTGGTAGCGATGCAGCGTCACTATCACTATCACTGTCACAACCTGCTAAAGCTGCTACTGCTAAAAGTGCTATTAGGCTTTTTTTAAAATGTAAAGTATTCATATTATATAGGTTCCTCATTTACCATAAAAATTATACAATTGTGGCTTTTGGTTACTTATTTCTGATTACTCCACATGAACAACATGAAGCAACACCAATGTAAAATAAATGTAGACCAAAGGTTGAAGCTAATCAAAAAATATAGGCTCTTAGATCAATCTATTTACTCCACCTGATCTATAGCTAACATGTTAAAGAAGCAAAAAACTAAGGCTACAAAAAATATAAACGTTTTTTACATTAAACACTTTTATCTCAAGTTATAGCTCTTTTTAAACGCACCTTATAGATGCATCACACCGTAATTCACGGTATAATATTCGTGCTTCTCTTTGTTGTTTCTGCCTCTAAAATGAGGCGTGATATGGATCATAGAGCTGTACAGCCCAACGATCATTTTTGATGTAAGTCAATAAAAAATTAAATATTTTTTTATGAAAAATAAAAAATTTTACTTGCAATTTTTTAGATTTTATTGGTGCTGAAAATGAAAAAAAAAAAATTTATTTTTTTTTCTGAAGCGGAAGCATTGAACCAGCAAAGATAACTTATTGTGAGTTCTCGATAAAAAAAATTGTGCTCATATTGCACCCATATTATCCACAGAATATTACATCTTGCAAAGCGCTTCAAAAATCACTATCTTGTATTCGTAATAACAATAAATACTAGATGTTGTGCTTGAGCACTGCTATAGGCACAAGCGGGAGAGCTTCGGCTCTCCCTTTAGGGATCTTCTCCAATCGTTTCACATCATACGTAAGGTCATGAATATGCAAAGTCACCTCACTGTTACCAAACGCAGCAATAAACGAGAATCCATTGACTTGGAAAAAATTCATCGCGTGATTACTTGGGCTGCTGAAGGTTTAAAAAATGTCTCAGTTTCTGAAGTAGAGTTGCGATCTCATATCCAGTTTTTTGATGGCATTAAAACAGAAACTATCCATGAGACCATCATCCGCGCTGCAGCCGATTTGATTTCAGAGCAAACGCCTGATTATCAATATATGGCAGCACGGCTCGCTATCTTTCATTTAAGAAAGAAAGCTTATGGGCAGTTTGAGCCACCTTCATTGTATGACCATGTCACACACATGGTAGAAACAGGTCGTTACGACCCGCATATTCTTGCTGACTATAGTAAAGAAGAATTAGATGAACTTGATCAACATATCGATCATTGGCGCGATCTCAATTTTTCTTATGCTGCGGTAAAACAACTCGAAGGTAAATATCTGGTACAAAACCGTGTAACAGGTGAGATTTATGAGAGTGCACAATTTTTATATGTTTTGGTTGCAGCATGCTTATTTGCTAAAGAAGACAAAGCACATCGTCTAGATTATGTAAAACGTTTTTACGATGCCGTCTCTAACTTTAAAATCTCTTTACCTACACCTATTATGTCTGGTATTCGTACTCCTACTCGTCAATTTAGCTCTTGTGTTCTCATTGAGTGTGACGACAGTCTGGATTCTATCAATGCCACAGCCTCTTCTATTGTGAAGTATGTCAGCCAACGTGCAGGCATAGGTATTAATGCTGGTCGTATTCGTGCGTTAGGCAGCCATATTCGTGATGGTGAAGCCTTCCATACAGGCTGTATTCCTTTTTATAAATACTTTCAAACAGCGGTTAAAAGTTGTTCTCAAGGTGGTGTGCGCGGTGGTGCTGCTACGCTATTTTATCCACTTTGGCATCTTGAGTCAGAAGCTCTATTGGTATTAAAAAACAATCGTGGTGTGGAAGAAAATCGTGTACGTCATTTAGACTACGGTGTACAGCTCAACAAAACTATGTACCAGCGTTTGATTCAGGGTGGTCATATTACTTTATTTAGTCCATCTGATACACCTGGACTGTACGATGCTTTTTTTGAAGATCAAGATGAGTTTGAGCGTTTATACACACTTTATGAGCAAGATGAGTCTATCCGCAAAAAAACCATTAAAGCGGCTGACTTGTTTTCACTCATGATGCAAGAGCGAGCTTCAACAGGACGTATTTATATTCAAAATGTCGACCATTGTAATACGCACAGTGCATTTAACTGTAAAGTTGCTCCTGTACGTCAATCGAATTTATGTATGGAGATTACGCTACCCACAAAGCCGTTGAATCATATCAATGATCCTGAAGGTGAGATTTCTTTGTGTACTCTCTCGGCCATAAACTTAGGTGCGCTCGATTCACTAGAGGAAATGAACGATTTAGCCGACTTGGCTGTACGCGCTTTAGATAACCTACTTGATTATCAAGACTATCCTATGGCTGCTGCGAAAAATGGTACAGATGCAAGACGTTCTTTAGGTGTCGGTGTGATTAACCTTGCTTATTATATTGCCAAAAATGGTATGAAATATTCGGATGGCTCAGCTAATGCTCTAGTACATCGTACCTTTGAAGCTTTGCAGTATACACTGCTTCGTGCATCGAATAAGTTAGCACAAGAAAAAGGCGCTTGTGCTGGATTTCATGAAACCAATTATGCTGAAGGCTTATTACCTGTTGATACCTACAAAAAAGATATCGACACAATCTGTGACGAGCCTTTACACTTGGACTGGGATCAACTACGTCAAGATATTTTGAAATATGGCTTGCGTAACTCAACTCTGTCATCGCTCATGCCATCAGAAACATCTTCACAAATGTCAAATGCCACCAATGGTATTGAACCACCACGCGGTTTAGTCAGCGTCAAAGCAAGTAAAGATGGTATTTTAAAGCAAGTTGTACCTGATATTGAAAATTTAAAGCACAAGTATGAGAAGCTGTGGGATATGCCAAACAATACAGGTTATCTACAACTTGTGGGTATTATGCAAAAGTTTGTCGACCAAGCTATTTCAACCAATACCTCTTATGATCCACAGCAATTTAGCGACGCTAAAGTACCTATGCAAGTACTGCTCAAAGACTTACTGATGGCCTACAAACTAGGAGTAAAAACCTTGTACTATCACAACACTCGTGATGGTGCATCTGAAGCTCATGATGTAGAGCAAGAAGATGATGGCTGTGCTGGCGGCGCTTGCAAAATTTAAACTCAACTTTTAATCAACAACATACGAAACAAAGCAGAGGTGATCCTCTGCTCCTATGGGAACGAAAAATATGCAATATTCAGTTTTTGATCAAACCCAAAATGATGTGATGCAAGAACCTATGTTTTTAGGGCAACCTGTTAACGTAGCGCGCTTTGATCAGCAAAAACATGAAATTTTTGAGAAGCTGATTGAGAAACAGTTGTCTTTCTTTTGGCGTCCTGAAGAAGTGGATGTGAGTAGAGATCGTATCGACTTTGAGCAACTACCTGAACACGAAAAACATATTTTTCTGTCTAACCTAAAGTATCAAACTTTATTAGATTCCATTCAGGGACGTTCGCCTAATGTTGCGCTGCTACCTATTGTGTCGCTACCTGAGCTTGAAACTTGGATCGAAACATGGGCGTTTTCTGAGACCATTCATTCGCGCTCTTATACGCACATTATTCGTAATGTCGTAAAAAATCCACAAGAGATATTTGATGATATCGTTGTCAATGAACCTATCTTGCAACGCGCAGGTGATATTTCGCATTACTATGACCGCTTGATTGCTATGACCCAGTTTTATAACTTGCATGGTGAAGGAAAAAATGAGATTCAAGGTGAAACTGTATCTATCAATCTATATGAAATTAAAAAAGCGTTGTATTTATGTTTGGGTGCAGTCAATGCACTGGAAGCTATACGCTTTTATGTAAGCTTTGCTTGCTCTTTTGCTTTTGCTGAGCGCGAATTAATGGAAGGCAATGCAAAAATCATTCGCTTGATTGCTCGTGATGAAGCTTTGCACCTTAACGGCACGCAACATATGATCAATTTGATGCGTAAAGGCAAAGACGACCCTGAAATGGTACAGATTGCGAAAGAGTGTGAGCAGCAAATGTATGATATTTTTGTAGATGCTGCGCAACAAGAAAAAGAATGGGCAAAATACTTATTTAAAGATGGTTCGATGATTGGCCTCAATGAACAAATTCTATGCCAATATGTGGAATACATCAGCCATCAACGTATGAAAAACATCGGCTTTAATTCACCTTATGAGGTAACAAGTAATCCTTTACCTTGGATGAAAAACTGGTTAGAAAGTGATGCTGTGCAAGTTGCACCACAAGAAGTCGAAGTCTCTTCTTATCTTGTGGGTCAAATTGATGCAACCATTAATACTCACGAACTATGTGACTTTGATTTATAACATGGCACAACGCATTTTTATTTCTAAAGTTCACCAAGGCGAAAGCTTGCTCAAAACGCTCGCTAAGAAAAACATTGAGCCTTATTACGAGTGTTGCCAAGGTCATTGCGGCACTTGTAAAACAAGGCTCATCAAAGGCGAAGTGCGTTATGCTCAAACACCTCTTACTGATGTAGATGAAGGTGAATGCTTAATTTGCTGCGCTTACCCTGTTACTGATGTGGTACTTGAAATAAGCTAAAAATGAAGAAAATGCAGAAAACAAAGAGCGCTCTCTAGAGTGCTCTTTATCCTTTAAGCTCTGTATCTTTTAAGTCCTGCCATTTCGACCATCATTGCTGTGAAATGCTAGTACTGTAGTCTGTTCTATTCTGGTTCGGTGACCATTTGAGCAAACTTAGTGACGATAGGTGTGGCTATAAAAGATGCTATTAATGCAATCAAGTAAACCGAAATAAAAGCTTTCATCCAGCGCATAAAAAAGTCATCTGTAAAACCTATATTCATTAGCAATACAACGCCCGACATCAAAAAGCTCATAAATAAAGCCATCGTTGCCGTCATCACAATACGGTAATAACGTTTGGGTATTTTTTTCATGGCGCGCAATCACCTTTATCTTTGTCTTTATTCTGTACAACAGATTCTATTTTATGGTATTTCATCAAGATGAATGACCTATATATCAACGTATTATGCATCAAGCTGAAAATAACTTAAAGTATAAAGTTCACATCACATGAAATGTTTTTTTAACTTATCAGCTCATCTTGTTACTTTTCTGTTTTTTTTCGTTATAATCATGATATTTATCGCTTATTATGCAAACAATAACTTAATATTTTTATTAAAAATGAATGAATTTATATATTTAATTGTTGGTGGAGGAAGGCTGGCTTCTCAGCTCCAACATTACTTCTCTCTCAAGAATATCGCTTATAACACTTGGAAAAGACAAGATAAAGATGACTTGCAGTCTCTTGTTGTACAATCAGATATTGTACTTTTAGCTATTTCAGATGATGCGATTGAGCCTTTTTGGCGTCATCATCAGTTACACAATAAAACCTGTGTACACTTCTCTGGCGCCTTACATGTTGAAGGAATTTTCTCTTTTCATCCTCTGATGACTTTTGGCCATACACTCTATAGCCTAGAACAGCTTGAATCGATTTTATTTGTGCATCATGAGCAATCATCCAGCTTTCAATCTATTTTTCCAAGCTTGCCCAATCTCTCGATTCAAATTAAAGCCGAACAACAAGCTTACTATCATGCACTGTGCGTTATAGCAAATAACTTTACAACTCTGTTGTGGCAAAAATTTTTTCATGAAATGGAGTCAACCTTTAAAGCCCCTGCTGAACCTTTGCACCTTTACTTACAACAAACCTGTGACAACTTAAATCTAGACTACAAAACAGCTCTCACAGGGCCTCTGTGTCGTCATGATACACAAACGATTTCTCGCAACCTTCAAGCTCTTTCCGCTGATCCTATACAGGAGATTTATCAAAGTTTTATCGATTATTATCAGGAAATATCTCATTTATCTATGAATAAGGACACTTCATGACTTCTAAAAAATTAACGCTTCAAGACTTTTCTCATTCTAAAAATCAACAACATAAACTTTCTATGCTCACTTGTTATGACTATACTTTTGCGCAAATTCTCAACCAAAGTGACATCAATATTCTCTTAGTCGGAGACAGCGGAGCCATGACACAACAAGGCTATCCCAATACGACACATGCAACCATAGAAATGATGTGCACTATGACTCAAGCCGTTGCAGCAGGTGCTCCTGATAAGTTTATCGTCGCCGACATGCCTTTTTTAACTCACAAACAAGGCATTGAACATGCAACACAATGTGCTGCGCAATTAATACGCTCTGGTGCACATGCTTTAAAAATAGAAGGGCTTGCTGGACATGAGCATATTATCAAACACCTGATTGAGTCAGGACTACCTGTTATGGGACATTTGGGCTTAACGCCACAATCTGTGCATAGCCAAGGCTATCAAGTACAAGGTCAAGAGGAGCATCAAGCACAGCTCATTTTAGATCAAGCTTTAATCTTACAAAGCATAGGCTGTTTTAGCCTCGTCTTAGAATGTGTTCCTAATACATTGGCGCAGGATATCACGCAGACATTACATATTCCGACAATAGGTATCGGCGCTGGTTCAGAAGTTGATGGTCAGGTGCTCGTTTTGCAAGATATGCTTGGCATGACAACTGATTTTAAACCTAAATTTGTGCGTCATTTTCTTGAAGGCTTTAGCTTAATTCATACAGCTTGCAATACCTTTCATCAAGCAATACAAACGCATGATTACCCTTCAACACAGGAAAGTTATTTCACAACAGAACAAACAGGGACTACTTAAGTATGCATATATTTCGTAATACTGATACATGGACAGCATACCGAAAACAATTATCTCCCTATCACTCTTTAGGTATCGTCATGACCATGGGTGCGTTACATCAAGGGCATTTAAGCTTAATTCAAAAAAGTATGAGTGAGAATGATAAAACGCTCGTCACTTTATTTGTAAACCCTACTCAATTCGATGATATGAAAGATTATCAGGACTATCCGAATCAATGGGAGCAAGATATCACTTATCTTAAGCAAATAAATGTGGATTACCTGCTGGCACCTCATGCACAACAGATGCATTCTAAAGACGACCACTTTCATGTTATCGAACAGCAATTTAGTCAAAAGCTATGTGGCTTAAGTCGTCATGGGCACTTTTCAGGTGTACTCACTGTCGTCATGAAATTACTTCAATTAGCACAAGCGCATCGAGCCTATTTTGGCGAGAAGGATTACCAACAATATACATTAATTAAAATGATGGTTGAAAGCTTTTTTGTTCCCACTGAAGTCATTGTCTGTCCTACTATCCGAGACGAAAACGGTCTTGCTTTAAGTTCTCGTAATCAGCACTTATCTCAAACGGGACGTATCCAAGCTGGAATATTTGCACATATACTGCACACAACACCAGATTTATCTGAGGTACGCAAAAAGCTCTCTGCCGCAAGTATAAAAATTGATTATTTAGCTGAGTATTACGGCAGACGCTTTGCTGCTGTTTTTATTGAGGATATAAGACTCATTGATAATATTGATATTAAATCTTACTTCTAGACCAAACGGAAACAACCCAAGTCTCTACTGCATATTGAAAAAGCTTGTTCTTTCTATAACAAGCTTTTATTTTGTATCAAAAAAACTATCACTTTTGATTATTTAGTACCTAAGGGCTCGCGCTTCGCATCTTCTGCATCAGAGCCTTCAGATTGTTCGGATTGAGCTCCCTCATCATTCATATCAGAAGTACTTGATCCATCACCGCAGCCGTACAAGCCAAAAACAAAACTTAATATCAGCAATATCATCTTATTTTTTTGCATAATTGTCCCTATTGTAAACTAGATATCTTCATATAAAGAGTTTTATTGCTTTTTAAATATAGTTGAAGTTTATTTAATAACAAAACAAAGCATACATCTATCTCTAAGCTTTTTGATTAGCTTCGTGTAAAAGAAGAACGCTCGTTCATCCATGCAAAGCTCCTCATGCTCTATCATTTTTGTGATACACTAAATAAATAAGACACGCTCATTGTCCTTTATTTATGTTCAACTCTTTTCAACCACTAAAAAAACATGCCTTGTTACTGTGCTTACTTCTGTTTGTGTCTCATTGTGACTCCAATTTATCAAGTTTAATTCAGGGTAAAAAAACGTATCCTGCTTATATTGATACCGCAATCAAAGCCACAACAAACATACGCATCATACCTTATAAAAAAGTTCCTGAGCGCTTTGCACTTATGCAAGAAAGAATGTATCGCAAAGCCAATACCCAGCTTGCCAACGTTTTGATGGAACAGATGCATAATTATATAGCAAAAACCAAAACGCCTTTTTCAACATCTCTTGCTATGAAAACCTATTTATGTCACCAAGAGAAGTTCTTACCTGAAGAGCTACCTTTTTATCAAAATTTTCTACATGTTGAAGAAAAATTTATCAGCTTGGCGCACTGGAAAAGCAACTTCTGCTATAGCCATGATTTACTCTACTCTACAGAAGAGATTGCCACCGCTCTGATCTCTCATGATCTAAAGTTATCTTATCCCCCGCCCTACACTGCGGAAAAACATTGGTTTACAACCGTCTTTAAAGAGCAAAACAAATTTAATCCTAAAATAAAAAAAGGGGCTGCCTGCTGGATTATACCTAGTTATACACAATCAAAACCTCTTACAGATATTCACATAAGTTTTGCTTCTCAAGTGCCCTACCCATCAGATAAGTTGATCATCCAAGCGACAAAAAAGCATAATTTACAACTGGTTCTCCATCGGAAAAATCAAATCAAAGGAGTTTACTTTCATTTATTTTACTTTAAACAAAAAAACAATCCTCATTTAGATCCAACAGATTTAACGCTTGCATATCAAAAAGATAAAGCTAAGCAGCCTTTATGTAGCCTTACTTACCATCCAAAACAGTTTCACACAAATATAGATAAATCAGATTTTTATGACAAAAAAAGTGGAGCTATTCGCATCCCTCAACAACATAAAAGATACCAAGATATAGATAAAAGTTGCCAAGCACAAAGAGATGCTGGTATGCAAAATAAAACACTCACTCAGCCCATTGTTCGCTATTTAGAACAACACAACCTCATACCTATTTATGCACCTGGAGATCCAACACAGCTTCTAGGTTTTAAAAGCTGCTATTTTCATACCTCAAATCGCTACACTAAGCTTTAAACCTCGATGTGACTGCCCTATTCAATCATTTATACAGTGAATATATACTGCATAAATTTGTATATTTCTCATACTATTATTATTGCTTTTTACACCAGCATAACAAATCTAAAAACGAAGGGATGCCTGCACCTTCAATTCTTATGATAAAATTAAGCTTAAGAACAACTATTCAATTCAGAGCACGCTCATTTATGGAAAATAAACAACAAAATACCACATATAACTTTACCGCAGGCCCTGCTATGCTCCCTGTAGAAGTGATGCAGCAAGCACAAAAAGAGTTCTTAAATTGGCAAAGTGAAGGTGCTTCCGTTATGGAAATAAGCCATCGCAGTAAAGGATTCATATCCTTGATGCAGCTTGCCCGTCACAACATACGTCAACTATTGGATATTCCTAATAACTATCATGTTCTATTTATGCAAGGTGGTGCTAGAGCCCAATTTGCAGCCATTGCACATAACTTTTTGGGTGATAACGGAAAGGCTCTTTACTTAACATCAGGTTATTGGTCTGAGATGGCAGCAAAAGAAGCTGCTCAATTTGGCGATGTGAAAACACGATCTATCCTCGATGAACACAGTTCCAATAAGAAAATCATCATGCCTGATTTAAGTCAAGAAGCGCAAGATCTGCGTTATGTGCATTATTGTCCTAATGAAACATTAGATGGCTTAGCACTTTTTGAAAACATAGAAAGTCCTTACCCTTTATGCGCTGATATGACTTCATGCATTCTATCTCGCCACACCCCTATTAATCGTTATGGTCTTATTTATGCTAGCTCCCAAAAAAATATTGGTGCTGCTGGTTTTTGCTTGGTCATAGTACGAGAAGATTTACTCAGCTTACCTCGTTTACCTATGGCTTCTGTTTTAGATTATAGACTTGCCGTAGAATATGAATCTATGTATAGCACACCTTGCACTTACTCCCTTTATTTGGCTTCCTTGATTTTTGAATGGCTCTTAGACAAAGGTGGATTAGATGCAGTACAAGACATCAACCATAAAAAAGCTGATAAATTGTATCAGTTTATTGATGCGTCGCCTTTGTTTCATAATACCATCGCTACCGAAAACCGTTCGCATACCAATGTGACCTTCACTACAGGTGATGCCAAGCAAGATGAACGTTTTTATATTAATGCTGCTCATTCAGGGTTAATAGGATTACAAGGACACAAAATGCAAGGAGGGTTGCGAGCAAGTTTATACAATGCCATGCCTGAAGCAGGTGTCGATGCACTCATACAATTTATGCAAGAGTTTACTGAAACATATCAAAGCGTATCAAATTAAATGATTAAAATAAGTTAAAGTCACACCATATTGTTTTAATAATCGAAAAAGTTTTGAGTTGGGCATAGCATCGTGCCCAAACTTACGCTTTACGTTACCTATTACTTTCCGTACTGCGGTTTCTGATACTTTAAAATGGTAAGCAATTTCTTTTTGCGACATCAAAGAACTCAAACAACTTAAATATTTAATTTCTAAAGCCGTTAAATTAATTCCATTAAATCGATAACGTGTTTCCTGTTCAACTGCATTACATTTTTCAAGGTTGACTTCTGCAAACTCTACATCAAACACAGCTTGATCTCTTATAGGAAAAACACATTGATCTTTTTTACGAAATTTATGCGCATGATAAGACAAAGTAGGTAAAGCTCGAAAGCACAAACTGTAATCTTGTAAGCCTAATATCTGTGGTGAGTGCACCGACAAGAGATCGAATACACCTTGATGGTGTAAACATAAATCGGCTCTTTCTGTATCCGGTGCAAATTGCGCTAAGGTATTTTGATGCGCTGCGTCAAGATCAAACCAATAAGTACATTCTTGCTGTATTCTTAAAGATAGCGATAAATCCAATTGATTTTGCCAAAATAAATCATACCAATCTAAGTTACTCGACAGCATATGAAGAAACTGATGATGCGTGTCGATATGCATATAACATATGTCAATAATATCTAATTGCGCTAAATTTTTTAATTGCCAACTTTTCACAAACTGTGCGTATTGATTTATATTTTTGTGGTGAATATCCATTTCTTCATATTCCACTACAAAATAAAATCTGTGATTTGCGCCATCAATATTTTATGGGTTTTCAGGGCTTTAAATAATTCAAAATCACTCATCTGTGGATCAGATACTTTCTGTTTGATATGCCGAATGCGCTGCACAATACGATCAACAGAAACCTGATGAAAAGCGGCTATCTCTTCATAAGTCATCAAAGACAAAAGTTGTTTGATTAAATGCATTTCATAATGCTCTAAAATCAAGTTGCCACACTTAAATTTATCCGCTTCTGTAAAGCGTGCTTCTAAGGCCTGTTCTTGCTGTACAGCTTGCAAACTTTGCTCTTGATGCAAAGCTCTGACTTCTTGCGCACAACGTAACTCCGTAATTAAAGCAGGCTTTTCTTGCCGTAATTGTTCGGCTTGATGGGATATTTCATGAAAAACTTGATAAATGAATTGATAATCTTTGAAAGCTAAAGGTTTGTAGGAGCCTAAAACCAGCATCTCATAGCCATCATGAACTTTTTTAATTATATCTAATTTGAAGATCTTATTGTGACCATGACTTAAACAACCATGATATTGATTAAGTAAGTAACTTTTAGTTTTCCAATAATTGATACCTAATTTATGAAGTCTTGTCACTAGAGTTAAATCTAGATTTTGTTCTTTGTACGAAGCATACCATTGATGATACATAGGAATAGGCACAAAGCTACCTTCGCCCATATTCAATTTACCGTATGCACATTCAAAAATATTTAATTTTAATAAATGATTGAAAACCCAATGGTTCATACTTTGCGCAGAGCTTTTCACTGCTTGATAATGCTCTTTCTTCACAACCTATATCCTATTTTGTTATATCATGTTGCTGATTTAATTTTCCATATGAAGTTCATTTCAGAGAGTTTTCCTACTTGAGCAAATGAAGATAAAGCATAAAAAAAGCATAAGCCTCCAAAAGACATCACCACTCCTACGTAAGCTATGTGGTACTGAACCAAAACGTGTACTAATAAAGGTGTTATCCCGCCTAAAATTGCAACCGACAAATTATACCCCAAAGCTAATGATGGAAAATGGTGTGAGTGAGTTTGGATTTGTTGATATAAAAGAGAAGGTGTTGCGGATAAAGTCACACCTACCAACAAAACCAAGTAGATATAAGAACAAAATAAAGCAACTAAACTATTTAAGCTTTGTAAAAAGTAAACGGGCACACCCAAGATAATTAATGAGCCATATATCCATTTCAATGTTTGTGAGCAAGAGCTGTGGGTATCGATCCACCAGCCAGCAAGCCAAGCCGACAACATAAATAAAATGTTAATCACAATGGGCAATAACTTTTTAAGCATTGGATCATCGAGAGACTGATCTAATAACATAGAAATTGAAAAGGTATTGCTGTAGACAATGAGTACGGTTGGTATTGTGATAAAAAAAACTTTTAGCATCAATGAGGCATTAAAACTTACAAATGAAACCTTGCTTTGTGACAAAACAGGCCGAAGAAACTTTACTCTAAAGTAACTACTTAGACCTATATTCAACACACCAAAAAAGAAAGGTATTCTCCAGCCGTAATCAAGCATTTCAGAAGCTGTTAAGTAAGACTCTAAAACATAAACGACACTTAAAGAAGCAATCACAGCAATAAGATTAGTACCCCATAAAAGCCCACCTACTCGGGCATGTTCTTTAGAGTTTGACTTTTCCATTAAATAAGTCAGAGCCGTTGGACTTTCACCACCAAAAGAGAAAGCTTGTGCGAGCTGCATCAGAAAAAATATCAAAGGTGCCCAAAGTCCAATCTGCTGATAAGTAGGTAATAGAGCAAGGACTAAGGTAGCACAGCCTGTAATCAAGCAGGTAAGAAGCAGTGCTTTATGTTTGCCTTTTTTATGCACATAAAGTGAAACATAAAAACCACCTAAAGGTCGAGATAATAAACGTAAACCACATGCTCCCCACACGTAAAAAGAAGCATGGGTACCGAAGATAGATTCGGGGAAGAAAAGCTGTAAAATATAGGGGGAAATTGCTGCATAAATAGCTATATCATAATATTCAAGAGCGGATATCAGAGTAACGCATACTCTTTCTTTCCATAGATTTTTGCGCATAACTTACTACTTTATTCTTTTATTTTTATTTTTTTAAAAATCAATGATATCTATGTGCTCTATATTGCGTATGCCTGTGCGAGAGCTGAATCATCTTCTTTTAAAGGAAGATGCGCACAGACATACAGCAAAATTACATATCTCATAACAAATAGGCATAAATCGCTTTTTTATATTCGAATTAAAAACCAAGCCCAAAACTATGAGGGGTTTCTAGGTCATCCCTAGCTCAATATTTATTGCACATTAGCAGTGCAATAAAAAATGACTACAGGAGTTATAAGTCATGAGTGAATTGAAAAGCACCACAACCTTAACTAAAAACACAAAAAAAATCAAACATTTCACTTCTTCATACAAACAAAATGAACTTTAAATTCATGATTAACAATACTTATACAAGTTAAAAACAAAAAAAGAGAGCTCAACATAAGCTCTCTTCTTTTCAAGTTTTGTACATGTCTTCAATCAGCATGAGTCATGAGTTGTGTACCGCAATAGCAAGCTTTGCAACCTGATCAAGATTCACATGACCGCTTTGAGTGGGATCGAGAAAGTCAAAAGCAGGTAATTGCGCTTCAGGTGAATCCTCTGCTAGAGTACGTGCATCGGGATCGATGGCAAGCCCATTAAAGTCGAATAACTGGCGATCTACACCTTGAGAAGGCGCAACATTCTGCATCGCTGTAAAAATAGTTTCTATGCGCCCTGGAAAGCGTTTGTCCCAACTTTGAAGCATTTCTTTAACCATCTTACGCTTGAGGTTTTCTTGAGAACCACACAGGTTACAAGGAATAATAGGAAATTGCTTAAGCTGAGCAAATTCAGCAATATCTTTTTCTCGACTATAGGCCAATGGACGAATAATCATATTCGCTTTATCGTCTGAAAGGAGTTTAGGCGGCATAGATTTAAGCTTGCCACCATAAAACATATTCAAGAAAAAGGTTTCAATCATATCATCGCGGTGATGGCCTAAAGCAATCTTGGTTGCCCCTATTTTCTTAGCAAACGCATATAAAGTACCACGCCTTAAACGAGAACACAAAGAGCATGTTGTTTTATGCTCAGGTACTTTTTCTTTCACGATAGAGTATGTGTCTTTCTCTAAAATGTGATAAGGCACATCAAGCTGACTTAAATAGTGAGGCAGAATATGTTCAGGGAAACCAGGTTGTTTTTGATCAAGATTTACAGCAACAAGCTGAAAAGGTATAGGTGCTGCTTGCTTTAAGTTCATTAATATATCTAGTAAAGTATAACTATCTTTACCGCCAGACAAACACACCATCACCACATCATTTGGTTCAATCATGGTGTAATTTTCTATCGCTTGTCCCATTTCGCGACGTAGTTTTTTTTGCAACTTGTTCAAGCGCGTTTTTTGTTTACAAGCATCGAGTGCGCTCATTATGACCACCAACAGAATTTTTAAAAAAGCTATTATTCCAGTTTCAATAGCTTCGGTAAAGGAAAGAAACCTATTCTGCTAGAGGTGACACATAATTTTCAGCTTTAATGACTAATAAATCACAAGTTAATCCATCAATGACATGTTCAGCGGTATTGCCAATGAGCGCTGCAGAAATTCCTGTGCGCCCTGTTGTACCCAATACAACAAGTTCCGCATCTAGAGTTTTTGCACAACTGGATATCACATCTTCAGGCAAACCTTCCATGACATGACATTGATCAGAGGGAATGTTGTACTTATTAGCTAGATCCATCACTCGATTTTCATGCTGGATTTTTATCGCTTCATTGTAAGCATGTACGTCAAAGTCAGGCAACTCTACGGCAATATTAATAGGCGTACCAGGATACCCATTGACTAAATGTACTTTTGCACGCAAAGCTTTTGCTAAATCTAAACTAATTTGAATGAGGGATATATTAAGTTTGCGATAGTTTTCATCGTCGGGTGCGACATTTAATGCACAAATAATATTGCCATGCTCAGGCCATGCATGCTCTTTCACCATCAATACAGGAATCGGACTTTTACGCACTAGATGCCAATCTGTAGGCGTAATAATAAGTGACTTGAACGTATCATGTTCACGTGTTGCTTTTACTATCACATGATAGTCTTTTTCCATAGCGTAAAGAATAACAGCTTCGTAAGTATCCTTGTGCCACTTCACTTCTTGCCGAATCGGCATTTCATAAGGATGCTGTGCCACAATACCTTCAAGCCACTGCTTTTGTTTTTTAAGCATTGAGTCGCGTACAGAGTCGCGTTCTGATGCCGACAAAATAGCACTTAAATCATAGGATGTATGATAGGCACACAGGATCACAGTAATGCTGGCACCTGATTTTTTTGAAAGCTCGATCGCTCGAGACAGCGCGGGTTGTTCTTGCTCTTCAGGCTGAATGACAACGAGTAATTTTTGATTACCTTCCATGAAAAATGTTCCTCATTCAAATCTTAAGATCGATGCATCAATAGTCTTGATTACATTAAAGCTACCCATAGAGTATGACACCCAAAAGCTATCATTGCCAGCGCCCCCAAAATCTGTACGCCGCGATGGTGGATCACACTTTTAAAATGATGCAAAACACCTCCCACGAGTAATAGCCCTGGTAACGTACCTAAACCAAAACAAAGCATAATCAAACCACCTTGCAGTGGTTGTGCTGTGGCCAATGACCAAGTTAAAGTACTGTAGACCAGTCCACAAGGCAACCATCCCCACAGTGAACCAGCAAAAAGTGCCTGCTTTCGTGTATGTAGTGTCTGCTTTTTTGCTGCCATCGGTTGAATTTTTTGCCAGATAAAATGACCTAAAACTTCAATACGTTGTAGGCCTCGCCAGAGACGCGCCATATAAAGTCCGATAAGAATCATCATGCTACCTGCGAGAATACGCAATCCAAGTAACAAAGCTTTAAGCTGTATCAGCTCAGCCATCATATAGGTTACACTCGCCACGACAACACCTGCACAGGTATACGAGCCGATGCGCCCCAAATGATAACAAAGCATCATCTTCCAGCGTGTTTGCTGAAAGAAGCGTACATCCTGTTCAACGGGCAAAGCAAGAGAAAGCGCACCCACAATACCGCCACACATACCCAAACAATGCCCAGCGCCCATAAGCCCAACTAAAAAGGCACCTGTATACGAATAATCAATCATCATTTTTCAAGCTCTTTCGCGTATCATCTGGTTTTTCATCATCCATTAAAATAGAAAGCCCTTGCCGTTCTAAATCTTCAAATTGATTATTTTTAACCGCCCAATAAAATACGGCACCTGCAATCACCACAAACAACATAGCTAGAGGAATCAAAAAATATAAAATACTCATTCTATACCTTTCACTTTCAGTAATCTCAAACTGTTTAAGGTCACACCTAAAGAGCTCAATGACATCCCCAAAGCAGCCAAATAAGGAGGCAAAGCGCCCATCACAGCCAAAGGTAAAACACAAATATTATAAAGCAAAGCCCATGTGAGGTTTTGGTACATGATGCGCATCGTACGATGTGTGACCTCCAAGGCTTTTGCTAAATATATCAGTCGATTTGAAGTTAAGATCATATCAGCCTGACTTTGTGCCATAGATGCTCCGCTTCCCATCGCTATCGATACGTGTGAGGCTGCGAGAACAGGCGCATCATTTAAGCCATCCCCAACTACAGCAACCATAACACCCTCTTGTTGTAATTGTTGTAAATATTTCAGCTTATCTTGTGGTGATTGATCGGCATGAATATCCGTAATAGAGACCTTCTGCGCAACATGCATCACACTTTGATGATGATCACCACTTGCGATACTTAATTTTATTTTTTGTTGACGCAAACGCTTTAATGCTGTGTGGGCATCGGTTCTTAATGTGTCTTGTAACATGAATTGAGCAACACAGTGCTCGTCTTCTAGTAAAAAAAGATTCATACCTGATGCATTCGATTGCTGGGTCCAAGCAGCACTCCCTAGTCGATAATGTTTACCTGCTATATAAGCTGAAACACCTTGACCAATATGCACATGATGGTCAGTATAAGTTAATGTAGGCCAAGATGACTGCATCGCAATCTGTTCAAAAACTTGTGCTATGGGATGTCCAGAGCCTTGTTCAAGATGGCAAGCGATATTGAGCACTTCATCTTGAGTATAACCCTGCATCGTCTCAATATGAGTCAGATGGAATACACCGTTGGTGAGCGTTCCTGTTTTATCAAACACAATATGTTTTATCTGATAAAAACGCTCAAAAAAATCAGATGCACGAATAATTAAACCTAGCTTTTGTAAACTCGCAACCGCGCAGGTCATACTCGTTGGTGTTGCCAAGGCGAGAGCGCAAGGGCAAGTGGCAATCAGCACAGATAGTGTAATTTCTAAGGCACGCTCAGGTGCCTGATACCACCAATAACTATAAGTGGCGATAGCCACCAGCAACACACAAGGTACAAAGTAACGTGCTACCCACTCAGCTTGCAAAGCAACTTTTGGCTTATTCTGTGCGGCTTGCTCATATTGCTGCACCAACTGCCCTATGACCTGATCAGCACCTACAGCCGTAACCTCCACGGTAAAAGGCTGCTCTAGGTTCACAGAAGATCCGTATACAAGATCACCTACACGCTTGGTTACAGGCTGATGCTCACCCGTTAAAAGAGACTCTTCAACACTAGACTGACCTTCTATGATCACGCCATCGGCCGCAATAATATCTCCTGCTCCAACATGAATATGATCACCCACAACCAAGGATTTAGCCGTCACTTTGACATACTCTGAACCTTGACGTTTTATCGCAATGAGCGGTTTATTTTTATATATATTGTTGGCTTGCTGTGTTGCATGCTTATGCGCTTTTTTCTCACAAAATCGGCTTACCAAAAGAAAAAAAGTAAACATAGAAACTGATTCAAAATATACCGTACCTTGTTGTTCTATCGTCGCAACACAACTGGCTACAAATGCAAGAATCAGCGCAATACTTACAGGTACATCCATATTCACTTGTCGATGCGATAAAGCCCGCCAAGCACTTTGATAAAAAGGTATGGCACAATAAAGCACAACAGGTGTGGAAAAACATAAAGACACCCAGTGTAGATAATGCTTAATCGTGGCATCAATACCACTAAAATAACCGCTGTATAAAGCAAAAGCCAACATCATCACTTGCATGGTTGCAAGACCTGATAAGCCGAGACGAAACAAAAACTGCCGACTCTGTTGGATGTCTTTTTTTTCTGACTCCATCATTAAAAAAGGCGAACAAGTATAACCAAGACGATGTACTTTCTTTAAGATATCACTCAAAGCAAGTTGCTCAGGATGCCACACAATCTGAGCCCGACAAGTGGTTGCATTCACTTTACATTGCATCATGCCTGGCATCGATCGTATTTGAGACTCAATCAGCCAAGCACAAGCAGCGCAGGTCATGCCATCTATCGTCAAGGTTGTGGTGGCATGCTGATCTGAAGTGTGAGAAACAAACTCTTGCTGTATTTCTGCTTCATCAAAATTTAAATAATGATCGAGCTGATCGAGCACATCCTGTGCTGGCTGAGCAGGTAAAGTACGATAGCGATAATAATCGTTCAGCCCTGCTTGGGTGATCGTCTGCGCAACCGCTTGACAGCCCAAACAACACATAGGCTGTGGCGATCCTTCAATGACAGTCGTCAAATTCACATACGCTGGAATCACTTCTCCACAATGAAAGCATGATTCTTTATTTGGCATAAGACTCCACAATAATGGGGCTAAAAGGCACTTGAAAGCCCTGTTGTAGCGACCAAGTTTTATCTTGGTTATATACAACAATAATCCCTTGTTGAAAACCTTGCAAAGGCTTGACCAAATCAGCACGGTATAAGCCTTCTCCAACAGAGACAAGTTGCGCGACTTGATAAGGTTGTTTCATCCCTTGCTGGTAAAAAATAACTTCACCTAGTTTTGAGTCGGTTGCCCCCTTGAGTTGTCTAACATGTAATTGATCAGATAACAGAACCACTTGATAAGCAACCGGTGGAGGATCTGATAACATCGGCTTTGCTTGCTTGAGTAAATGCAAACTCATGCCTCGTTTCACATAACCTTCAACCACTGCGTCATCTTGATAACTCAAAGCATAATCAATCAAGTGCACAGAACAGAAAATAGGTACAATCGCTATCGCCCAAACAAAGTAAAACCAAGGCTCTTTATAAGCACAGCTCTGTTTCATCTAAACACACCTTAATCTTAGCTTCCGTGCCGATATATAGCACTTTATTACAGACATCAATCGGATGTATCCTCATCTTTTAACTGAGACAAGCCCGCAACATAAGCTGTGAGCAGTCTGATCTTAATAGGATCGAGTTTATCTTGCCACAATGGCATAACGCCTTGGCGTCCTTTGAGTAAAGTCTGCCTTAAAGAGGTTTCATCTCCTCCGTACAACCAAGCTCGATCGACCAGATTGGGTGCACCAATATAGATATTGCCTTGCCCCTGCATGCCGTGACAAGCAAAGCAGCCTTTCATATAAACTTGGTGACCTTGGTTTGCACCCTCTGCATCATGCGGTAAATCCGATAATGAGCGTATATACTGCACTAAAATTTCTACGTCCTCATCAGAGAGAGGTAACCCCCCTCGTGCGGGCATTAAACCACGGCGCCCATTGCGAATACTCTCTTCAATACGGGCAAAACTTCCACCATAAATCCATGATTTATCTGTTAAATTAGGATAACCTTTTCGACCTTGAGCATCTGTACCATGACACTGGACACAATTTTGTTGAAAAAGGCGTGCGCCCACTTGCTGTGCCTGCGGATCACGCATTAACTCTGGATAAGGTCGCGTTGCATAAGGCGCTAAAACTTGAGCATACGTTTCCTCTGCGTATGCGCGCTCTTTATGGTATTGATCATAACTTACAGACTCAATTTCAGAATCCAGATATACCGCATGATCACGCGTGCTTGCCCAACCTAAGTGATTCCCCCAAGCAACAACACCTGGATAAAAAGCGAGATATATCAAACCTATACCAAACATTAAAATAAAGAGGTAACTCCACCAGCGTGGTAATGGCTGATCCAGCTCGTATAGGTCTTGATCATAAACATGCTTTAAAGCTTCTCCCTGCTCCACACCTGTAAAAATCATGCCGCGTCTAAAGCAGATATAAAATAATACAGCTAGAAAGACCAAAAAAATTGACGTTAAACCTGCTATCCAATAGCTCCAAAATACACTCATGAAGATAAGCCTTTTTGCTTCATCATCTGTTCTGATACGTTTTCATCTGCAAAAACCAGCTGTGAAGCGGTTTCAAAGCGCTTTTGCTGTGATTTAGAAAAAGCCCAAATAAAAATATTCAGCAGTAAAACCAGAAGCACTACAGTAAAAATACTGTGAATAAATCCTACATCCATGTTCATCTCCTTTGTTATTTCAATGCATGTCCAAGTGATTGAAGATACGCAACTAAAGCATCCAGCTCTGTTTTATTTAAAACCTGTTCCACTGCTGAAGCGATGTCCTCATCGGTATAAGGGACACCTAATTGACGCAAAACCTGCATTTTCTTCGCAGTATGCTGCTCATTAATCATGTTTTCAGCTAACCAAGGAAATCCAGGCATATTGGATTCAGGCACTACCGCGCGAGGATTCATAAGATGGAGGCGATGCCAAGCATCACTGTACCGTTGACCTACTCGGGCTAAATCGGGGCCTGTGCGTTTAGATCCCCACAAAAATGGATGTTCCCAGACCGATTCACCTGCGACGGAATAATGCCCATAACGCTCGGTTTCACTACGTAAAGGTCGTATCATTTGACTATGACATCCCACACAACCTTCACGAATATAAACATCGCGTCCTTCTAATTCTAAAGCGGTATAAGGTCTGAGGGTCTCAAGAGGTTTCGTGGTACTTTCTTGATAGAGTAAAGGCGTAATTTCAACCAGCCCTCCAATGCTGATAGCAATCAAAATAAATATGGAGAGTAAACCTAGATTTTTTTCGATAATTTGATGGTTAAAGATCATAAGCTTTCCCTCGCATAGGTTTTAACTCTAGCTACTTCACTTACCACAGCAGGCTCGTTCAAGCGTAGCGTGCGATACAGGTTATAAGCCATCACGCCCATGCCTGAGACGACAAAAAGACCACCGATAAAACGCATAAAATAGAAAGGATAAGAAGCTTGTAGACTTTCAACAAAGCTATACATCAAAGTGCCATCATCATGAACAGATCGCCACATCATGCCTTGCGTCATGCCTGAAATCCACATCGCTACAATGTAAAGAATAATGCCTATTGTCATCAGCCAAAAATGGACATGAATCAGACTCTGGCTATACATAGATTGACGATTTAATACGACAGGAATCATGTGATAGAGCGATCCTATCGTGATCATAGCCACCCAGCCTAAAGCACCGGAATGCACATGACCAATGGTCCAGTCCGTATAATGTGATAATGCATTGACAGTTTTAATTGCCATCATTGGCCCTTCAAATGTAGACATACCATAGAAGGACAAAGAAACCACCAAAAAGCGCAAAATCGGGTCAAATCTTAGCTTATGCCATGCGCCTGACAAGGTCATAATGCCATTGATCATCCCACCCCAAGAAGGTACAAAGAGAATCAAAGACATCACCATACCCAGTGACTGAGTCCAATCAGGCAAAGCTGTATAATGCAAGTGATGAGGACCTGCCCAAATATACAACGAGATCAAGGCCCAAAAATGAATAATCGACAACCGGTACGAGTACACAGGTCTTTGCGCTTGTTTAGGTACAAAATAATACATCAGCCCTAAAAAGCCTGCTGTCAGTAGAAAACCAACTGCGTTGTGTCCATACCACCATTGCACCATCGCATCTACAGCCCCACCGTAAATGGAGTAAGACTTCATAGCATGTACAGGCAAGGCAAGTGAGTTCACAACATGGAGCACACCCACGGTAATGATAAAAGCGCCTAGAAACCAATTGGCAACATAAATATGCTCAACTTTACGCTTGGCAATGGTACCGAAGAACACAATCGCATAAGCCACCCACACAATCAAGAGAAACACATCTATCGGCCATTCTAACTCGGCATACTCCTTCGATGAGGTATAACCCAAAGGTAACGTGATCAAAATCGACAAAGCAATAAGCTGCCAACCAACAAAAACGAACCGAGCCAAAGGCAAGGCGAAAAGGCGTGTTTGACAAGTACGTTGAACTATATAAAAAGAGGTGGCAATGAGACCCGAGGTTGCAAAAGAGAAAATCACTGTATTAGTGTGTGTGGGTCTAAGGCGGCTATAAGTGAGCCAAGGTATATTAAAATTCAATTCAGGCCAAATGAGTTGCGCGGCAATCAATACCCCTAAAGACATACCTACACAGCCCCAGATAACTGTAGCAACGGCGAACCAACGCACGACCGTATATTCATACGGATTTTTGAGAACTTTTGAAGCATTCATTTTTTTCATCCATGACTTCTGAGAGTGGGATAACATATGTCATCAACTTAAGACATACAATCCCAAACGAGAGTCCATTTTAAATGAAAAATTATTCTCAGATCTACTTTTATTTTTCTTAAATTTTTTAACAAAAAAACAAACTTATAATTCCGTTTAAATTTTGAACAAAATCACACTTAAATTATTTTTATTTCTGTCGATAACCTCCTTATCTAACTTGAGCCATGCATTGAAGTCATAATTTTTTTGTGAATTTCTTTTCTGGAAAAATAAAAGCAAAAGTCATAATAGGAACAAAAAGATGTGTTTTAAAGATATGCTTACTGTTGCATTGATGACTTTCGCACTTTTCCTTGGTGCAGGAAACATGATTTTTCCACCTTTAATGGCTTATCAAGCAGGTGAATACTGGCTTACAGCTATGGCCGGTTTTCTTTTCACAGGTGTAGGGGTTCCGGCGCTGATCTTAGTGGTCTTCGGTACACTCGGCCAAGCTGAGCAGCTCACATCGATGCTTCCTAAATGGATAGACAGAAGCTTTTGGACACTGATCTTATTATGTATCGGACCTGGATTGGCTATGCCTCGAGCCATTAGCGTTGCTTATGAATTAGGGATTCGACCTTTTATACATCATCCTATCGTGCTCTTTTCATTTTCTCTTCTTTTTTGCATATGTGCGATAGTACTGACTTTACGACCTGGGTGTATTGTTGATATCTTAGGTAAGATCATCACACCAGCTCTTGTGGTCATGCTGGCTTGTTTGGCTCTAGGTGCGGTATTTTCTCCTTTAGGTGATGTTTCTCCCGCATTAGAAAAATATAAAGAGTCTGCCTTTTCATTAGGTCTTATTGAAGGTTATATGACGATGGATGCACTCGGTGCTATTGGGTTTGGTTGGGTGGTGACTCAAGCATTACGAAGTATGGGTGTCCATTCCAAAGAAAAAATACTTTATTATATTCAGCGTGTGGTCGTCATTTATGCCATATTGATGATATGCTGTTATTTTGCTACAGCTTACCTTGGCTCAACTGCCTCAACATTAGGTACGCACATTACACATGGTGGACAAATCCTCACCGCTTATGCTGAAGGTAATTTTGGTCTCTTTGGCAAAGTACTGTTTGCACTTATCGCTATACTTGCTTGTTTTACCACGGTTGCAGGTTTGCTCAGTGCTAATCTTGAATACTTTCAAAAAGCTTATAGATTCAAAACCTATCCTATTATAGGCTTCGTGTCTCTCGTCACCCTCATATTGGCTAATTTTGGCTTAACCGCAGTGATGAAATTTACACTTCCTTGCGTACTCATACTCTGCCCTGTTGCTTTATCTTTAGTGCTTGCTCATCTTATAGCTTGGCTACTTCAGCCCCACATACCTGCCACACAATCTGTATCACATACCTTGATCGTGACCGTTGCTTTTATATTCAGCTTTATTGACACTTTAAGCATTTTGAATGTTTCAATAGAACCTCTATCCCAGTTTGCACAATCTTGGCTTCCTCTTTATTGGGCTCATTCGAGCTGGCTTTTTCCTGTTTTATGTATCATTGTGGGACATCATTTTATACCTCTGGTACAAAAGCATTTCAAGCCATCACAAAACAGGTATAGACTCTGAAATATGATTCAATTTTCAGCGTGATAAAAGAAGATTAGGCTATAATTGATAGAGGAACCATTTTGTTAAATTATTCATAAGAGAACTATTATGCGCCTCTATAACAGGCTAGTTATTGCTTTTCTTTGTATTTTCATCATTTCTCTTTTACTCAATCTTGCGCACAATACTTCCTCAAACAATAAATATGAATTCCCTTACAAAGTTGAGAGTATCAAAAGAAAAAATCATGACTTCTACTGGGTTGGCCAAATTCATCCAGATATCGATGGCATTGCATCGGTCATTGCTGCAGCACATTTATATGGTGGCACGCCGTCACGTGCAGGCACAACGGATGCTGAAGTTGAATTTGTTTTAGACTATTTTGACGTTGAAATGCCTCAGTTGGTTGAAAATTTTCACGATGCACTTATAGGACTAGTCGATGTAAACCAAACCACACAAATTCATCAAACCATCGAACCAAGTTCAGTGAAAGCCATTATCGATCATCATGCATTAGGTAAAAACCCTGTACATACGCCCGACGCCGTCTTTATTGAAGTACGCCCTAGAACCAGTACAGCCGTTATTATTGCTGAGCAATTTATTCTTGCCGATAAAACCATACCCAAGCCGATTGCCGGTTTGTTGGTTTCAGCTATTTTATCGACTACAGACTTACTTAAATCTCCTATGTTAACAGATAAGGAGCGACGCATTGCTGACATTCTCGCTCCTATAGCAGGTATCAAAGACTTAGAAGTCTACGGTGCAAAAATGCAAGAAGCCGTACAATAAAAAGTGCGCTCCCTTAACTCTAATTCAGTTCTGTGTAATGACTTTTTGCCATCTCATCAATACGTAAGCTTTTGGTGATCTGAACTGAAGAGAACTGTTCTAATTGCTGTGCTAATACATGTTGCACTTGAGCTAACTGCTCAGGCGTGCGCCCTTCATATAAAGATAAAGTCAGATGTATAAAATCTTTCTGCTGACTTCCTGCATGATAGTGCATGCAAGCTTGTGCACGAACTATAATGGTGTCTGGCTTAAACACACCACACTGCGCTAAAACAGAGAACAGCTGATCAACCCAACTCTGTAATGCTACTTTCTCTTCTAATGGCTTGGCATACTCAACAACAAGATGAGGCATGTTCATACTCCTAATTTAATATAAATCGGTTGTCTCTTGTCTTGAACCTAAAAGATAAGACCCAAGGAAAACACCAGATTGTATACTCTGAAACCAAATTTGCAACACTAACCTATGATTGAGTTTTATTTCGAGGTTTAATCATTGCTTTCATCTGCATTATTTTCTAAAATGCTCCTCAATTCGATGTTCATAAGGATCTCTATTTCATGAATAAAGTAAAACATTGTCCACTGCTCATTCTTGGTTCAGGACCTGCGGGTTATACTGCGGCAGTTTATGCAGCGAGAGCAAACCTCAATCCAGTGCTCGTTACAGGTATGCAAAAAGGCGGACAACTTACAACCACAACGGAAGTTGAGAACTGGCCAGGTGATGCAAACGATCTGACAGGACCTGCTCTAATGGATCGTATGCAAGAGCATGCAGAGAAATTCAATACTGAAATCATTATTGATCATATTACAGAAGTAACCTTAACGGAACGCCCTTTCAAGCTCAAAGGCAATCAAGGCGAATATACAGCAGATGCTTTAATTATCGCAACAGGTGCTTCTGCTAAATATCTAGGTCTGCCTTCAGAGGAAGTGTTTCAAGGGCGTGGCGTCTCAGCTTGTGCAACATGTGATGGTTTTTTCTATAAAAATCAAAAGGTAGCTGTTGTCGGTGGTGGTAACACTGCTGTAGAAGAGGCTCTATACCTCAGCAATATCGCGAGTGAAGTACACCTTATTCATCGCCGAGATACATTTCGTGCAGAAAAAATCCTTGTCGATCGTCTCATGAAGAAAGTCGAAGAAGGCCGCATTATTTTGCACCTAGATCAGGTACTCGATGAAGTCGTAGGTGATAACATGGGTGTTACAGGTGTACGCATACGCCATACACAAACAGAGGCCATCACACAGCTTGATTTACCAGGCGTATTTATCGCGATTGGACATCAGCCAAATACCTCAATGTTTGAAGGTCAGCTAGAAATGAGTCATGGCTATATTCATGTGCAATCAGGCTTACAAGGCAATGCAACGATGACCAGCATTGAAGGTGTCTATGCATGTGGTGATGTCATGGATCAGGTCTACCGTCAAGCCATTACCTCTGCTGGAACAGGCTGTATGGCTGCTCTAGATGCAGAAAAGTATTTGGATCACCTAAATCAATAAATTTTTGATTTTTATAGAAAAAGTAAAGATATTGCATAACATGCCGATACAGATTTTAAGTATAAAATTGAATATGGAATCGTTATGCAATTATTTTCTTATTTATTTATTCTATTAAGCCTATTCAGTATGACTGCTTGTAGCGGCGACTCAGGTAGCAATTTTGATGGAGATATAGAAGTCTTTAAAGAGGTACCAGACAACATAGTCATCCCTGCCAATGTCGACCAAAATACGTTGGATGGCATTAAAGATGCGCTACCTGAAGACACCTCTCTTGCAGATGTTCTCGATACAAAGAGTACAGGGATCGTTACCGGCATCGCAGACGATCAAGTCAAGCGCCCTGGTGACATGACTGCATATCAATATATAGACTCGATAGAAGTCAAACTATCAGTGTCAAAGCAATTTAATTACGGAAACCTCCATGTAAATAACGCAATAGAAAACTTTAAGCCAGCATCATCCCGCTCTTTTCTCATTGAGCACGCCGACTTGGCTATAACCGATCCTCTGGGCAATAAATATCCATTACAAATGTATCTCATTCCCCATAAAAAATCTAACTCTAAAAGAGTCTTTGCTATATTTTTCACATTAAAAGGCATGGGTATTAACACAATCCGTCTTAATGACTCTCTGACATCTCTCTATACTCAAAGCTGCCAATTCTCACTACCTGCAAACAACAACCTATATGGGAAAGATAATCTAGCGACCTCTACAACCTTTAATGTAGTACCATCAAAATGGACTAATGCCTGTATAGAATTTAACCATTCCACAAGCGAAATATTACACTACCCAAGCCCGAAGAAGAGCCCAGATTATACTAATAACGGCGATGCAGATAATCGAGATACATCTATAGGTATAACACTTCAACCTCTCGGACCTATGAACTACCTGGATATCGATTGGAAAGGTTTCGATTACACTCAAGATTCAATCAGCTTTAAAGACGGTGAATCTATTACAGTCAACATTAATGACACACACACTGAAACAGAAAATAATCAAACTGCATTGATACACTCTAATACAATCATGGCGCGCCAAGTCGCAGCATCTAAGGAAAATCATCAAGATATTGGATGGTTAGGTATGCCCGAAGAGGTGAGAAGTCATAAAAACTTTAACCGATTCCATATTCTTAACGTCAAGTTTATCTACGAAGCTCCAGATTCTGGCCTTAGCGCTACTGAAATATCAATTCCTGCAAATGGTATTACCATCAAAAGAGGCACCAAAAGTGACGTAGAAGGAAATCAGGTTAATCCTATAACACTGAGTTCTCCAGCTAAAGTATTAAAATACGAGCCTCATCCACCGACACCTTAATCAGAATCTATTCAACGAAAAAGCTCCCTTTGGGAGCTTTTTTTATGGTTTAGGTGCTCTATATTTTACGCCAAGATGTAACACCTGCTTTGTCTTCTAAAACAATGCCCATATCTTGCAAAGTTTGACGCACTTGGTCTGCTTTTGCCCAGTCTTTCTGTGCTCGTGCTCTATGGCGCGCTTCAATCAATGCTTCAATCTGTTTTGTATCCACATCATCTGACTGAAAGAAGCGTTCTGGCTCAAGTGTGAGCAGCCCCAATATTCCAGCTAAATGACGCATCGAAACTCCTAGAGCACTGGCTTTTTCAAGATCATGCGTTTTTAATGCATAAATCTCTTTTGCCATCTCAAACAAAACAGCATAAGCCACAGGAGTATTGAAGTCATCATCCATAGCTGCTGTAAAGGCTTGCTCATATTCCAGAGCGTGCGCAGGTGCAACGGATAAATCAAGGTCACGCAAAGCACCGTACAAACGCTCCACAGCTGCGCGTGCTTGATTCAAGTTCTCTTGCGTATAATTAATTTGACTACGGTAATGTGAAGACAACAAGAAGTACCTGACGGTTTCAGCATCAAAATGCGTCAACACATCTCGAATCGTGAAAAAATTGCCTAAAGACTTCGACATTTTTTCTTGATCAACCATCACCATGCCTGAATGCATCCAATTATTCACATAAGATGTTCCATTTGCACAGCAAGATTGTGCAATCTCGTTTTCATGATGAGGAAACTTCAAGTCCGAACCACCGCCGTGAATATCAAAGTGATCACCTAAATGCTTGCGATTCATGGCCGAGCATTCGATATGCCATCCAGGTCGTCCTTGTCCCCAAGGTGAAGACCAAGATGGTTCATTTGGTTTGGATATCTTCCACAGTACAAAATCCATAGGATGACGCTTATGTTGATCCACTTCAACACGCGCCCCTGCTTGTAACTGTTCTAAATTTTGCTTAGATAACTGGCCGTAAGCTGGATAAGAATCGATATGAAATAAGACATCACCTGTAGGTGCAACATAAGCATGTCCTTTGTCAATTAGACTTGTAATCATCTCTATCATGTCGGCCATATGCTCTGTTGCCCGAGGCGCTACATCAGGACGTAGAATATGAAGCGCATCTAAGTCTTGGTACATTTCATCAATCTGCTTGCTGACCAGCTCATCGGTAGAACACCCTTCTTTGTGAGCACGCATAATGATTTTGTCGTCTACATCTGTGATATTTCTAACATGCCTCACATCATAACCAAGATGACGTAAGTAACGCACCACCATATCGAAGCTCAAATAAGTCCGACCATGGCCTATATGACACAAATCATACACAGTCACACCACAGACATAAATGCCTACTTTCTGAGATTCGATAGACTGAAAAAGCTCTTTTTTGCCTGTGAGTGTATTATAAATGTGTAGCATAAGGGTGAACTCTCTTGACTGAAATAAAAGGTAATTCGAGCCGTCATTTTACCACTGGAAAGTGAGCTTGAATACAGACAATTCTTTATCAGAACATGAAATTAACGTATAATGGGGTACATTTTTGATTTTTGGATACAAAGCGTGGAAATTATGGTTATATTACATACAAACTTCGGTCAAATTAAACTCAAGTTGGATATAGAGAAAGCACCAACGACAGTAAAAAACTTCCTTAACTATGCTGAAAAAGGCTTTTTTGATAACACTATCTTTCATCGTGTCATCAATAACTTCATGATCCAAGGTGGTGGTTTCACCGTGGATATGGAGCAAAAAGAAACAGATACACCGATTCAAAACGAAGCAAATAATGGTTTGAGCAACAAGACAGGAACCATTGCTATGGCACGTACTCAAGATCCACATTCTGCAACAGGACAGTTTTTTATCAATGTAAATGACAACGACTTTCTTGATTTCAAGCACGAATCAGTACAAGGCTGGGGTTACTGTGTATTTGGTGAAGTCGTCGAAGGTATGGAGATTATTGAAAGCATTAAAGCTGTTAAAACAGGCAATCATGGCTATCATCAAGATGTACCTGTTGAGCCTGTTATTCTTGAAAAGGCGGAAATCGTCTCCTAATGCATATCACCCATCAAAGCAAACCTGTTGTCTTTATCGCTGACATTCACCTCAGTGATACACGTCCTGACATCACACAGGCTTTTCACCAATTCTTGAACCAAATTCAAGATATTGATGCGCTTTACATTATGGGTGATCTGTTTGAAGTCTGGCTTGGTGAAGATGTTTTGCCTCCTAGGATGCAAGAAACTCTAGAACAGCTTCGCCAAGCGAGCCAGCGCTTCCCCATTTACTTTACTTGTGGCAATCGCGACTTTCTCCTTCATGCTCAAAGTGCAACAAACATAGGCATGATCAGCTTGCCCGACATACAAAAAATCAATCTGTTTGGTACACCTACGCTTATCATGCACGGTGATACGCTCTGCACTGAAGATAAAGCTTATCAAAAATATCGCGCATGCGTGCACCAGAACTGGTTACAAAAGCTTTTTCTTCGATTACCAAAGTGGATAAGATTAAAGGTTTATCGCCACATTTACCAAAAGAGCAAGCAAGGTAAGCAAGGCAAAACCATAGACATCATGGATGCAAGCCCTCAAGCGGTAGAGCAAGCACTAAGACAACATCAAGCCGAGCGTATTATTCACGGCCACACACATAGACCCAAGTTACATGAAGATGCCAAATATCAAAGATGGGTCGTCGGCGACTGGTATCAACAAAGCAGTGTTTTGATTGTCCATCCAGATGGATATGAGCTCAAACACACCCCTTTCTCCTGATCCTTTGATCAGCTACTCTATCAAAAAAAGCATATCTTAAAACAATACAGGTTTTGTATAGAAGCTTGGTGCGTAGCATAGGCTATTTAGCAATGCATGCTGAAGATGTATCGATGTGATATATGCTAGGAGCTTAATATGGTTATGATATAGTGCTTGAATGTATCTTAGAGTTTGATAGGGGGAAGTGGCGGAGAGATAGGGATTTGAACCCTAGATAGGCTATTAACCTATGCCGGTTTTCAAGACCGGTGCTTTCAACCACTCAGCCATCTCTCCAACGGATTTGAATTCTAAAGACTTCTAGAGGACTTGTAAAGCCCTATTCAAATCAAACGATCTTTTTTTAAGCAAAAAATAAAAAAAGACCATAAAAGGTCTTTTTTATCTCTAATAAATATGATTAAACCGACTTAAGTTAAATCAATTTTGTCAAAATCAACCTGATGCATCACATCTGCATCATAATCTATATCAGCAAATTCAAAACCAAATAAATTTAAAAACTCAGTTTTATAAGCCGTATAATCTGTCAGATCTTTCAAGTTATCGGTAGAGATGACTTGCCACAAATCACGACAGTGCTGCTGGATATCTTCTCGTAACTCCCAGTCGTCTAAACGAATACGATTGCGCTCATCTGTAGGAATCTCATTTTGCGATAACCTATCTTGAAATAAGCGTTGAATTTGCTCGATACAACCTTCGTGTACTCCCTCATCACGCATTTTCTTAAATACCATGGCAATGTAAAGGGGCAACATAGGTATAGCTGCACTAGCTTGAGTCACGACGCTTTTCAGTACCGTCACATGTGCAGAACCACCTAAAACACGAAGCTGTTCATTCAAACTGTGAGCTGCGCGCTCTAAATCTTTTTTAGCTTGACCGATAGTGCCTTCCCAGTAAATAGGAAACGTAATATCTGTACCAATATAGCTGTAAGCAAGTGTACGGCAATTTGGTGCTAACAATTGTTCAGATTGAAGTGCTTGCATCCATAGCTCCCAATCTTGCCCACCCATTACGGTAACCGTATCTTGTATTTCTTGATCTGTTGCAGGATCAATATGCGCTTCGATAATGCAGTCTTTGTTGGTATCAACGGCTGTTGAGCGATAAACCTGGTCAATAGGCTTAAGTGTTGAACGTATCACTTCACCTGTCTTGGGCATTTTACGTACAGGAGAAGCCAAGGAGTAAACCACCAAATCAATCTGACCTAAATCTTGTTTGATTAACTCTATAGTCTTTTGTTTTGCTTCATCTGAAAATGCATCAGCATTGATATGCTTTGCATATAATCCTGCTTCTTTTGCATAACGATCAAAGGCGGCGACGTTATACCAACCTGCTGTCGCTGTTTTTTTCTCTGTTGCAGATTTCTCAAAAAACACACCTATCGTTGAAGCTTGGCCACCAAACGCAGCGGTAATCCTTGAAGACAGACCATAACCACTCGATGCACCAATAACAAGAACACGTTTCGGAGCACGTGTTAAAGGAGATTTTTTTACACTCTCAATTTGCTGTAAAACCGCTTTATCACAGCCAACAGGATGTGCTGTTGTACAAATAAAACCACGTGTTTTTGGCTTAATAATCATCATCTTGCCTCTAAAAATAAACAATCACATAGCATAATAGGTTACATGTAAAAAATCTAGACTACAAAGGCTTTTTTACTTCTTTTATCTCTAAATAATTACTTTTTAAGGTAGTTTTATAATTTAATGACTGATATAAAATCCTATACATAAACCCACTTACTCTATGTTTACTTATGGATTAATCTATGTTGAAACCTATTCAAAGTCACATCATAAAATGGTGCCCAATACTCTACTTCGTTTTGTCTCTAGGACTAAGTGCTCCTTGGCCAGCTTATGCTGAAAAAAAATTTACAGCACAGGTCACGCATGTTTACGATGGAGACACCATCAAAGTTAAAATATACCACCCTTGTACAGATACTAGACCTTGTCAAACCACTGCTCGTATTCGTCTGGCTGAAATCGATACACCCGAACATGATCAACCTTACGGACATGAAGCGCAAAAAGCACTTGAGGAGCTCGTTCAATGGCAGGATGTAAATATCGTCTGGACTAAAAAGGATAGCTATAATCGCTTTATCGCTCAGGTTTATTTGGATCAAGATTTAATTAATCATGAAATGATCCGCGAAGGACATGCTTGGGTCTATCCCTACTTTACCTCTGATCCTCAAATATATCAGCTCGAGCATACTGCACGTTTAGCACAAAAGGGAGTATGGCAAAGACCTGTGGAACAACTCATTCCACCTTGGATTTGGCGTAGATCTCATAAAAGAAGTAAATAATTGATATGATGATCCAATACATCACAATAATCACTTCAAAGAGCTAGAAAGTGTTCAATGCAGATAAACAAATATGCTTACTTTTTCTTAACAGTTCTTGTTGTAGTCGTTTTTTTTACAACTTTATTACGGCTATGCTTTTGCATGCCGTTCCACTTTCTTCTACCGTAATAAGCGCCACCGTATAAAGACGTTATAGCTCCTATGATACCTATGATGTCTGATGTAGTAAGATTATTCACCCATTGAATAATTGCGTTAACATATTCCATAACAAAAAATTCTATTGATCGAGAGTATACATGGTTTAAATATAGCACCTTTGTATACTCTTTATCGGAGACTCATGGCTTAAAAGGCTTCTTAGGATAAGCTCTTTCAGTAAGATAATGAATAAATTTCATGGTTTTAAAAGCATCAAACCATACGAAAAGTTGATGAGACCACTGTGCTTGTGTGATATTTTGTTTAAGCTGTTGCATGACCATTTTAGGAAAGTGTATAACCGTTAAGGCTTCCCAGCTTTCTTGAGAGAGAATAAAACGGCCTTGTAACCAAGATAGAGGATCAAAAGCAAGTTGTTTAAACCAGTCCAATACTGACTTGAGCTCAATAAAAACTTGTTGATCATAATAAACAAAGTCATTTATAGAGTGTAGTTGATTAATTTTTTCAGCCGCAGTGCCTGTTCCAAAAGGCACACGATGCGAATAACGCGCTTCAATTTCAATCGTACATTGATCAAAGTGTCTAATTCGTCCTTGTTTAATCAACTTATTTAACAAGTAAAAATCTTCCCCCGCAGCTCTCTTTGGAAACCCACGAACTTGACAATAAGCTCGTACATGAAATAACAAAGCACTGCCTATCATCCAATAAGCATATTTCGAACCCGCAAAATGTAAACCATCAACATAATATTGCAGCGCACGCTCATAATGTTTCGTCGCTTTGAAAAGAGGATGATCAGAACCAACATGCTCAACACGATATACAGCACCCACATCGGTAAGCTCCAGCACCTCTTGCTGCTTAAAATAATCTTCAGGCAATCGACTATCAGCATCAATTGAACCAATCCAAGGCGATCGAATAGATCCTATATGATAAAGTTGAGTAGCTAAGTCACATCCTATCTTCCTTGCCAAGCCAACACCTTGCTTTACAGGTAAAGGATGATGAAAACAATCCACAACCAAAATATGAGCGTGATTCATCCTCGGTGCATATAAAGCTAACCCCTGTGAAGACCAAAGGTGTGTCGTTGTCTTTTGAATACAGCATACTAAATTTTGCTGAGGTGATATGTCTAAGTCTCTGTCTGGCTGATTGACGACCAAAATAAGTAAATGTGATGCATCAAACTGATCAGCAAAACGTTGCCAACTTATTGATTCTTCACAATACACAGGCATTACTGCGACATGCTGATAATGTATATGACGAGGAAAAAAATGCAGCGATGCGACTTGCGGCTCCGCATAATTTTTTAAGTAACTGAAAATAGCTTTCATATCATCAGTGCAAACAAGGACGATGAGGTAAATGCATCACAATATCAGCTTCTATAACAAGCATTTCTTCGAGCCTTTGCTCAACAACTTCTATCGGAAAATAAAGCTTAGCTAGATCAAAAAACAATTCATGATGTTTCGCTTCCGACTTAGTGATCGTGTCGTAAAAAGTTTTAAGTTTGCCTTCAGGCAGAGCATGAGCCAACAAGCCAAACCGTTCACAACCACGTGCTTCTATAACACCCGCAGCCAATAAGCGATCAAGAAAATAGACATCAGTACCGCGACGAAAACAGCTTCTTAATTGATTGACATAAGGATCTTTTTCATCAGCGGAGAGAATGAGTTGACGATCTGCCATTAACTTCATCACTTGTTTAAAGTGGATGAGCTCTTCTAAAGATAAATCAATCATAGCACGTACTAGCTCTGCTTTATCTGGATAATGAGAAATCATCGACATAGCCATACCCGACGCTTTTTTTTCCGCATGAGCATGGTCAATTAAAAAGCGGTTAAAATCACTCATGACAACGTCAACCCAAGCAGAATGCGTCATTACTTTTAATAACATAACAATCTCTTTAAGTGGAAAATAAATAGATAACTTAGCATAAATTTATTTTATAAACAGTCCTTAAGTCATTTTTTAACATAAAACATAGATCATTAATAAAACATACTCAAACTAAATCAAGATTAAAAATAAATCAGAACATATTGGAAACGTATCAGAAAACCACTTACGCTTTGAATAAAGATATAACTCATTGAGTCAGATCAATCTTGAATAATTTTTTATCAACTTTCATCTTAGGTTGAAAGAAAGATTCTGAAAAAATAAGATTTTTAACACCTAATTTTATAAAAGACTCTTCAGTATAAAACCAACCTATATTATTTTTTTCAGCATACTTTTTTTGATATTGAGGACGATGCCCCATATCAAGTAGTTGAATATCTATATCTCTTCGATTAAAAAAATAACGCTCACGTTTTTTAGTATATTCTAAATAAGAATTAAAATTGTTTTGCATTGTCTTTTTTTGAGCTTCATTATATGTATTCAAGATATGCTCCGGCACATGTATAGTTTTAAGGTGATTGACACTGCCATGGAATCCAACAAAAGCATCTGATTTGATATAGACCGTTTTGCCTGAAGTCAAAATGTAATGAGCACATGAAGAAAAACACACCTGATCTATACGAACCTTCAGCTCATATTGCTGAATAAAATCACCTAAATCCATAGCTAAATTAGCTTCCCCACCACCGCTTTTGATCACAAGCCAAGTGGGTTTAACTCGAGCATGATGGTAAAGATGAAAAAACTTTTGATTTGCTGCTTTAGAAAAACTACCTGTATAGTATATTTTGTCATGCTCTAGCTCTACAACAGTATGAGCGACTAAAGCATCAGCAGGTTCTGAAGCGCAACTACAAAGGAAGAAGTAAGTTAATAGAAGAAAAGTTTTATTTTTTATATTATTCAATTTTTTAAACGTCGTCATATTGAATACGAAATGTATAAAATTAAAGAGGCACATCATATTTCCTGAATCGATAAACACACATCTGTGTTCAGCCTTAATGCGCAGAGCTTGATGAAGGAATATAACACATTTACATCCATATCATAACGCTTATTACAACATACATTGAAGGCATATTTACATAATTTTTTACTTTTAGCTCATTACATATCACTGAAGAATTTTAATTTATTGCTTTTTAAACAAAGTGGACTGCTCCTTTAACAAGGTTTTAGTGTAATCCTGCTGAGGGTTCTTAAACAACTCTTCAGAAGGTGCAATTTCAATAATTTCACCTTGAGCTAATATCGCAATACGATCGCTGATATGACGGATAATATGCAGGTCATGGCTGACCAATATAAAAGAAATATTTAAAACGCGTTTTAAATCACGAAGTAACTGAATAATTTGTGCCCTTACCAGCACATCAAGCGTAGATAAAGCACCATCTGCAATAATGATTTTCGGCCTTAACATGATGGCACGCGCCACACATACTCTTTGTCTTTGCCCGCTAGAAATCATATGTGGATAAAACTGAGCATGCTCAGGTAACAAACCTACATGATTTAAACTTTCATAAACCATCTGTAAGCGTGTTTCTTCTGGAAGTTCCGAACTAAACAATAAAGGTTCTTCTAAAAGCTGACCAATGCGCAGGTTAGGGTTTAAAGAAGAATTTGCATTTTGGAAAATCATCCGAATCATACTACAACGATCTCGCGCAGGATAAGACTCTAACGGCTGCTCTTCAAAGAAGATTTCTCCTGAAGTCTTAGCATCCGCTCCAGCAAGAATACGAGCAAGTGTAGACTTACCTGAACTGGTTTCTCCTACAATAGCAAGAGTTTCACCAGCACTTAAGTCAAATGATACATCTTTCAAAGCATGTAAATACTGCCTTTTAAAGCCACTAAAGCCGCTTAAATAATGCTTATTAAGACCTCTTACACTAAGAATCGGATTCATGCGTTTTCTCTTCTTGATTACGAGGAAAATGACAAGCAAAAGCATGGGATTTTACTTTTTTCAATAGAGGTGCGTCAATACAGCTTTTATGCGCATAAGGACAACGCGGGCCTAATCTGCATCCCAAAGGTAAGTGCTGCAACGAAGGAATATTACCTTTTAAAGAGGGCATATCAGATCGCGCTCTAGGATAGCGGCCAAATTCGGCAATATGATCCAACAAGGCTTGCACATAAGGATGGTAAGGCTTTGCCATCATATCCATACTGACTCCCGACTCTACAGTTTGGCCACAATAGAGCACTGTTAATTTATCGCTCCAGCTCACAATAGACTCCAAATCATGGCTGATGAGTAAAATCGAAAGCCCTTGTGTTTGATTGAGTTTCGATAACAGACGAAAAATTTGAGCTTGCGTGCTACTTTCCATCATATTCGTCGCTTCATCAGCAATCAATAGCTTTGGATAGTTCGCAATCGCCATCATAATCATAATTTTCTGACACGCTCCTTCAGAAAGCTCCCACGGATAACTTTCCAAAACACGCTTATGATTTTTAATGCCTACTTTGTGTAGCCAGTTTTTTAATTCTAATTGCTTATTTTTTCTATCTTGCCAGAAAAATAAAGAGCTTTTCTTAGGTTTAAGAATATAACTTAACTGTTGCTCTATGGTTAAAGATGGATCTAAAAAAGTCGAAGGTTCTTGGAAAATCATAGAGATATCAATACCCATAAGCTGGCGACGTTCCGCAACCGATAGCTCAAGCAAATTAATACCGTCCCAAATCATGCGATCTGCGCTGACCTTCCAAGAAGGATGTGATAAACCAAGTATGGCTTTAGCCATTAAACTTTTTCCAGAACCCGATTCACCGACTAAACCATGAATTTCGCCTTCATTAATAGATAAATTAGCGTTATCTATCATACGGACATAGCCTTCTGAAGTTTCTAGCTCTATGGTTAAGTTACGAATATCAAGTAATGCCATAGATTATCCTTTTGGCTGTAAAGCCGAGCGTAGTCCATCACCAACTAAATTCACAGCCAGTACAGTTAACAGTATTGCAAGTCCAGGTAAAATCCAGCTCCATGAAGCGGTCCATAGGTTATCAATACCTTGTGCAACCATAGTACCCCACTCTGGAGAAGAAGCTTCTCCACCTAATCCAAGAAAACCTAAGGTTGCAATATCTAAAATAGCCGCTGACAAACTGTAAGTTGTTTGTACAATAACGGTATCCCACAAGTTGGGTAACAAAACAAATACAACAATCTGCCTATAATTCGCACCATCTAATTTCGCTGCAACGATATATTCTTTATTTATTTCTGTGCGTACCTTGTTATAAATAGCAAAAATAAACTGAGGAATCATCGCTAAGCTGATAGCAATAAAAACAGATTTCTGGCTCGGCCCCATCATTGCAACAATCAAAATAGCCATGAGTAAAGAGGGAATCGAAAGCATGGTATCCAATAAATGCCCCAAAATATTGCCTTTAAAACCTTTGATCATGGCAAGCAAGCTGCCTATCGTCGAACCTAGAGCAAATGAGAAGAGCACAATAAGCAAAGCATAACCAAAAGTTAAAGCTGAGCCTTCAATAAGACGAGAATACAGGTCTCGCCCTAAATCATCTGTACCCAATATATATTCAATCTGGCCTGATGCTGACCAAAGAGGAGGTGTCAACATAGCATTAATATTTTGCATATCCGATGCATAAGAAGTGAGCAAAGGATGAAACACAATCAGAATCAATAAAAAAATTAAAAACCATAAACCACCTAATGCTAAGTAGTTTTCACAAAAAGTATTCCAAAGCTGCTGTCTGGGTGTAGGAATATAATCCTCGCGATAAACTTTAATATTCGCCATAAATCTCTTTTCTGTGTAGTGGATTCATAAAAATATACAAAACATCCATAATAAAACTGAGCGTAATAATAAAAAATGAAATCAAGAACACACCTGCTTGAATAACCGTATAATCTCGATGAAAAACACCTTCGACTAACCAGGATCCCATACCGGGCCAAGAGAAGATCACTTCGTTGATAATGCTATAGCTCATAAACGCACCCATCAAGAGCCCAAACTGACGTATGATCAAAAGTAGAGCATTGGGCAACGCATGACGTCTTAAAATTAAAAGCGGATGTACTCCTCTTGCCTCGGCGGATTTAATATAATTGGTTTGCATCACTTCAGTTAAGGCAAGATGCGTCATACGAATCACTAAGGTCAAAGGATACAGAGACAAAGTTAACGCCGGCAAAATTAAATGCAGAAAAACGCTGTACAATGCATCGGTACCAAAACGTTCAAAACTCAGTAGACTATCTATTATCAAGAAGCCTGTGATAGGCTCAACATCATAAATTAAATTAATGCGTCCTGATGTGGGTGCTAAATGAAAGGTATCACCTACCGTTAGACTCAAAATAATACCAAACCAAAATATAGGTACAGAATAACCTGTTAAAGACACAAAAGTGAGTATCTTTTTAGCCCAATTCAGATCAGTGAGCGCAGAAAAAATTCCCAGAGGCACACCCACCAATAAGGCAATTAATAAAGCACAAATCATCAACTCTAGTGATGCCGGCAAAAAAGTCATCAACTCAATCCAAATATCTTGTTGCGACATCAGAGATACACCGAAGTTCCCATTTAGGCGCTGACTCAAATAAGCGACAAACTGCATCAAAAAATGAGAATCGATTTGATAAAAATAGTTCATTTGCTCAGTTTGCTCAGGTGTTGGATATTGTAATCCCGTTAAGCTTACAAAGTGTGAAACTGGAAAATAGTGACCTGCTAAATATAAAATCAATAACAAGAGAATAATTGTAATCAGATATAAATAAAAACGGCGTAACAAATATCGAATCATAAGCTATCATCCTCTAAATCGCTATTTTCAAGCTTCACATTCACAAACGAAATAGCTCTAAATGGAGAAATATCTAGCCCTTTTACTCTATTATTTACAATAAGGACTCTTTCTGAATGCGTGATAGGGATAATAGGAACTTGCTTGTAAATTCTTTCTTCAGCACGGCGTGTTAAATCTTTCATCACGTCCGCATCATGTGTTAACTGCATCGATGCGACCAGTTTATCATAAACAGGATCACACCAAGCATCATCAAGCGATAAAGTGCTTTTTTTGCATGCGAAAAATGAGCTATAAAAAAATTCAGGTTCATTCTCTTTGTCTTCCCATCCTAGCAACACCGCATCATAATCTATATTTTCTAACTCTTGCCGAAATACAGTACCATTGAAAGATTTTAAGATAACTTTAACGCCTATTTTTGCTAAAGAAGATTGAATAATTGCAGCCGTTTTCATCATACTTGGATTAAATGTATTCGAAGCATTATCAACCCACAACGAAAAAGATAAGTCTTCCACACCCTGCTGTTGAAGTAAAGCTTTAGCCGCTTCTAGATCATAGACATGCTTAAACTGAGGAGGAGTATAAGCCCAAGAAATAGGAGGTAACAATGAATGAGCTTGTTGCGCAGTGTAATAGAATATGGCTTTCACGATATCTTGCTTATTCAAAGCTAAAGCAATTGCCTTTCTCACTTCAGCGCGTTGAAAAGGCGGCTTTTTCGTATTAAAAGCTAAATAAGTCGTATTCATACCTGATGTAGATACAAAAACAAAACGCTTGTCTTGAATCAGCTTCGGCAAATCATTAATTTTAGGAGCTGAAACCACATCACAGTCATTTTGTATCAGTTTAGCTAAACGATTTCTATTTTTAGGTGTAATATCATAAATAAGCCCGTCGAGCTTCACTTTATGATACTGCCAATAAGTAGGGTTTTTTTCAAAGCGAATCGAAACATAGCGTTGATAATGAAGCAAACGAAAAGGCCCCGTACCAATAGGATAAAGATCCAAGTCATGTCGCCGGTGTTGACGTATTAAATACTGAGCATATTCAAACGAATGTACAACAGCACCACTTAGTGTAAAAAATTTAAAAAACTCCTGCTGTGGCTTTTTTAGATTAAATTCAACAGCATAAGTGCCTACAGCTTTGATAGAGTCAATATTATCCACAATTAAATGGTCAAAAAGAGGATAAGACGTACGCTTAGAACTTAAAAATGGCGCAACACGGTTTGCAATACGTTTGAAACTGAAGACAACATCCAAAGAGTTCATCGTTCGGGAAGGCTTGAAATAAGAAGTATGATGGAATTGAACTCCTTTGCGTAAATAGAACGTGTAACGCTTTTTATCAGGGGAAACCGTCCATCTTACAGCTAAGGAAGGTATTTTTTTTCCTGTTTTTTCATCGATTTCAATCAGTCTATCAAATAAAGTATAAGCTGTTGCATCAAGCGTAGACTCATTTGCTGAAACCTGAGGGTTCAAAATACCTGGATCACGTTCAGAACAATAAATCAAAATATTGTCTTTTCGTGTCGTGTCTATTTTTGCATCACAGGCATACAAGCCGATTAAGCAAAAATATAAAAATAAAATCTGTGTTGCTTTAAACAGCATAACTGATCATCAATATTTGTTTTTTATCAAAGTTCTATTGTATCAGTGCCAAGTTCATCTCGCCAACATTCACCCAAAAACAGAACATTTTTTAATCAAGAATTAACACAATATGATTAAATATAACTAAAATAGCTCACATAATACTTAATCAAGAGTAGCCCATGAAATTCATAAAAATGCACTGCATTGCTTGCTCAGATGATGCACCTCATGCAACGGAAAGTGAGCTTCGTGATTTTCTAGAGCTACACCCAAAATGGCATGTTCTAGAAATCGAAGCAGGCAAAAAAATACAACGGCTTTTTACTTTCTATTCTTATCAAGAATGCTTAGATTTTACAGTCAAAGTCGGAGAACTAGCCGAAATCGAGGATCATCATCCTGATTTATATATTCAGTGGGGCAAAGTCACTGTAACTTGGTGGACGCATCGGATCCAAGGTCTGCATCAAAATGATTTGATTATGGCCGCTAAAACTGAAGCACTAAGCCTCTAACCTACTTTTTCTGCTTACGTGATTGCTTGCGTATAAAAATACGATGCGGATGCAATTTTTGTAGATGTTCCTTTGAGCTCGGCACAGGTTCACCATAGATTTGACTGACTAACATCTCTGCTGCAAGTGCGGCAGTCGTGAAGCCTCGAGATCCGAGTCCTGACAACATGTACAAACCTTGTTCGATTTCGGATGTCTCTTGAAGCACTGTCAGATCTTGCTCTGCTCGCTGTAATACCTCTGCATGCAATACGTGCCCTATGTAAGGCAAGTGATCACGTGTTGTCATTCTGACCGACACCCTATCAGCACCATCAACGATACGCATATTTTGTGCCCATGTGCTCTGAGTAAAGCTTTGTTCTATCTTGGTACAGTTCTCATCTTGCTCCAACTGAGAAAAAGCCAAAGTATTCAGGTGATGGCTATAGCTTGCACCAAAACAATGTTGATTTTGATAGCGAGGTGTCAGATAACCTTTGGCACATAAAACAGTCTTCAGTTCACTGAGCTCACCCAAGCTCATTGCTTGACTCACTTGACCACGCACAGGTCGCATGGGCAATGTATCGGTTTGCTCAAACTCTGTAACCTGCGAGCCATTTGCCAAGATTAAAGTGGCGTAAGGGCCATAACAATGTTGCTGACTGTCCCAGAGCCACCATAGGCCTTGCTCATCGCGCTTAAAACACTCAATAGACGTATTGGTGTACAAATGATGATGCGCTTGGGTTTGTTTAAAACAAGCTTGAGTCATCTCTTGAGGACACACCCAGCCCGCTTGAGGAAACCATAAACCTCCCTGTTTCAATGCAACCCCACTCACACTTTGCGCTTGCTCAGCATCAACTTGTTGAACAAATTCAGCCGCTGTAAAGCATTGGCCTATTTTATCTAACTTCGCTTGGCTTGCAGCATCAAAAGCCAACTGCAATACACCTTGAAACTGCGCCGCAAATTTTTGCATAGATTGTAAAGACGCAATACGGCGTAAGCCAAAAGAAAAAGCTTGTATAAACCATGCACTCAATATGGGATCATCGGCACTAAGAAGAGGATACACAGCAGCTTGTGTATTACCCGATGCAGCCTGCGCAACTTCTGCATCAGCACAAAAGACATCGGCAAAGCCTTCTCTTTGCTCAAGAGAGAGTAAAATTTGCCCTGTCGCAATTCCTGCGCCAATGACAGCAATCGATGCTGTTTTTTCCTGAGCCTGAGAAGCTCTTGCGGGCAGTGAAGTTTGAGTAGAATTAAAATGACCTTGAGTGCTTCCATAGAGCATCTCTCTTTTTTGGCCAAAGCCTTGAGCCTTATAAACATTGAAACCAACAGTTTGTAGAGCACGGCTAATACGTCCAACAGCTGTAAAGGTCGCAAAAGTTGTTTGACCATGTGCATGTTGTGCCATCTGCTCAAATAAGCTCTCTTGCCACATCGATTCATTCTTAGCAGGCGAAAACCCATCTAAAAACCACGCATCAGCCTGAACTGAAGCAGGTAGCTGAGGTAGCATTTCATGGATATCACCGAGCCATAAATCTAAAATAACGCGCCCTTGTGCTAAAACAAACCGATGACAGCCTGAAGCAATAGGCTGATACTGAGCACATAATTGTTCAGAGTAAGCACTGAGCTCTGGCCACACTTGATGAGCACGCTTTAAAACTGAAACATCAAGTGGATATTTTTCAAAACTTGTAAAATATAAGCGCTGTACAACATCAGAGTGTGCTTGTTCAAAAGCTTGCCATGTAGCTAAAAAATTAAGTCCTGTTCCAAAACCTGTTTCAATAATGGTAAAATAAGGTCTGGGATGGTCATGCCACGCCTTAGGTAATCCATTATGTTGCAAAAAAACATAACGGCTTTCGGCTAAACCATCATGATTAGAGAAGTAAATGTCGTCAAAGTGCTGGGATACTGGCGTATCCTGCTCAGTCCATGTAATATCGCATGAAGAAGTGATGAGAGGCTTTGACATAGGTTCCTGTTCTATTTTTTAATGTCTCTAACCATAGAGCATTTGTATCAAATATAGAGCGATATTGTACTACAGTCATGCATGCAAGTCTTACGGAATTTTGTATAAAAATAGGTAAATATTCATTATGAAAAGAGTCGTTATAACTGGCCTTGGTGTCATCTCGAGCATTGGTCAAAATAAAGAAGAGGTTTTACATGCCTTGCAACAAGGTCAAAGTGGCTTAAAGTTTCATCAAGAATTTAAAGACATGGGATTTCGTAGTCATGTTGCAGGATCCATTGATATCGATTTGAAAGAACATATTGATCGTAAAGCCATGCGCTTTATGGGCGACGCTCCGGCCTACGCACATCTCGCTATGCAGCAAGCTATTACTGATGCCCAACTCACAGAAGCAGATTGCTCCAACCCTGAAACAGGCTTGATTGTTGGTACAGGTGGTACCTCTTCAGAACATCAGGTTTTAACCGCTGATACATTAAGAGAAAAAGGCTTACGTCGTGTAAGCTCTTATACTATTCCACGTATTATGGGCAGCACAGCAAGCGCTTGCTTAGCAACACACTTCAAAATTAAAGGTTTGAGCTATTCTATGAGTTCCGCTTGTGCAACCAGCTCTCACTGTATTGGGCATGCTTTTGAGTTGATTCAATCAGGCAAACAAAAACGTATTTTTGCAGGTGGTGCCGAAGAACTACACTGGACACTTGCTGTCGGTTTTGATGCAATGGGGGCGCTGTCCACCTCATATAATGAGACGCCAGAACAAGCATCTCGCGCTTATGATCAAGATCGAGATGGCTTTGTGATTTCAGCAGGTGCTGGGATTTTAGTTCTAGAAGATTATGAAACGGCTCAAGCTCGAGGCGCAAAGATTTACGCTGAAGTCATAGGCTATAGTGCCACCTCAGATGGTGCGGATATGGTCGCCCCTTCTGGTGAAGGCGCTGTACGATGTATGCGTATGGCACTCGACCAAGCCCAAACTTCTGTCGATTATATCAATACACATGGTACTTCGACACCGCGTGGTGATACCTGTGAACTAAGTGCCATTCAAGAAGTGTTCTCAGACCAAGTTCCTGCTATTTCGTCAACCAAGTCTATGACTGGACATGCTATAGGTGCAGCAGGTGCTCACGAATCTATCTACTCTTTGCTGATGTTAGAGCATGGCTTTATTGCGCCCAGTATCAACATAGATCAACTTGATGCACAAGCAGCTCAACTGCCTATTATCACCGAAACACAGTACACGCCCATCAGAACAGTTATGAGTAATAGCTTTGGCTTTGGCGGTACTAATGCGTGTTTGATTTTCAAGAAATTTGATTGATCGGCGAGGCAATCGATACATGCTACATATTTTAGCGGATGAAATGATGCCGCACGTGACTGAGCTGTTTTCTCCTGTAGCTCAAGTCACAACCAAAGCTGGACGAGACATTACTGCTGAAGATTTAATCGGTGTCCATATCCTTTTGGTACGATCTGTTACGCAAGTCAATGCTCAATTACTTAGTTATGCTGAGAACTTGGTTTTTGTTGGCAGTGCGACCATTGGTGTTGATCACATTGATCAACAGGCACTGCAAGATCGAGGCATTGCTTTTAGTGCCGCACCTGGATGCAATGCCATTGCTGTGGGTCAATATGCCTTGTGCGCTCTACTTACATTAGCGCAACAAAGCAACATTTTATTACAAAATAAAACTGTGGGTATTGTCGGTGCAGGTCATACAGGCCAAGCTTTAGCGCAATGCTTAAAAGCACTTAAGGTCAAAGTGATTTTTTACGATCCCTTTGAGCCTGAACATCCATACCTAGGCATACTTTATGTGGATTGGCAGACCTTGTGTGAGCAAAGTGATGTGTTGAGCTTTCATGTACCACTGACCTATACAGGCCCATACCCTACTCATCATATGGTCAACACCAAAACACTAGCACAGATAAAATCAGGTGTGTGGTTGCTCAACTGCTGTCGAGGTGAAGTGATGGACACACAAGCTTTGAAAGCATGGCGGATACAGGACACGCAAGCCAAACTGGTACTGGACGTATGGGAACACGAACCTCATCCCGATCCAGAGCTTTTAGCACTGTGTGATTTAGGCACACCACATATTGCAGGTCATAGCATGGAAGGAAAACTGCGTGGTACGTACCAACTCTATCAAAAGCTCACTGCACTGTATCAATGGCCAACCATGATAGAATTTAAACGTTTCTTACCCGAAACAAGACTGAAACCCGTCAAGCTTACGCGTTTACCGGATGAAGCAGAATTATTTAATTTATGCACAAAGGTTTACAATATCCGTCATGATGATCATCTGTTTCGTCAACATATGCAACAAGATCAAGGGTTTGATCTGATGCGTAGTCAGTATGCCCTGCGCCACGAATTCAGTGCGCTCACGGTTTGCTCAAAAGATCAAGTCACATTAAAATTGCTAGCGCAAATTGGTTTTACAACAAAATAAAGGTCAACTCATTTATGTCAAAGTTTAATGTCGCCATTTTAGGTGCTTCCGGTGTTGTGGGGCAAAGTTTACTCAAGATCTTACACGAGCGTAACTTCCCTATCGCCGAGCTCTTTCCTCTGGGTCGCTCACATAGTGAAGGAGATTTCGTTGATTTTGCAGGGAGGTCAAAAGAAATTATCGATGTTGAAAAGTTTGATTGGAGTCAAGCACATATTGCTTTTTTCTCTGCAGGTTCAGAGGCTTCTCTCAAGTGGGCTCCTATCGCTACAGAGCAAGGCTGTATTGTGATTGATAATACATCAGCTTTTCGCCAAGATCATGATGTACCCCTCATCATACCTGAAGTCAACCCTGAACGTATTGCGGATTTTCGTCAGCGTTATATCATCGCCAATCCTAATTGTTCAACCATACAAATGCTGGTTGCACTCAAACCTATCTATGACGCTGTGGGCATAGAGCGCATTCATGTTTCCACCTATCAATCGGTTTCAGGCACAGGTAAAAAAGCGATAGAAGAGCTATCTAGTCAATGTGTACAGATGCTACAAGGTAAACCTGCCGAGCCTCAAGTTTATCCAAGACAAATTGCATTTAATGTCATCCCACAAATTGATGAGTTTATGGATAATGACTTTACCAAAGAAGAAATGAAGATGCATTGGGAAACCCAAAAAATATTAGGCGATGACCGCGTCAATGTAAATGCTACAGCAGTACGAGTACCCGTTTTCTTTGGTCACAGTGAATCCATTTATGTACAAACGCAGCAAGCTTTTGATGTAGCTGAAATCAAGTCTCTTCTCAAAGAAGCACCAGGTTTAACTTTGCTTGAGCAGAATCATGAGTTTCCGACACCTGTTCCTCAAGGTAGTGGACAAGATAGTGTTTATGTTGGTCGAGTACGACAAGATATTTCGCATCCCTACGGCTTAAACCTCTGGGTTGTTGCTGACAATGTCAGAAAAGGTGCCGCACTCAATAGTATTCAAATTGCAGAGCATGTACTGGAGTACTTAATCTAAATTTAATGAAGTCAAAGCTCAAGTTACATAAATCATGTAAAACCTTGATTATATGTAGCTTGATGTGATTTTTGCTTGACTCTACACGACATATGCTTATGATGACTCGGCTCTAAGCATTTTTGTATGTGATGCCTCATTTATTTTAACAGGAGACTCTTTTGAACACCTTCATGCAGTACTTTAAAGGGAGCTTACTGACTTCTATTCTTGGCTTACTCTGTGCTTACTTACTCGGTGGTGGTCAAGCACTTTTTATCGTCGCCCTTTTATCTATACTTGAGGTTTCACTCTCTTTCGACAACGCGATTGTTAATGCTTCAGCGATGAAGAATATGAGCTTAAAATGGCGACAACGTTTTCTCACCTGGGGCATGCTCATTGCTGTGCTTGGGATGCGTATCATTTTCCCTATTCTCATTGTCAGTATTGTTTCCCACCTCTCTCCTCTTGCGGCTTTATCTCTAGCCATGCATCAGCCTGAAACCTATGCACTCACTTTGGCTTCAGCGCATGTTGTGATTATGGGTTTTGGTGGTACCTTCTTATTCATGGTGGGTTTACACTTCTTCCTCTATCAGAATGAAAACTATTGGATTAAAGGTATAGAACACTATATAAGCCGTCTAGGACAATATAAAATCGCTTCTCTGGTCATCACAACCTGTATTGTAACTGCTGTATACTTTTGTGTTCCCGCATATGAACAAGTGCATTTTATCATTGCCTCTTTAACAGGACTGCTCACTTTTCAAGTGATACACCTGCTAAACCAGTATCTCGAAAGTAAGCAAGTGAGCTCTGCGGGCGCACAAATAGGTCAAAGTGGCCTCTCACTTTTTATCTATCTAGAACTTTTAGATGCTTCTTTTAGTTTTGATGGTGTCATTGGCGCTTTTGCAATCAGCTCAGATCTCTTTATTATTGCCATAGGACTGGGTATTGGCGCGATGTTTGTACGCTCTTTAACCATTTTATTTGTTGAGAAAGAAGTCCTAGCCCAATACTGCTATTTAGAGCATGGTGCTTTTTACGCCATCATCATGCTAGCACTCATGATGTTTGTGCAGACTTGGACTCATGTTCCTGAGGTGGTTACCGGCAGCTTAGGTGCCCTATTTATCTTTACAGCACTGTACCACTCTATCCGAATCAAACGGGCTTAAACTTGCGCCGTTCTAACTTAGAAAGCGTGTATTTTGCTTTACACGCTTTTTAGTCAAAAATCTTACCTACTCTAAATGCGTTCAAAGGCTAGAGAAGTACTCATCATAGATTGCTCGTAATTTTTGCTCATATAACTTAGGGCAGTGATCTTGTCGCAGACGCTCTAATGTAAGGTCGTTCTTTGCTCAGGATAAATATGCTTGAGAGGTACATGAATTACACCTCTTTTCTTTTCAGCTGCACTAAACAAGCTTTTTAACATATCAAAATCCCTATCATCAAAAATTACGTATAATCATCGACCAAGTAGATCTATTTGCCAACCTTTATGCATTGAACCTCAAACACTTACTAAGCCAGGAGATTAAATCACACATCACTACTGACTAGCTCCCTTCCCTCCAAGAAAGAAATTTGATTTCCAATAAATGCCACGGCATAAAAATCGCTCAATTATGCCATTTTCGCTTAGCGCTATAGCTCTAAAGGATGCACACTAGATTAGTATAAAAATATGGATGGTAAGTTTTTTACAAAGAGATGAAGAAATTGATATCGCTGAATAATGGCGTCCCCTAGGGGATTCGAACCCCTGTTACCGCCGTGAAAGGGCGGTGTCCTAGGCCTCTAGACGAAGGGGACAAGGACTGTTTGTATCTGTTGATAC
>MDTC01255814.1_pt1 | contig 51226 bp, 38 predicted proteins | sample 811181 | NCBI WGS metagenome assembly MDTC01 (sample SAMN05326644, study PRJNA326480) | marine metagenome | isolation source: seawater | place: Pacific Ocean: North | collected 2011 | reverse complement strand
TATATCACTTAATAATAATTTATTTAATACTTATTTAAATTCTCCAATTAATTTAAAATTTAAAGAAGAAAAATATTCAAATTCACTTTTAAAAAATAGAATGATGAATGAACTTTTCCATGAATCCGTTCCTATTAATCTTCATGAAGATGATTTAAATTCAATGAATTATTCTTTAGAAAATAGAAGTCCATTTTTAGATAGGGAATTATTTGAATTTGCTTATTCAATTCCAAGTAAATTACTTATTAAAAATGGTTATGCTAAATATTTGCTTAGGGAATCAATGTCTGGTATTTTAAATGATAAAGTAAGACTAGATAGAGAAAAGAAAGGGTTTAATGCTTCAATAAATTCAATAATTGATTTTAACAACAAACAACATATTGATTACATGTTAGACGATTCGAAAGTTTTTGATTTTGTTAAAAAAGAAAAAATAGAATCTCTTTTAATGAAAAAAGAATATTCAAACAGTTTTAAGAAGTTTCTTTTCAATTTCATAAATGTTAAAATTTTTCTTTCCTAATAACATGAATTCAAAAAAACGAGCATTTAACAGTCTGTTTATTAAAGTTATTTTGATTACACTTTGCTTTTTAAGATTTTTTTATCTTGATCAAGACGTTCCGTCTTACATGATTTCAGGTATCTCTCAAGAAGATGAATCTTATTATTCAATTGGTGCAGTTTTAAGATATTTTAGTGATTTAGGATTAACAGATCCTAAATATAATACAACTGCAGCTGATCCAGTTTGTCTCTATAGTACTCCTTTAACTTATCTATCATTTCATGTGTTTGGTAATAACTATTGGGGCTTGAGATTTTCTGTGCCTGTTTTATCATTACTTGTTATATTCTTTTTATATAAATCCGCAAAAAATAAATTACAGACGAATTTAACAAGTATTAATTTTTTATTGTTTTTATTAGTAACAGATTTTTATTTTTTTACTGTTAGTCGTTATCAGAACCCTCAGTTATACTCTTTATTAATAATAAGCTTTTGTATGTTTTGTTTTTACAAGGTCCATGATATAAATAAAAAAATTTTCTTGGTAACTTTTTTTTCAGTTTCCTCTGTTCTTTTTATTTATGTATACAATATATTTTTTGTTTTCGGAGCTTTATTTTACTTCTTAATACTTGGATTTATCAAAAAAGATTTTAAAGTTTTATTGTATTTAATTTTTGGAGGTTTGGCATCATTTTTAATTTTCATAATTACACTCCAAATAATGGGTCTAACAATATTTGATTACGTTAAAATATTTACTGATTTCAATGAAAAAAGAAATGCTATTTCTGTCGAAACTGAAATGGGAATTGTAAATGCAATTTTTTCAGCTATAAAAAATGCATCTTCAATATTATTTACCAATCTTTTTAGGTATAACTTAATTTGGCTCTTATTTTTTATATATGGAATTATTTATAGAATTCATTTGATTTTTAAAAATGGTTTAAAATTAATGAATACCGATTTTTTATTTTTTATTATGATTTGTGCTTTTATCCAAGCTGCTTTTTTAAATAGTTATCCTTTTAAAAAATGGGTTGTCTTACTGCCCGTTATGTATTGTTTTGGGATAGAGTTTTTCAAAAAATTTTCACTAGTGGATTCAAAAAAGCTTTTAATAGCTGTTTTTTTTCTAGTTCCAATAAGTTTTTACTCCTACAAGATTAATTATTCTATTAATTATTGGTCTGGATTTAATTATGGGTATTATGAAAATGTTCCTATTTTTATTTCTTTAATACCTCTATTTACAGTTCTAATTTTCGTTGTCTCAATTATTTTCTATTTTAAATCACATTTAAAATCTTGGATTTACTTCTTTTGTATCACATTGAATGTTATAATATCAGTGAATGTATTTTTTTTAAATAAAAAATTTGAATTGAGAGATTATCTTTTGAAACTTAAACCACAATTAGAAAATCAATATTTGATTGATGGCTTTCCACATGCTTATTGTATATACAGTAATGCTATACCTATATTAAATCCCTATTCACACAATTACAAAGAAGACACTTATTCAAGTCTTATGCTGAGCAAAAAAGATAAAAAAAAATATTTTTTAGTAAAAGAAATGAGAAATAAATCTCAAAAAATCATATATAATAGTAATTTTACTTTGCTAGAAAAAAAGTACTTTAAGTTTTATAATTTAATATTATACGAATATAATTAATATGTATATAATTTCAGAAATCTCCCCTCAATTTAGCGGCAAGATTGAAGTTGCAGAACAAATGATACTTCAATCTAAAATAGCTGGTGCTGACGCCATTAAAGTACAACTATACACAGAGAGTCAATTTGGTTCTGAAAGAGCTTATTTATCTATGTCATATCAAGACTTAGAAAGGCTTAAAAAATTCTCTGATAGTTTAAATATTCCTTTATTTGCCACACCTTTCACATTTGATAGGTTAGATTGGTGTTTAAAGTTAAATCTCCCATTTCTTAAGGTTGCCGCAAGAATGCATTTAGAGATGCCTAAACTAGTCAAGGAAATAATGGCTCAAAAAATTAAGACTTTTGTTTCAATTCCTTCGGACTTAAATCCTAACAAAGTAGAGAAATTTGATCATGCTATTTACTTGTATTGCATTGTGAAATATCCTACTAGAGTAGATGAATTTACAATGCCAGATTTTAAAAAAACCTGTTTTGAGGGTATTTCAGACCATACGTTAGGAAATGCTGGTGCCCTATATGCTTCAGCTCATGGTGCACAATATCTAGAAAAACATTTCACTCTCCAGCACTCACATCAATATATTACAGAGCAAGCACACTTAGGATCTATGAATTCATCCGATCTTTCATTAATTAAAAACACCTCAAAAGAATTTGAGATAATTAGATCATTTCAGTAATAAATATGAAAAATGAAATTAAAGGCTTTTTAAAAAGAAATATTTATTTTTCAACTGCAAAAAACATTAATTCTATTTTTGATAGAGAACTTAAAAAAAAGTCTATTGTCATAACTTTATTTGTTCTTCTCTCTGTTATTATTGACCTTATTGGTTTATCATTAATATTTCCAATAATAATGATTGCACTTGATGTGGATGTGCTACTGTCTAATAAGTATATTTCATTTATTTACAGTCTTTTAAACTTTAAGTCAAATAAAAATTTTCTTGTTTTTTTTGTGTCAACAATTTTTCTTTTTTTCTTTTTAAAAAACCTTGTGTCAATTTACATCCAAAAAAAACAAATTAATTTTGGACTTATTGTCTGTGAAAGGTTTTCTCTAAACGAATTCAAATTACTTACTAAAGAAAACTTTCTTAAAATAAAAAACATGAAGTCAACAATAGTTGAAAGAAATGTTGTTACTATTCCCTATTTTCTTGTAAGCTTTATAATTCAACCTTTTATATTGATTACAACCGAAATTATAATGTTACTTATTATTTTAATCACGCTAATTGTTTATGATTGGAAAATCGTGACACTACTTTTTATTTCAATTACTCCTCCCTTTATTTTTGCCTATTATTTTTCAAAGAATAAGCTACAATACTTTACACGTCAAATTATAAATATTTCTCCAAAAGTTAACCAATGGATTTATCAATCTTTTTTTGGTTTTGTAGATATGAAAATACTTGGAAGAGAAAATTTTTTATTTGATAAATTTAGAAAAAGATTTAGAGAGAAAAATTATAATTTTGGTTGGCAGTCTTTATACAAAACAATACCTGTTAAAATTATAGAAGTATCTATAGTTTTCCTACTAATTATAGTGGTAATGTATGGTTTTTTCTTTGTTGAAGATAAGGGTGAGTTTACCATCTTTTTAACCATATTTTCTGTTTCTTTATTTAGAGTGATTCCTCTTGCAAATAGAATAATTCAGTCAGTACTATTACTTAAAGGATATGAATATATTTTCGAAATAATTAATAAAATAGTTCCATCGAGAGATTTGAATTCATTTTCAAATTCAAATGATAAATTTTGTTCGTTAGAACTTAAAAATATTGATTTTAAATATGATAGTATTAAAATCATTGATGATATATCATTTGAAATTAATAAAGGTGATTGTATAGGTTTAGTTGGTGAGTCTGGCTCTGGTAAAACTACGTTAGTAAATTTAATTTTAGGATTTTTGACACCAGAATGTGGGAAAGTTTTATATAATGAACAGGAGATAAAACAATCAACACAATGGGTGAAATCAATTGGTTATGTACAGCAAAATGTTTATATACTTGATGCCACTATAAAGGAAAATATTCTATTTGGAAGTCAAAATTTTGACTCAAAAAAATTAGATGATATTTGTAAAGAAGTTAATATTTATGAATTCATCAATAGCCTCGACAAGAAATATGATACTCATATTGGTGAATTAGGGTCTTTAATTTCGGGAGGTCAAAAACAAAGAATCGGAATTGCTAGAGCACTTTATAATGACTGCGAAATATTAATTTTAGATGAGTCAACTAATTCACTTGATCAAAAAACTGAAAAAGAAATTTTAAGTTCATTAAGTGCATTAAATGATAAAGGGTTAACTTTGATTTTAATTGCCCATAATAATAACGTACTTACTTTTTGTAACAAGATTATTAAATTAGAAAATGCTAAATGTCATGTTTTATCAAATGAAGAATATTTTAAAGAAAATAATTAAAATTTCTCACTGCTATAAACTACAATTTAATAAAACACTTTTTTTGATGTTTACTACAATGACTGTGAGCTGTTTTTTTTCACAAGCCTATTTTAAAACTGTAGCATCTGGATCTTGGGGTACAGCCGTTGGTGAACCAGGTTCACCATGGACTATACATTTAGGATCAGACCCAGACGGAATTCCAGATTTAAATGATACTGTGGAAATTTTAAATCACACTATAGACGTCTTGAGTTCATCAAATACAACTATTGGTGCATTAAATCTTACATCAGATGGTGTTTTAAATCTTAACTCTTCACATAGTTTAATTTTTTACAATTTCGGAACAACTTCAACATTTGATGGAACTGTAAATAATAGTGGTGAACTTTGGTTTGCAAGAGGTACAAATATCGAAGGTAATGGAACAATTAATTCTGCAACTGTTAGAATTTCATACGATTCAACTTTTTTAAACAGTGAGTTAACTTTCAATAATGTAGTTACAATTTCAGCTTCAGGCATTCTCGAAATCACATCAAATGGATCACTAACTTTAAACGGGCTAATAAAAACACTTGGTGGAACGCAAATAATAAACGAGGGAACCATAATCGCTAATAATAATTCATTTTTAACAGCATCTGGTATTCCATCGACAGCTTCACTAATTTCTTCCAATGGAAATATTGTTTGGAATAATAGTTCAACTTTTAAAATCCCAGCTGATGGTTCTTACAATGATGTGACGATTCAGACTTCAACAAGCTGTGCATCAGATTTTAGTGTTAAAGGTGATTTCATAAATAATGCTACGTTTACATCTTCTTCAACTGGAAATACAATCACTTTTGATGGTTCCTCAAGTCAGTCAATTTCTGGAAGTGGTTCATGCAACTTTAAAAAGGTATTACTTAATAATTCTAATGGACTTACGCTTTCTTGTAATACTATTAATATCGACGAAGTAATGGAATCAACTACAGGTGCATTTAATCAAAATGGGTCTAATCTTACATTAAAAAGTAGTACTGAAGATAATGGAGCTTTGGTAAAAGTAAATAGTCAATCAGATTACAATTATACTTCTGGAAATTTTATTGTAGAAAGATATTTTAACGCTAGCTCAAATGGTTGGAGGATGATATCATCACCTGTAAAAGGTTCAACTTTAGCAGATGTGGATGATGAGTTTATTTTCTGTGGAATTGATGATGCAACTGCTGACAACAATTTTGTTATTGCCGATTGTGGTCACTTTTACAACGTTATAACCTATAACGAATCCTCTGATGATTACTCAGAAGTTACAACAGTAAATCATTCTATTGCATCTGCAAATGGGACATTAATCTATACTTCTGCTGGAGAGTACAATTTACTTATGGGAGGCGCTAGGTCTCCAAACTTTGATGACATAAGTTATGCTGTAACAACAAACGGAAATGGGTTTAATTTGGTCTCAAATCCTTATCCGGCAACTTTAGATTGGAGTGCTTTTCAGTCAGCGAATGATATACAAACGAAGAATTGGAGGTTTGAGGGTGATGCTGGAAATTGGCTTTCAGGTTCAAGTGATATTCCTCACTCTCAAGGATTTTTTGTTAAAGCAAATTCTGCAGGCAATCTTAATTTTAATGTTGGACAAACAAATAATTCAAATACAGCAACATTTGTTAAATCTGAAAATGGAATCAATTTACCTTTATCCTTAAAAGTTTCTTCTGATCAAAATTCTTATTATGATTATGCTCATATTCATGCTGCAGCAAATTTTTCAGTTTTATACGATTCATCATTTGAAATTTCTAAATTTTATACTCCTTATCCAGATTATGCACCAAATATATTTTTTCTTGACAGTGATAGCAATGACCTAGATAGAATTTGTATAAATAATAATCAAGACATCAATCTTTTTTTTGATGTTAAATCTGGAAGATTTGCTCAGGGAAATTACACTGTAAATTTTGAAAATCTTTCTAAATTTATGATAGGTTCTTGTATCACTGTAGAGGATTTACATACCGGACAAATCACTGATTTAAGAACAGATTCCTTATTTACATTCAACTCTGATACATTAGCACTTTCACCTAGATTTCAAATTTCAATCGAAGTAGACTATGATATTCAAGTTGTGAACTCAGGTTGTTTCCAAGATAGCTCTGCACAAATTGAAATTTTTGGTGAAGATATTCAAGGGAGTTACTTTACTTTAATTGATTCGGTCTACAGTATTGTAGATTCTATTTTTACTAATGAGCATTCATTGGTGTTCGATAATTTAAATGCAGGGATTTATTATCTTTCAACAAATCATAATGGACGTTGTTCAATTGAAAATCAACAGATTGTAGTAGTTGAGCCACAAGAAGTGATTTCAAATTTCACTGTTCCAGCAGATACTTTAAATATTGGATTATCAGCTGTTACCGTATACTTTAATAACTCTTCTTCGGGTGCTCAAAGTTATTATTGGGATTTTGGTGATGGAGGTTTTTCCAACTTAATTAATCCATCACATTCTTATTTGTCACAGGGAATTTATGATGTAGTTTTAACCGCTTACAGCGATACAAATTCAAATTGTTACGATACTTTTTCTAGAACATTAATAATTAACAATAATCAAATTACAGATATTGTAGATATTTCAACAAATCATCCATATTCTTATTTCAGTGATAATATTTTAATAACTAATACTAAAGTAAATTTCGAGAACATTAACATTTACGATCTTTCTGGAAGAAAGTTGATTTCGACCAAATTTAGAAAAGAATTACCCATCAATTTAACTGATGGGATATACATTGTGTCATTGTCTAATGGATATGATACCTTTATTCAAAAAGTACATCTAAGTAAGGCTAATTAATGTTTTGATTATTACTTATTATAATAATTTATTAATATTTATTTTCTATAAAATATTTGGGATTTTTCCTAATAAGGTATCAAAGATAATTACTAGACACACCTTTGATAAATCTTTTAAGTTTCCAGAAAAGTATACTAATAGTCGACTAATTGTTTTGAGATACTTCATAAAGATACTTTCTTATAAAGTAAGTAATTTATCAACATCATATAAATGTTCAAATCTTATTTTAGATGCCAATAGTTCCTCAAGGGAACTTAGAATAGAGTATTTAAAATACTTTACTAAAATTAAAGATTTTGATTTTATAAGTTATAATGAGTTGTTGTTTTTTAAATCAAATTATCAAAAACTTATTTTTTTTATTTACAGTGCTCCAATGGTAATGTTAATGCTTATTTTAAGTCAGTTTTATAAAAGTAGATCTTCTTTTGCACTAACTATTGAATACGCACTCGTATTAAAAAATATTTTCAAAATAATTAATAGTAATCCTAAACTTAATACAATTTATTATTTTTCGATTGCTGAAAGAGAGTCAAATCTTTTTGCATTTTTTTTTCAGAGAAAAAAAATAAGAGTAGTAAAGATTGCATCTGATACCCCAATAGGTTTTTGGAACCAAAATATTTTATCCAATGACCTTATTATTTGTAATAAGTACCAATGTGACGAAATTAAGTTTTTTAAAAGCTCTCTTAGTATTGACAAAACTATTTTTTTTGGTCCTGAGCTTTCTCTAAAATATAATAAGTTATATGATTCTAATACTAGAACTTTAAAGAATACTATTGGGTTTTATTCAACAGCGTCTTGGGTTAGAAGGGCTGAGGGGCATATTGATCAAGGAGTTGATTTTATGGAATCTGAAAAAAAAGTTATTTCCTGTCTAAGAAATATAGTATTAGAAAATAAAAATTTAAGACTTTACATTTTTTTGCATCCAAAAGAAAAAAATAGTAAATATCTAGCTAAATCATTCAAATATTATAAAAGCCTTTTTAAAGATGGCTGCTTCGAAATTGTCCAAAGCCCTAAGTCTTCTTCTGAACTTTTTCATAAAGTTGATTTAGGAGTTGCTTTTAACTCTACAATTTTACATGAAAGAATATTCTGTGGATTTAAAACTTTATTTTACCCAAATAATCCTAATTTTCCGATTAAAAATTCTGTTATTGCAAATGTATGTGCTCAAAGCGATAATCACTTTAAAAGTTTAATTTACGATGCCTTAGATTCAAGTACATTCAATTTTTTTAGTCACCACAATTTACATAGTTTCTCAAACAGGATAATTAAAGAATTATAATTTGTGTGGAATACTTTCATATTATTCAAAATCTTATCTTACAGAACGGGAAATCTCTGAATCTCTTAATTCTCTTTCGTCTGTAAAGCACAGGGGACCGGATAGCGAGGGTGTAGTTTTAATTAATACCAAAACTGGAGATTACAAGGTTTTAAAAACAAAAGATACACCAAAGGACATTACATTCAAACATTCTGTTAGATCAAAATACAATCTTTTGTTGGGACATAGAAGGCTAAAAATAATTGATCTCACTAATTTTGGCCACCAGCCAATGTGTTATTTAAAAAATTGGATTTCCTATAATGGTGAGGTTTATAATTACTTGGAAATTAAAAATGAATTAGAAAGAAATGGTTATGCTTTTGACTCTCAATCAGATACTGAAGTAGTTTTAAAAGCCTATCATTTTTGGGGTGATAAATGCATTGAAAAATTTAATGGAATGTGGTCATTCATTATTTGGGACAATAATTTAAAATCAATTTTTATTTCCAATGACAGATTTGGCGTAAAACCACTTTATAATTTTAGAAACAATGAAACATGTATTTACTCATCTGAAATAAAACAATTCGATCATTTTAGTAAAATTAAAAAAACTAAAAATAGAGTCAACTTTGATCTATTCCTTAATCATGGTTACCAACCTTTAGATGGAACTACATATTTTAATGAAATTAATAGGTTTCCATGTGGATCATATAGAAGATTTAATTTTAGCAATTACAAAGAAAATAATGTACATAGATTTTATTCAATTGAGGATATCAAAATCAAAAATGAATGGACTTTTGATAATGCTTTAAATGTATTTAAAGAAACTCTTGAAGATGCAATTCAATTAAGATATCGTTCGGATGTTGATTTAGGAATATCAATTTCAGGTGGAATAGATTCAAGTTTGTTAGTTCAGTTCGGAGTTGATATTAATCAATTGAAATATAATAGAAAGTTAAAAACTTTTTCGGCAATTTCACCTAACATGAAAGGCGATGAATCAAAATTTATATTTGAAGTTTTAAGAAACTATGATTTAGATTCTTATTTTGTAAATCCTTATGAAAAATTTAATGAGTCTGACTTTCTTAAATTTCTTAAAAACCTTGAATTCCCACCATCAACAACCTCCTTTTTTGCTCAATGGCTTGTTTCTCAACTTATGAGTGATAACGGTGTAAAAGTGAATCTAGTTGGTCAAGGAGCAGATGAAGTGTTCGGAGGTTATCATTCACATTATTTTAAATATTTTAGATCACTGATTCTAAAAGGAGATATTTTAAAATATTTTTCAGAAATTAATGCTTACTCAGAAATTAGAGAAATTTCAAAGTTGAGTTTACACAAAATTGTTATTTCAGACGTTGTTACATTATCTAAGTTTAGATTGGGGCTAAAAAAAATTGACAATAAGTTATTAAATTATTGGAATAAAATTAACGATTTAACTAGTTTTCTTAAAAGTGATTTTTCTACATTCCAACTTCCTTTTTATTTACATTCGGATGATAGAAATTCAATGCATCATAGTATTGAAACTAGACATCCTTTTTTAGATTATAGGGTTGTAGAGTTCGGATACTCACTTCCAAATAATTATTTGCTTAATAATGGTTGGTCAAAATATATACTGAGAATGGCACTTAACGATGTATTAAATGCTATTAAATGGAGAAAAGATAAAAAAGGATATACTCTTCCAAATTTCGAAATAATTGAAAAAGTAATTCCAAATTCTTCAAATCGTAATTTGGATTTTAGAAAATTTTGCTTAAATCAAATATTAGGTTATAATGACTAAAAAGTTATTGATTATATCTTACTTTTTTAATTCACCTAAAAATATTGGCGGAAGAAGGTGGTCAAAATTTTATAAGTATTTAGTTAAAAAAAATGTTGACTTAAGGGTCTTAACATCATCTTCTAATGAAGATATTAAGTATGATAAGGATTTAATTAAATTAAAAGATAAAATTGATTTTGTAAATTTTAAATATCCTAAGTATCTTGGGGTTAACCCTTCAAACTTCATTGAAAAGATTTTATACAGGTTAAATTTGATTTATTCCAAATTAACAACGAATAAAAATTTTTATGATAAATCCGTTCATGGTAAAATTAACCTTTTAAAAAAAGTAGAACTTTATATTAAAATGGGCTATAATAATGTTGTAGTTACAATAGCACCTTTTCATTTGGCAACTTATATTTCTGAAATAATACATAAATATCCAAAAGTAAATTTCATAGTTGATTTCAGAGACCCATGGGTTGATAATAGGACATCATATGGCTATACTTCTTTAAGTAAGCGCAGAAGAAAAATTGAAGATTCTTCTGAAAAGAAAGTAATAGAAAGTTATAATCATGTAGTTACAGTCTCGTCATATATGACTAATTCCTTCAAACAAAAATATCCAAGCTCCAATGCGGTATTTTCAACAATTCCAAATGGTTTTGACGCAGATGATTATTTAAAATATTTGAATGTAAACGGTAGTTCAAATAGTCCAGAAATTAAGTTGGTTTTTTCAGGGACATTTTACAACTCTGCTAAAAAACATCTTAGCCTTATTAATAAATGGCTTTGTGAAATCAAAATCTTTGACATTGAGCTTTATAATTTGATTGTAATTGATTTCTTTGGAAATATGGCTATTCATCACAAAATCTTTGAAAATCATAATCGTGTTAATTTCCATGGTTTTAAAAATAAGACTGTTGTTTATGAAATGGTTCAAAAATCAGATGCTTGTCTTTTATTTTTAACTGACGACATTAATTATTCTTTCAGTACTAAGTTTTGTGACTACATAGCCTTAAAAAAACCAATACTTGTATTTTCAAAGAAAGGTTTAACGTCTAATTATATTAAAGAAAATAAAATTGGACATTCATTAAATGAGGATTGTAACGCTCAAACTTTTGTAAAGTATCTTGAGCATCTTAAAAATAATCCCTCAGAGTACTATTTCAACTATAGTTCTGAAAAATTTAACTTAGAATACCTAACCAATGATTATTTAAATATTTTATTATGATGGTTTCCATAATAATACCTTGTTATAATAAATCAAAATATATCAAGGATACAATTTTAAGTATAAATAATCAAGATTATCGTAATTGGGAATGTTTAATTATTGATGATTCTTCTACAGATAACTCTGTGGAAGTAATTTTATCTTTAACTAAAGATAATAATAGAATTCACTTAATTAAAAACCAAGAAAATAGGGGTGCTAACTATTGCAGAAATTTAGGTGCAAGTAAATCAAAAGGTGATTTCATAATGTTCTTAGATGCAGATGATGTACTAACATCAAGCTGTATTTCATCGAGAGTTTTTAGCCTATCAAAGTCCGAAGGTTTAGATTTCGGAATTTTTCCAGTAGGTACTTTTAATAATATTATTGGAGACAATGAATTTATTTGGAATAAATTTAATGGGAATCATGTAGATAGGTTCTTATATCACGATCTTCCATGGTTGATTTGTTCTGTAATGTGGAAAAAAGAATCTTTTATTAAAACTAGAGGGTTCTGTGAAAAATTTGAAAGAATGCAAGATGTAGAATTCCATACTAGATTTCTTTTAGAAGAGAATCCAAAATATAAAACCTATCCATTTTTAAAACCAGATGTTTTTTACAGAATAAATAATGATAGAATTTTAAATGTTTTAGATTTTTGTGAAAAAGATATTTCAGCAAAACACATGTTTGTTAATAAATTTTCTCAAATTTTGAGAGTTCAAAATCCAAAAAAAGTAAGATTTCTTAAGGGAACTATTTTTGAATCTTACAACCTAATATTCAATTTTCACAAACTGGGATATATAAGTTTTAAAGATCTTAATAACTTAGTTTTTAATTTTTTAGAAAATACATTTGCTTGCAATAAGCATCTACTTTCTAGCACTATTAAATCTTTGTATATATATTTAAGAATTAGAAATGTTTATTTTTCAGGAATGAATAAATTATTTAAAATTTTTTTTTAATAATGTTATTTAAATAATTCCATTACTATTATATGTCTTTTAGTATTTAAAATACTTTTACAACAAAAATGAAAATTGCTTTATTAACTGACGGTATAATGCCCTTTGTTACGGGTGGAATGCAAAAACATTCACTTTATTTAGCAAAATATCTATCACAATTTGATTGTAAAATAACCCTTTTTCATTGCATATATGAGGGCGAAAAACCTAGTGATTCCAAGATCAATGGCGTCTTGTTTGGTGATGGTAGAAAGCTACATAAAATTATTACTCTTAAGTTTCCAAAAAGTATCAAGTTCCCAGGACATTATCTTTTTAATTCTTACCGATACTCTAAAAAAATTTACCAGATTATAAAAGTTGATATTCAACAATATGATTTCATATATGTAAAGGGATTCTCAGGTTGGAAGTTGTTAAAAGAAAAAAATAATAAAAGGTTAAATCCAAGCATAGGTATTAATTTTCACGGGATGAATATGTTTTTGCCAACAAATGGTTTAAAACTTAAATTATCGAATTTATTGTTCAGACCTTTTGTGAAATTTAATATGAATTGCGCTGACTACATTTTCTCTTATGGAAGTAAAGTTACGTCAATAATAAACCAAAGAAATATTCCTATTGAAAAGATTGTAGAAATCCCCACTGGGATTGAAAGTGAATACACTGTTAACCCTGAAAAATTAAAGTTAAATAAAAGACTTAAATTTTTATTTGTTGGTCGAAATGACCCTCTTAAGGGAGTAAATGAGATTTTTAAAGCATTAGATAAAATTAATAGCTCAAAGCTTGATTTTGAATTTATAGGACCAATTCCTAAAAAATCTCAACAAAAAAATATAATTTATCATGGTTTAGTCAACAATAAGAAGCAAATTTTTAAAATTATGGATAATTGTGATGTTTTAGTAATGCCTTCTTACTCCGAGGGCATGCCAAATGTAATTTTAGAAGCTATGGCTAGAGGATTAATTATTTTAGCCACAGATGTTGGAGCCGTTAATTTATTGGTGTCAAAATATAACGGTATCTTGATAAAAAGTCCTAATTATAAAAATATTGTAAAGGCAATTGAAACTATACTTTCTTCAAATAATATATCTTTATTAAAGATGAAAAAGCATTCTGTAAATGTCATAGTAAGTTCATTTACTTGGGAAAAGGTTGTCAATTTAACAATTGAAAAAATCTCATCACTAATCAAAATATAATGTTTAAGATCTAATAATTTTCAAATTAATGAAGCTTGTATTTTTTTTAGAATGTATTACAAAAAACACTTTTGGAAAATTTTATGAAATATGAATAACATCCATTTTTCATATAAATTATTATTTTTTTGGTTATTTTTTATCATTCTGTTTTCTAGTTCTTATGTTTTTTTTAAAACTCCTTTCGAATTTTACTTTCACTACATATTTTTTATTGCTTTAACACCTGTTTTTATATTAAAGTATGGTATTCCTAAGTTACTTCCAAAATTGTTGCTCATTCCCTTATTGATTGGATTAATTCATGTTGCTATTGGGAATAACAATGCATTCACATTTGTGAAAATTTTTGGAGGTCTCAGTCTTACTATTTTATTTTTTTATCATATTCTTTTTTTACAATCTTTCGATGTTAAAAAGCTATTTTATTGGTATTGTAAGTGTTGTTATTTGCTTTCTTTTATAGGTGTTATTCAAATTTTTAGTTTTTTAATTGGATTTAAATTTGGATACGATTTTTCTTGGATTTTAAATAAATGGGGTGTTATACACGGAGGTCTTATTGGTATAAGGGTTAATTCAATTTTATCAGAACCCTCTCAATTAGGAATTGTACTATCTCCTGCACTTTATGTTGCCATTAATAATTTGGTTTCTAAAACTAATATTATTATTAATAAAATACAGTCAGTAATTATTTTAGTAGTGGTAATTTTAACAACATCCTCAGTAGCCTATATTGGTTTGCTTATTTGTATTTTGTTGGTTTTTAATACTTTAAAATTCCGATTTTTAATTATTGGTCTTTCAATATCATTGTTAATGTTCAATATTTCATATCAATATGTTGATGATTTTAGATTAAGAGTCGATGCAGCAAGAGGACTATGGATTGAGAATGATTTTAAAATATCAAATACTAATAATTCAAGTTTTGTTCTTTATAATAATTTACACATAGCTGCTGAAAACTTAAAAAGTTATCCAATTTTTGGAACAGGACTTGGGTCTCATGAAACTGCATTTAAAAATCACACTTTAACCAATACAATTATAAATTATGATTTTGAATTTAACGTAAAGGATGGTAATTCCTTGTTAATTAGATTGTGTACTGAAACAGGTTTATTTGGAGTGATCTTTGTTTTATTATTGTGTGCTAAATCTTTTATAATTAACAATAATATTTCTAACGAAACTGAAATTTCTGATTTTAAATTAATCAGTCAAGCTATTTTTGTTTTAATTATCTTGTCTCTAATACGTCAAGGTAATTATATGCTTAATGGCTTACCTTTAATGTTTTTGATATATTACTTTAATTTTAAGGGATATAAAGAGTATTTATTAAAAAATAGTCAAAGTTGAGTTCATTTAAAACAGATAATGTTCTGATATTATACACAGAACTTTCTCAATATACTGTTGAATGTCTTAATGGTTTAATAAAAGTTAGCCAGAACCTAAAAATTTATGTTGTTAAATGGCCGATAAATAATGAAGCTCCATTTGTTTTTGAGTTTGACAAAAGAATCATTGTAGCTGAAAAATCTGATATAGATTTATATAATTATATTAATGAAATTTCTCCTAGAGTTGTTCTTTGCTCAGGTTGGATAGATAAGGATTACATTAAATTAATCAGATCACTCAAAATGAATGCTGTGAAGGTTTTAGTATTTGATAATTATTGGAAAAATTCATTAAAACAAAACCTTGGTAGATTTTTTATAAAAAAAATGATCTCAAAATATTTTAATTTCTGTTGGGTTCCGGGTCGATTACACATTACATATGCAAATAAAATCGGATTTAAAAATGACCAAATAATCACGGGATTTTATGCAAGGGATTTAGAAAGTTTTAATTATAAGTTCAAATCTAATATTGAACTAAAAAAGAGTTTCCCCAAAAAATTTCTGTATGTCGGTAGATACTTAAAATTAAAAGGAGTTTTAGATTTATGGAATTCTTTTATTGAGTTTTCAAAGAAAAATAAGGAATGGGAATTGCACTGTGTTGGTACTGGTGATTTATTTGATAAAAGAGTAATTCATGACAAAATTTTTCATCATGGTTTTCTTCAAAAAGATGAGCTTTTGAATCTTACAGAGATTACGGGTGTTTTTATTATGCCATCTCATTATGACCACTGGGGTATGGCGGTTCAAGAGTTTGCAGCTTCTGGCTTCCCTTTAATTTGCAGTGACAAGGTTGGTGCAGCTTCTTCTTTTTTAAAAGAAAATGAGAATGGATTTTTATTCGAAAGTAAAAATCAAAAAAGCTTAATAAACGCAATGAAAAAAATTTCAAATTTAAGTGATGAAGATTTGTCCAAGTTTGGGCGGAATAGTAATATATTAGCAAAAAAGTATGATATTAATAGTTGGGTAAATTCATTCATGAAATTTTTAAAATATGATTAAAATTTTAGTTACAGGTGGTGCTGGTAATGTTGGAGGAGCACTTGCAAGAAAATTAGTGGAGGGTAAAAAATATTTTGTTGTAATAGCTGATGATTTATCTACTGGGTCAATTTCTAAACTCCCCTCAAGTGAATATAAAAATTGGAGTTTTGTTAATTGTGATGTTAATAATTACAAAGAAATTTCAGAAATCATGTTAGTTAATCATTTCGATTATGTTTTTCATTATGCTGCTGTTGTTGGAGTTAAAAGGACACAAGAAAATCCTATTATGGTTTTAAATGATATTGAAGGAATTAGAAATGTCCTACAGCTGTCAAAGAATAGTTCGGTTAAAAGAGTTTTCTTTTCGTCATCTTCTGAAGTTTACGGCGAACCAGTTGAATTACCTCAGAATGAGGAGACTACGCCACTTAACTCGAGAGTCCCTTATGCTGTGGTCAAAAATGTAGGTGAAGCTTTTTTTCGTTCTTTTTATAAATCCTACAATCTTCCTTTTACCATATTTAGATTTTTTAACACTTATGGCCCAAATCAGAGCGAAGATTTTGTTGTAGCTAAATTTATAAGAGCTGCTTTAAAAAATGAAGATATTACTATCTATGGAGATGGTACTCAAACTAGAACTTTTTGTTATGTTGATGATAATATCAATACGTGCATTAAAATTTTTGAGGAAAATTTGATGTTAAATGATGTAATTAATATCGGAGGTGCAATTGAATTTTCAATTAAGAATTTAGCAGAATTAATTATTAAAAAAACAAATTCAAACTCAAATATTGTCTATTTGCCTCCGTTAGTAGAAGGTGATATGACACGAAGATTACCTGATAATAGTAAAATGATTAAAATACTAGATAAAGATTTAATAACTCTTGATAGAGGAATTGAATTGATGCTTGCTCATCCCGACTACAGAAAATAATGTGTGGTATTAATGGAATCTATCAATTTGAAAATCTAGATATAGATTTAGAAAAGGTTCATAAAATGAATCTGAATTCCACACACAGAGGACCTGATTTTAATTCAGTTTTTCAAGACGATGAAGTTATTTTGGGACATAACAGATTGGCCATTATTGACCTTAATAAAGAAGCTAATCAACCCTATATTTCAAATGACAAAAATATTATTTTAACATATAATGGTGAAATATATAATTATAAGTCCTTGAGAACTGAGCTTTCTGAATTTTACGACTTCAAAACAAATTCTGATACTGAAGTCATAGTAGCAGCTTTTTTGCATTGGGGTATTGATATGTTAAAACATTTTAATGGAATGTTTGCTTTTGCACTGTGGGATAAAAATAATAATCAATTTTACTTATGTCGAGATAGATTAGGGATAAAACCATTATATTATTTTGAAAATAAAAAGTCTATTGTTTTTTCTTCATCTTTTCAGTCTATAAACCTATTCATAGAGAATAAGTCAAAGATTAATAAAAATGATCTATTTGATTTTCTTTCTTATGGAACAGTTCATTCTCCAAACACTATTTTAAATGACATAAAGATACTTCCAAGAGCTAGTTATTTGAAAGCTGATTCGGAAGAGTCTTTAATTGTAGAATATTGGAACATGTTTCAAGCTCATCAACCATTTTTTAACTACTCAAAAGTTATTGATAAAACAAAAGAATTATTGATTAATTCAGTTCAAAAAAGATTGGTATCTGATGTTCCATTTGGATTGTTTTTAAGTGGTGGAATTGATTCAAGCTTGTTAGTTGCAGCTGCTTCTAGGAGTAGTGAGCAATCTGTTAATACCTTTTCTGTCATATTTCAAGATAAGGACTATGATGAGAGTAAATATTCTCGGATAGTTGCAGAAAAATATAATACAAACCATAAAGAAATTAATATTAATTCCGATGATATTTTACATAACATTGAAGCTCCATTTTTAGCAATGGATCATCCAACAATTGATGGTATAAATACTTTTTTCATATCAAAATCAGTTAAAGAACAAGGATTTAAAATGGCAATTTCAGGAACGGGTGCTGATGAGTTGTTTGCTGGATATCCATTTTTTAAACAAGCACACGACTTAAGTAGTAAAAAATGGCTCTACTCCTTTCCTCCTCAGTTAAGAAATTATTTTGGTAAAATAATGAAATGGTATAATCCTTCTCTGAAAACAGAAAAGAAGGCAGATATCCTTAATCAAAGACTTTTAGAAATTGCTTACTATTATCCAATATTTAGAAGAATTCATTCTAAAAAATCAATTTCAAATCTTTTAAATTTAAATAATGTTGAATTTAAATCATATCCTTTCTTATGGGGATTTAATGAAATAGAACCTGGATGCAGAGGTTCAAATTTACCTTTATTAAGTAAAATTTCAGTCTTGGAAGTTGAAACCTACTTACAAAATGTTTTATTAAGGGATGCTGATCAAATGGGTATGGCAAATTCTATTGAAATTCGAGTGCCGTTTTTAGATCATGAATTAGTAGAGTTTATTGTCTCTGTAAATGATGAGTTTAAATATCCATATTACCCTAAAAAGCTTTTAGTTGATTCAACAAAAGGGTGGTTGGTAGATGAAATTCAGAACAGAAAAAAAATGGGTTTTGTTTTTCCTTGGGAAAAATGGATGAAAAATGAATTAAAAGATTTTTCTTTTGAATCGATTAGACATTTGGAAGATTCAAAAATTTTCAATATGAATTCAGTTCTAAAGCTATGGAACGACTTTTTAAAAGGTCATTCAAATTCACATTGGTTAAAGCTATGGACATTGGTAGTATTAGGCAAATGGACTTCGTTAAACAAAATTTCCTTTTTGAATGACTAAGGTGCTAATTTTCATTGATTGGTATTATCCAGCTTCTAAAGCAGGTGGGCCTATATCTTCTGTTTTAAATATGGTTAATTTATTACATAAAAACTTTGATTTTTTTATTGTGACAGGCTCTAAAGATTTAAATTCACAAAATAACTTACAAGATGTTATTCTAAATAACTGGCAAAGTGTTGGGTTTGCTAAGGTTATCTATTTAGACAATAAATACCAAAAGATTAAAAAACTTAAAGAAGTTGTGAATAAAATAAAACCGGACATAATTTATGTTAATGGAATATTTTCAAGGTTTTTTTCTGTTTTACCAATTTATTTATTCGATAATTATTATTCAATTATAGTAAATCCAAGAGGGATGTTTGGTGAAGGGGCATTAGAAATAAAGAAAATTAAAAAGCTTTTTTTTATTTTTTTTACAAGGATTTTTTCATTTTATAAAAACGTTATTTGGCACGTAAGTAATATAAATGAATATAATCAATTAGTGACTAATTTGAATTCAAAAATCAGATTTTATATATCACCAAATATTCCTAGGCAAATTCACTTTTACAAAAAGCAAAAGAATGAACAAAATCTAAAACTTATTTCGGTTGGTAGAGTTTGTAAAATTAAAAATTTTGAATTTTTAATTAAATTATTATCAAAAGTTGATTTTCAATGTGAGTTGTCTATAATTGGTCCTATTGAAGAATCGAATTACTTTAATTTCCTTCAAAAAAGTATTCAGAAACTCCCAAAAAATATAAAAGTGAGATTTACAGGTCTTTTAGAAAAAAACCAATTAGACCAGGAAATTATAAATTCAGATTTGTTAATATCCACTTCTTTAAACGAAAATTATGGTCATAGCATTGTAGAAGCTCTTGCATATGGTAGACCAGTTTTAATTTCTGAATTTTGTCCATGGGATGGTTTGTCGGATCTTAATGCTGGATATCGACTTCCGCTTGACATAAATCTCTTTCTAGCCAAGCTTATTTTATTTGCCAAGATGGATAACAAAACATACAGTTCTTATAATTATGGTGCTAGGAATTATTACGAAAAATTTATTTTAACAGAAAATTTAAAAAATACTTATATTGATTTGTTAAATAATACCATAAAGTGAACAAGACAGACTTATCTAAATATAAAAAAAATCACCAAAGTTCTGGAAGTATTATTTCTAGATTATCTTGGTATTTTATTAATATTATATTCTTTAAATCGAGTCTAATTCCTTTGAATAAATTAAAAGTTTTTTTGTTACGTTTTTTTGGAGCATCTGTAGGAAAAGGAGTTGTTGTTAAGCCATGTGTAAATATTAAATATCCTTGGAATTTGGAAATTGGAAATTATGTTTGGTTAGGAGAAAATGTTTGGATTGATAATCTTGATAAAGTAACTATTTTAGATCACTCTTGTATTTCTCAGGGTGCAACCTTACTGTGTGGCAATCATGATTATTTTTCATCAAGTTTTGATTTAATTACACAACCAATAACTCTTGAGCAGGGTGCGTGGATCGGAGTTAATTCAACAGTATGCCCAGGAATAAATATTGGATCTCACGCTGTTTTAAGTGCCGGTTCTGTAGCTACTAAAGACTTGGAACCTTATGCTATATATCAAGGTAATCCTGCTTGTAAAGTTAGAAAAAGAATAATTTCCTGATGGTAGTTTCTATAATTACAGTCTGTTTTAATTCTGCTTCCACAATTGAACAGACTATTCAATCTGTGATTAGTCAAACATTTCGACAAATTCAATACATAATTATTGACGGAGGTTCTAACGATCAAACGTTATCAATAATTGAAAAATATAATTCAGATATAGATATTATTATTTCTGAAATTGATAACGGAATATATGATGCAATAAATAAAGGTATTAAACATGCCTCAGGAGAAATTATAGGTTTGCTTCATGCAGATGATGTTTTTAAAAATAAATATGTAATTCAAAAAGTACATGACAGTTTTAACAATAATGTTGATTTAATATATGGAGATATTGAATATGTTGACAAACATAATTTATCAAAAGTTATTAGAAAGTGGAAGTCTAAAGATTATGTTAAGGGTAGTTTTAAATGGGGTTGGATGCCTGCTCACACTAGTTTTTTTTTGAGAAAAGAATATTATGAAAAATTTGGGAATTACTCTCTTTCTCTTGGCACATCGGCTGACTATGAATTAATGTTGAGAATGTTTGAAATACATAAATTGAAATCATTTTACTTGCCAGAAATTATTACATCTATGAGAACAGGAGGTGTTAGTAACTCTAATTTGAAGAACAGATGGCTTGCTAATAGAAATGATAAAAAGTCTTGGGAAGTAAATAAACTAAAACCTTATTGGTTTACTTTTCTATTAAAACCATTAAGAAAAGTCTTACAATATGTTAAAACTTAGACCTAATAATTTTTGATTTTCGTTTTTTGAATTTCCTTGACCTATAATTACTTCTAAGTCTTCGTGTATTTTGATTTCGTAAATACCGATTGTTTTTGATGAAATATTTACTGTAGGTAATATTTAAAGTTAAAAATACATCCTTATTTGAGGAATTACCTCTTTTTTGACCAGCTGTAAAATTACCTGATTCCTCTACGGGACCAATATATTGATTAGCAAGCTCAGCTGCATCAGATGAAAGATTAGAAGGATCTAAAAAGATAGTGGATACGTCATCTAAATAATCGGTGAAAGTTTGTCTGTAGTTTACTACTAATCCAAATCTCGTATATCTATTGTGCGTAATTACAGCTCCCGCTCCAAAAGGGAATGCAAATTGAATATTGCTGTAGGAGTAACCTTCTGTTCTTAGTGGCTTTAAGTTTACCCAAGTATAGCCATTTTTACTACCTCTTGGACTGTGGTAAAAAAAGGATAACCCTGCATGAATAAAGAGGTTTAAGCTAGTATTATACCGACCTGTTCCACCCAAATCATTAATTTGATGAACAGTAAATTCTGCTCTATTTCCTAATTCAACAATATTATTAATAAATCTTAAATTTCTCCAATATCTAGGTCCGGACATTACGTAAGCATCGTCGCCAGTTAATCTTGTATATTGCAAAGACGCATTATATGCCCATTTTTTGTTTACTTTAAATCTAAGAAATCCACCGGCTGAAATATTAGATTGTTTTATCATTAAGTCACCTAAAAAGTTTTTGGAGGTAACACTTTTTCCTCCAATATCCCCCAAGAATGATGAACCTCCAACTGAAAACCCAAGATCAAAATTATACTGACTGTATCCTTTGGTATTAAAGCAAAAAGCAATAAATAATATGTATACAATATATCTCAAACATTACAAATGTATTAAATCGATAATAAATCTTAAAATAATTTATTGTTAATCATTTCTAATAAGGCTCAAACAAAATATAACGTTTAGTTGGCAGAATTTTTTCTGATTTTATTATTTTATTTTTGTTAACTAAATTTTAAATTCATTCCTTTTTTTGATTCTTGTTCGTTAAATAAGATCTTTTAATATAGTTAATTGATTTTCAAAATTATATTTTTGTTTTTCTAAGAAATAAAAATGAAAAATTCTATATGTGACTTATTTTCCATTAAATATCCAATAATTCAAGCTGGAATGATATGGTGTAGTGGTTGGCGATTAGCCAGTGCTGTTAGTATCTCGGGTGGTTTAGGGATAATTGGTTCTGGATCTATGTACCCAAATACACTTAGAAAACATATTGAAAAATGTAAAAATGCTACTGATAAACCTTTTGCAGTTAATCTTCCTTTACTTTATCCTAATGCAGATGAGCATATTGCTTCAATAATTGAACTAAAGGTACCTATAGTTTTTACCTCAGCAGGTAATCCAAAAACTTGGACTTCTATTTTAAAGTCAGAAGGTATCAAGGTAGTACACGTTGTGTCAAGTGTTAAATTTGCTATCAAAGCTCAACAAGCAGGAGTTGATGCTATAGTAGCCGAAGGTTTTGAAGCGGGAGGACACAATGGAATAGAAGAGACCACAACATTCTGTTTAATTCCTGATGTTTCAAAGGCTATCAATTTACCATTAATCGCAGCAGGTGGAATAGTTGACGGAAAAAGTATGTTAGCGGCTATGGTTTTAGGAGCTAACGGAGTACAAATCGGTACTCGTTTTGTTGCATCAGAAGAATCTTCTGCTCATAACACCTTTAAACAAAAAGTTATTGATCTAAAAGAAGGTGATACGAAGTTAACACTTAAAGAGATTACTCCTGTTAGAATGATCAAAAATAAGTTTTTTGATGAGTTAGAAGATTTGTATTTACAAAACGCATCAATTGAAGAACTCAAAAGAAAATTAGGTAGGGGTAGAGCCAAAATAGGAATGTTTGAAGGAAATCTTTTTGACGGTGAACTTGAAATTGGTCAAGCTGCTTCTCAATTAAATAAGATTCTACCTGCTAGTGAAATAATTAAAAAAATAATGACTGAATTTGAAATCGCAAAATCACTTTCATATTAGAATTCATATTTAAATATCATAGCAACTTTCACAAATATTCTACGTTATTTAATTGTAAATAATCAATAATTGATATTCAAAAACCTCATAAGAAAAAACATTATCGTAATGTTCTTAGTTAGTTGTTTCTTTTTTTATTCGGAAAAAAGCTACAGCTGTTATAATTCACCTTGTTTTTGTATTCAAATTGATGAATCTGGAAGAGTCATATATAATTGGAGTAATTCAAATTTTCCCTTTTTCAGTTTTTATGAACATCAATTTTTTGCAGATACTGGAAATGGTTTTGTTAATGTTGGATCTCTAATTGATAGTTCCCAAAGTTTCTTCGTAATTCCAAATTACTCAATTTCAAATTATAATTCACAATTTTTTATTAAAACTACTTATGGAGGTTCTAATTCTTTAATAAATTTTTCTGATACAATATCATTTATTTCTTTAGATTTAGTTGATAATCTTGATGGGACTGTTTCATTATCTTGGAATCATCCAATCCCTTATGATTCTGTTCCATTAACAGCTTATTATCTTATTGAAAAATCAATTATTTCGTCTACAGCTTGGGATACTGTCGCAATTTTACCTAAGGATTCATTATCATTTACTGATCACATTGGAGGCTGTGCTTTGTCAATTAACTATCGAGTAAAGTTGGTAGTTCAGGATTGTGAATTTATATCAAATATCGATGGTGGTAATATAGAAGATCAACAAGCTCCAGATCCTCCCATACTATTGTCTGTTAGCAATGACACACTAAGTAATTTTCTGTTGTTAAATTGGCTTCCAAGTATTGCTCAAGATGTTTCTGCTTATATTATTTTTAAGTTTAGTGGTTCATGGTCTCCAATTGATACTGTATATGGATATAACAGTACAACATATATTGATTCTAATTTGATTTCTTTTCAAAATAGCGTTGTACAATATGCTGTAGCTGCAATGGACAGTTGTAGTTTTGGTTCTCCTTCTCAAAACAATACAAGTTCAGCAGGTTTAGAACACCAAAATATTTTATTATCTAAGGAATTCAATGCATGTTCTGGAGAAGTTAAATTAAGTTGGAATTCGTACATCAACTTTGAAGATGATTTAAAATATTATGAAATATTTTATAAAAATGATATTTCTTCATGGACACTTTTAGACACTACACAAGATTTGGAATACACTTATTTTATAACCGAAGGTGATATGAATTACAGTTTTTTAATTAAGGCAGTAGATAATTATTTTAACAATTACTCCCTTTCAAATAAAATAGATTTTTATGCTAATCAAGCTGTAACTCCCCAGTTATCATACATTTCAAGTGTAAATGTCGGTGTAGATACTGTAATTGTAACATACTTTTCTGAAAATAATATTGGTATTAGTAATGTTAATTTATATCGATCTACTGATAATGGTGATACATTTGGAATTATTGATTCCAAACAAAGTCCAGTCTTTCCAATTTTATTTTACGATTTGGAAGCTGATTATTCAAAAAGATCTTATTTGTATAAAGTTTCTGTAACAGATTCTTGTGGAAATGAAGTAGCTTTTTCCAATTTGGGGTCATCAATTTTTTTAGAAAATGATGGAGATTTTATCTTAATAAATAATTTAAAATGGAATCCTTATTATCAATGGCAATACGGTGTTGAAAATTATCAGGTTTTTTTAAATAACAATTTGAATGGGGGATTTCAACTCATTTCAACATTAGATTCTTCTGAGTCATCTTTTTTTCATTATTTTGAAAATCAGATTGCCTTTCCTTTTGATGGTAAACAATGTTACAAGGTAATTGCAAATGAGACCATAAATGATTTTGGAATTAGTAGTCAAAGTATGTCTAACGAATTATGTATTCAACATCCACCTTTAGCGTATGTTCCAAATGCATTAAATATTAATGGTTTAAACAATCAGTGGAAACCTATAATAAATATGATAGATTTTTCAGAAATGAAAGTATCAATTTATAACAGAAATGGCGAGCTTATTTTTTATTTTACAGATTCAAATGGTTTTTGGGATGGATCAATTATGAGCAGTGGCGAAATAGCACCTAATGGTATTTATGTTTATTTAATTGAAATTAAAAATAATAGCAATCAATCATTTATTAAAAAAGGGAATATAACATTATTGTATTAAGTTTTTTGTTTTTTCTTTTTTGCTGCCGGAAATAAAATATTATTAAGAATTAATCTATAACCTGGTGAATTAGGATATAAATTTAAATCAGTTGGGGGATCGTTTACGTAATGTCTGTAGTCTTCAGGATCATGACCTCCGTAAAATGTCCATTGTCCTTTTCCATATTGTCCGTGAATGTATCTAGCTGTACCAAAAACTTTAGATTCACCCATGATTAACACATTTGATTTTATAAGTTCAGTCTTAAAATCAGTTGTCTGGCCCATAAAACCTTTAATGATGCGAGTATGATTTTGACATAGTAAAGTTGGTACAATATCCCATTTAGCTGAAAATTCAAATAAAGTAAAAATGTCTTGATTTTCAGGGCTTTTATGTAAAGTAGTTCCATCTATATCTGAAAATTCATATTCCATGGGGTTTGTTCTCAACTTAAAGTCTTTGAAAGCAAGAGATTGACTATAGTCAAGTTTTGATTGTGCATTTGGATCAGCTTTATCACCATCAAACATGTATTCACAAATATCAGTATTTTCTGCACTTAAAGAGATGTCAAATGAGTCTGTTCCTGAACACATTGTGAACAAAAAGCCACCACTAGCTACAAATTCTTTTATTTGCTTAGTTACACCTAATTTTAGTTTAGAAACTTTATCAAATCCTAATTCGTTAGCACTTTTTTCTGCATTTTTTTGTTGTTGAATGTACCAAGCAGCATTTTTGTAATTTCTGTAAAACTTCCCATACTGACCTGTAAAATCCTCATGATGAAGGTGAAGCCATTCATATTTTATTAATTCATTCTCAATAATTTCTTTGTCATAAATTTCTTCATATGGAATTTCAGCATAAGTTAGAACAAGAGTTACTGCATCATCCCATGGTTGTTTCCCTTTTGGTGTGTAAACCGCTATTGAAGGTGCTTTTTCAAGTTTAACAATTTCTTTATTAATTTCAGGATTGCTTATTTCGCTTTTAATTTGTTTAACTTGAGTATTAGTAATTAGTTCAAATGACACACCTCTAATAACACATTCTTCTTGAATTGATTGGTAGTTTTTAACTAAAAAACTTCCTCCTCGGTAATTCAATAACCATTCTACCTCAATATCATTCTGTAATATCCAATATGCAATTCCATAAGCTTTTAAATGGTTAATTTGCTTATTTTCGTCCATAGGAATTAATATCTGAGTTGCATAAGCAAACTGAAAAATATTTATAAGCAAAAATGTTAAGATTATCTTTTTAATGAATAGATTCATAAAACTAATTTAAATAGGATTATTTTAAGTTCTATTAAAACGGCTCATCATCATTCATTTTCGACGGCATTGTAAAAGAAGAAATGTCGTCGCCAAAGTTTTCATTTGGCTTTATACTAGCATTGTAATTGTAGTTATCTTGGTTCAACGCATCTAAATTTGAGAATTTTGCATATTTACCAACAAATTTAAGCCTTATGTCTTTAAGAGATCCATTTCTATGTTTAGCTACTATAATTTCAGCTTGACCATTACAGGGAGATCCATCTGCCCACTCAGTAAGTTGGTAATATTCAGGGCGATAGATAAAGCATACTATATCTGCATCCTGCTCTATAGCACCCGAATCTCTAAGGTCGGATAACATAGGTCTTTTATCGCCACCTCTAGTTTCAACAGATCTACTAAGCTGCGAAAGTGCAATAATTGGTATGTCTAGTTCTTTTGCAATTTCCTTAATAGATCTAGATATATTACTTATTTCTTGTTCTCTATTTCCACCTTTTCCGCCTGACGACATAAGTTGTAAATAGTCAATTATAATAACTTGAACATTATGTTGTTGTTTGAGTCTTCGACATTTTGCTCTAAGTTCAAAAATTGATAGGGCAGGGGTGTCATCAATAAATATTGGAGCTTCAGAAAGTGCCTTTGTTCTTTCAAAAAATTGTTCAAATTCTGTTTTTGAAAAATTACCTCTTCTTATATCGTCTGCTGGAATTTCAGCTTCTGCTGAAATTAATCTATTTACAAGCTGAAGTGAACTCATTTCAAGCGAGAAAATAGCAACAGGATGTTTGAAGTCAACAGCCACATTTCTAGCCATTGATAAAACAAAGGCTGTTTTCCCCATCCCAGGTCTCGCTGCAACTACAACCATATCAGATTTTTGCCATCCAGAGGTAACTTTATCTAGTTCTGAAAATCCTGTACCAACGCCATTAACTCCGTCTTCTTTAAGCATAGCGTTTTCAATCTCATTTTGTGCCTTAAATAACAATGAAGCCATTGACTCATAGTCTTTCCTAATATTACCTTCTGCAACAGCAAAAAGTTCACTTTCAGTTTCGTCTAAAAGAGTAAATACGTCTGTTGTTTCATCATAAGCATTTTGAATTACTTTTCCAGAAATTCTTATCATTTCTCTTAATATGAATTTCTGAACTAATATTCTAGCATGTGCTTCAGCGTGTGCAGCTGATGCAACACGATTAGTTAATTGAGAAATATAAAATGCTCCGCCTACTTTTTCTAAATCACCGTTAGCTCTTAGCTTTTGAGTTACTGTTAATATATCGATACTTTCAGAACTTGAGAAAAGTTCTTGGATAGCTTCATAGATTTTTTTGTGAGCATCTTTATAAAATATTTCAGGTCGATGTATAATATCAATTACATCGTTCAGAGGAGATTTTTCCAACATCAATGCACCCAAGACAGCCTCTTCAAGATCAATAGCTTGTGGTGGTAGTTTACCAATGCCAGAAATATCACTTGGTTTAGTAAATGTTTTTAATGCTGGTTTTTTTGGTATTTCAACTCTTTCATTCATTGAGACAAATTTATAATTTTATCTATTTTAGTTTCATTATTGTGTTGATTAAAATTATCAAATAACTTTATTAACAAATGTTAGTAAATTCTTTATTTAAACTTAGTTTTATTTTTTTGAGTGTATATTGTTTTATGTCTTCATCATGTAAAAAAAATGGTGATAATATAAATCCTCAAATATTTGTTGAATCACCTTTAATTAACTCAAGTTTTACTTTGCCAAACACAATTCATGTCAATGGTTATTGTGAGGATAATAATAAACTTCAAAAAGTAGAAATTAATATTGTTAATCAAAATTTAACTCCTATATCAACAAAAATATCTACTGAGTTAGACTCAAATATTTTTGAGTTTGATGAATTTTTTTATTTAGACGACTTATATATTGAAAGTGGGCGTTATTTTATAAGTGTTAAAGCTTATGATAAGCAGAATAACATAAGTTCAAAATACATCAGTATTTATTTAACTGAAATTGAAAAAGTTCTTCTTGGTTTATATTTTATAGAGAGTCAAAATGAAAATACTGATATTCAATTTATAGATAGTAACAATAATGTTTCTTTTCAAAATAGTTTGAGTGGAAATATTCAGCTTTCCTATATAAATTCTAAACATCAGTACTTATTTATTGCTACTGATCAAAATGCTTTTTCATATAATTTGCAAAATTTTAATGAAATTTGGAGCGTATATCCTTTCGAAGTACCTTACCCTTTCTTCACTAGTTTATTTTGTGATGATAGTGAGGATTTCTTATATCTAGTCTTTGGAGATGGAAGAATACATTCTTATAATAAATATGGTCAAATAGTAAATAGTATTTATTCGAATCCACAGGAGTGGTTTGGAGAAATTCTAGTTGAAAATAACTTTGTGGTTTCTGAAGTCTTTTCAAATTCTTTGAACCAATTTATTTCGGTTTATTATAGTAATAGTGGTATTGAAAATCATAGAGTACAAATTAACGGAGAAGTTGGTAAAATTCTTAAATACAGCGGTGACTTATTTATAGTTGCAATAAATCATCAAAATAGTGGTGACATTTTTTTTTACAACATAAATAACAATAATATTTGGTTAGAAATTGAAATTCCTGTCTCAAAAATATACGATGCTTTAATTATTGATCAGTTATTATACCTAGCTACTGATATTGGTGTTTTTTCATATCATATAGTAAATAAAAACCTGAATTTGATTAATGATATAAAACCTGTATATGAGCTAATGGTAGAAAAATTAGTTGGATACCTATATTTAAATGATGGAAAAAATATTTATAGAAGTATTAATGGTATTAATAATGATATAATATATTCTACAAATGATTCAATTTCAAATATGATGTTACTTTACAACAAATGAATTATTAATTACCCATATTGCTGAACTTCTCGGTTCTTTTGATTATTCGATCATTTGAAGATATTAACTCAAGTTCCGAAACATGTTTTTTAATTTCAGTCTTTAATTTTTTATACATTTTATCGGGTTCAGCATGTGCTCCTCCTAAAGGTTCTTTAATTATACCATCAATCAGTTTATTTTTTAGCATGTCTTTTGCTGTTAATTTTAAGGCATTTGCAGCATTTTCTTTATAATCCCAACTTCTCCATAAAATTGAGGAACATGATTCGGGAGAAATAACAGAATACCAAGTGTTTTCAAGCATTAATACTTTATCTCCTATTCCTATTCCTAAAGCTCCACCGGAGGCTCCTTCACCAATTACAATACATATTATAGGTACCTTAAGTAACATCATTTCGTATAGGTTTCTTGCAATAGCTTCGCCTTGGCCTCTTTCTTCAGCTTCAAGACCTGGGAAGGCACCTGGAGTGTCAATTAAAGTAATTATAGGTTTATTAAATTTTTCAGCTAACTTCATTAATCTTAAAGCTTTCCTATAACCTTCAGGGTTTGCCATGCCAAAGTTTCTAAACTTTCTTTGTTTAGTATTTCTTCCTTTTTGTTGTCCAATAAACATGTAGCTTTTTCCGTCAATATCACCAAAACCTCCAACCATAGCTTTATCATCTCTTACATTTCTGTCGCCATGAAGTTCTAGAAAATTGTTATTTGTTAAAGCATTTACGTAGTCTAATGTATAAGGTCTGTCAGGATGTCTACTTAGTTGTACCTTTTGCCACGGACTTAGATTGTTGAAAATATTTCTAGTAGTTGAAGCTAATTTTTTTTCTAATTCCTTTACTGTTGATTTAACATCAACTTGACCTTTTATACCAATTTCTTTTGATTGAATTATTTGTTCTTGAATTTCAGCAATTGGTTTTTCAAATTCTAGATAAGATCTTTCCATAGTTCGACATATATAAATGTGAAATTACAAATTATTCAATTTGTAGGGGATAAATATTAGTTTTTTTAATCAATTTTACTTTGAATTACATTGATGTATTTTTTAAAGAGTGTACAAATTAAAACTTTAGTTTGTCTCAATTATTAATAATATCCAACTTTAAAGTTGCTATAATTTCATTTTCTTTAAAAAGAAATAAGTTATAATTTTTGATAAAAACAAAAAACTTCTATTTTTGCAGCCAATAAAAATTTAAACGATGAGTAAAAGAACATTCCAGCCATCAAATAGAAAAAGAAAAAACAAGCATGGTTTTAGATCAAGAATGGCTACCAAAAATGGAAGAAAGATTCTTAATGCTCGTAGAAGAAAAGGAAGAAAGAGACTTTCTGTTTCTGATGAAGCAAGAGCTAAAAAATAATTTTATTTAATTTATTTTATTAAATCCTCCCTAGTGGAGGATTTTTTATTTATTGAATCCACTTCTGATTCGTAACAATTAATGCTTCTTGAACCGTTATTCTTTCTCCGTAGTTGTAGGCAGTTACAAATGGTCCAGGAAATTCATGTGTTTTTAGAGAGTTTCTTTTGTCTCTTGCACTCTTATATTCTTTGTATAATCCAGTGGTATATTTTATCCATCCTTCATGGTTTTCTAAGTCGTAATTGCCTTCAAATTTAAATTGTTTATATATGTCCTTTTTACTAGCTATTCTGTGAGCTGCGAGTACTTGAACTTTATAATTAATGGAATTAATAGTTTTATTTGGTGTAATAATGTTTGAAGAACTATTTGATAATAATATTTCGTTTTCTATGATTTTTTCAAGTTCAGATTCCTTTTCAATTTTTGAACTGACATTGTTGCTATCTTCTAAATTCGATTTTTTGTTTTCTATTATTTCATTTTCTGAAAAAGTGTCATCTTCTGTTTCTATTTCATCGAAAGAAATAATTTCTTGCGTAGTAATCGTACTGTCTTCGATTTCGTTTTCAAATAATTCAAGTTTTTTTGTTGTGTCATTTCTCAGTTCATTGTAACTAAATTGGTCGGATTTTGGTTGATAGAATGTAGTTGGTATTGGAATTCCTGAGTTATATCCGTCTTCAATTAATTTTTCGGAAGCATAAACACCATCGATCTTAAATGATGTATCATTATTAGCTAGATTTACCAATTTATAACTAACTGTAAAACTTTCTATTGATGAGTGTAAATCTGACCAAATGAATTTTGCAGATCCATCAATGTTTTTGAATATTGCTCCTGCACTTTCAATTGGACTTGCTATATAATCCTTAGGTAAAATATCTTTTATTCTTGCAAATCCGTTGTGCTTGCCTTTTACTACATGTATTTTTACAATATACTCACCGTCATTAAATTCTATTGCTCTGTCTACTTTAACTGAAATTTCTTTTTCATTTTTTTCTTGTTTAATAACATTTATTCTAAGGGTATCAATTTCATATTTTACCCTATCATTGCCATTGATGTATGAGAATGTTCCAGTTATTTCTTTTAATCCCACTGACGAATCATTAGGATTTAAGATGTAAGTGATCTCAATATTTTTATTCTTTGGTAAATCATACCAAATGAAAAGCCCTTCATTATTTTTGAAAGTGAAAGACGCACCATCACTATCTTTTTCTATTAGTTTTATTCCGCTCGCATTAGATAAATCCAACTTTAATCTTCCAGGACCAGAAAGTTCTTTATTATTGATTTTTATACTTACTTCTTTTGATTCACTTTGGAATACATCACAAATTTTTGATTCGCATGCAGTGTGCGTAATTTTTGTTTTATCAACATTGAAAATGCTTAATATCAAAATACCAATTACGTTAATGAAAATAAATATAGATTTAAGCATAAATTAAATACTGATTTACACAAATCTATATTTGAACACTTAACTATTAGCAGTCATACTTTTCATTTTTTCAATACAAAAATGTTGAAAAGCACACTTTAGTGTTAATAAAATAAATGTTACGTTTTTATTCTTCTTTTCGGCTTACGATTTGAAAAGCGAGTAATTTTTGATCTAATTCATGGAAATAATCTAATCGTTTTAGTATTCCATGTTTCTTATAATAATAATCATAGTTAAAATTAATTTCACTATTTGATGATGTATCAGGGATAGGAACTAAACTTGAATCTTTAATTACTTTGAAATTTAGCGAATCAATAATTAAAGAATCAATTTTTGTTGTGTCAATTGAAAATGTCTTATTCTTTTCTATATCTACGGAGTCATAGGCGTGTGTTCTGTAATATATTAGGCTATCAGTTAGAGATCTTCCTTGTTCATCAACGTGTAAAATATATTTTGAATTAGGTTGAACATCTATGTAGTCAGGTACTCCATCTTTATCTGAGTCAATAGGACATCCATTAATATTAACCTTTACTTTTTTGGGTGTATGATGGCATTTATCTTCTAAATCAATTACGCCATCTTTGTCTTCATCACTTAAATCAAAATTTTTCAGGTCAATTTTAAGTTTTTCTTTTTTAATCCTTGTAATTTTGTGAAATGCGTAATTTAACGTAAACCCTAATGATGCGTAAGAGTCGTTATTTCCATCGTTTTGTCCATCAATATTGTCAGACAAAAGTACATTGTAAGTCCCAAAGATTCGACCTTGAATGTATGGGTTTAATTTCCACTTAAAACCAACATTTAAAGGTGCAAGTAAGGTGATATCATTGCCATTTTCAATTGAAGTTTCGTATATGTAGTCAAAGGAATTATTAATAGTGTAAGGAGTGCTATCACCAAGAAACATATCAGTTTTAGAATCATAATTAATAATACCAATTCCAATTCCAGAATAAATTGAAAAGTTATGTTTATTATCAAAGTAATTATCTGTGTTGAAAATAATATTTAAGTTAGACTTTATAAAATCTGTTGTAAAATTAATTGGGTAATTATGGTCAGCTAATTTTCCCTTTATTACCATTACTTGTAAGCCAATTATATTTCCAAATCTTTTTTCAAAATCAAATGATAAAGCTGGCTTATTATTGGTAAATATTTTTGCTCCAGAGTTTGGGCTAATATCTCCAAAAAAAGTATTCACTTGAGTGCCTATTCCAATTGTAAGAATTTCTTTTTTAATTGAATCTATTTGCTCTTGCCCACTAATAATGTAAGAATTGATAATCAGAAATGCGAAAAGATATAGTCTCAAAATAGTGTTTTTTGTAAATTTATTCAGAATGTATTAAAAATTAGGTTTTAAATGGTATTTTTTATAAAAATCATTAATATGTTTTACTGCTTCCTTAGGAGTGTCAACGATTTCAATTAAATCAATATCCTTGGGACTAATATTTTTTTCTTCCTCTAGTAATACATCTTTAATCCATTTAATCAATCCATTCCAAAACTTTTTCCCAACAAGAATTACAGGAAATTTCCCTGATTTATGTGTTTGTATCAATGTTAATGCCTCAAACATTTCATCTAATGTTCCAAAACCTCCAGGAAGTACTACAAAACCTTGCGCATACTTAATGAACATTACTTTTCTTACAAAGAAGTAGTCAAAGCTTATTATTTTATCTTCATCAATAAATTTATTTGGTTTTTGTTCAAACGGTAAAACAATATTCAAGCCTACAGATTTTCCTCCTCCTCTTTTGGCACCTTTATTTCCTGCTTCCATAATTCCCCCTCCACCACCTGTTATAACTCCATATTTATTTTTAGTTAATTGAAAAGCTAACTCTTCAGCTAGTTGATAATATGTGTTATTCGGGTTTGTTCTCGCAGATCAAAAAATTGAAACACAAGGGCCAATTTTAGCAAGTCTTTCAAATCCTTCAACAAATTCAGACATTATTTTAAATATTTCCCAACTGTCATGAGTTTTAATATTGTTCCAGTCTTTAGAAATTAAATCTATTTTTTTGTTTTCTTTCATATTTGATTATTTAATTCTAAGGATAAAAACTTTCCAGTGTAGCTGTTTTTATCATTTATTAGCTGATTTAGATTTCCTTGGAAAATAATTTCGCCACCCCTTTCGCCTCCCTCAGGACCTAAATCAATAATATAGTCAGAAGCTAAGATAACGTCCATGTTATGCTCAATAACTAATACACTATTTCCTAATGCAATTAATTTTTTAATTACTAAAAGTAATAATTTTATATCTTGATGGTGCAACCCTGTAGTGGGCTCGTCCATTATGTAAAATGTATTCCCGGTTTGTTTTTTCCCAAGTTCAGTAGATAATTTTATCCTTTGAGCCTCGCCGCCAGAAAGAGTAGTTGAAGACTGACCTAAACGAATATATCCAAGTCCTACGTCTTTAAGCACTTTTATTCTATCGGCAATATAGTTTATATCGCTGAAAAAAATAAGCGCTTGGTCAACACTCATGTTAAGAACATCATTAATTGATTTGCCTTTGAATTTAACTTCTAATGTTTCTCTGTTATATCTTTTTCCATAACAATTATCACATTTAACATAAACGTCAGGAAGAAAATTCATTTCAATTAGTTTCATTCCTGCCCCAAGACATGATTCACAACGTCCCCCCTTAACATTAAAAGAAAATCTTCCTGGTTTATATCCTCTTATTTTAGCCTCAGGTAACTGCGCAAATAAATCTCTTATATAGTTAAATATTCCTGTATATGTAGCTGGGTTTGATCTTGGAGTTCTACCAATTGGTGATTGATTAATTCCAATAACTTTATCTATAGCTTCAAGTCCATTTATTTTTTCATAGTCAAGAGGTTTTTTTACTGAATTATAGAAGTGTTGGTTTAAAATTGGGAATAGTGTTTCATTAATTAATGTTGATTTTCCACTTCCTGAAACACCAGTAATACAAACAAAACAATTTAGTGGTATTTTTGCATTTACCTTTTTAAGATTGTTGCCATTTGCGTTTAAGAGTTCTATTTTTTTTAATTTATTAGTTTTAAATTTTGTGTTTATTTTAGGTGTCGGGGTTTTTAAATATTTTGCGGTTAAAGACTTGCTAATATCTAAATTATTTGGTTCTCCTATTGCAATTATTTCACCACCTAAAACTCCAGCGCCTGGCCCAATATCAATAATCAAATCTGCATGGTTCATAATATCTTTATCATGTTCAACAACGATTATTGTATTTCCTTTGTCTCTTAGTTCTTTAAGACTTTTAATTAATTTAAAATTATCTCTTTGATGAAGGCCAATTGATGGTTCATCCAAAATATATAATACTCCAGTGAGTTCAGAACCTATTTGAGAAGCTAATCTGATTCTTTGAGCTTCTCCTCCAGAAAGAGTTGATGCTGGTAAATTTAAATGTAAATATTCAAGCCCCACATTAATTAAAAACCCAATTCTATTATTTAATTCCTTAATTAAATCTTTTGCAATTAGTTGTTGCTGAGCATTTAATTTTTGAAAAAGGGATTTAACCCATTTGTCAAGTTCTGTAATGTCCATTTTAACTATATGTCCAATATGATAATTTTCAATTCTATACCATTTGTGATGTTCTTTAAGTCTAGAACCTTTACAATTGGGACATATTTTTTTATTCATAAATCCTGAAGCCCATCTTTTAATTTTATTTCCTCCTTCTTTATGCTGTCTTTGAATGAAATTAGCTAATCCTTCATAGCCATTCAAAATTTGATGAATTCCATTTTCCCCGAGGATTTTAACAAGTTGAGTTGTACCATTGAGGATATCATTTAAACATTCTTTATTGAGTTTTTCTATTGGAGTGTTTAAATCGTAATTATGATGCTGTAGTAATAAATCTATTTGTTTAAATGTCCAATTATTTTCAAATGACCCTAAAGGTTGAATACCGCCCTTTTTTATGGACTTTTTTGGATTTGGTATAATTTTTTCAATTTCAATTTCATTAGTGTATCCAAGTCCATTACAGATTTCACAAGCTCCTTTTGGAGAATTAAAAGAAAATAAATTTGGTTCTCCAATTGGAAGAGATATTCCACTTTTTGCACACATTAATAATTTACTAAAACTTCTTGAAACACCATCTTGACTAATTATTTGGACCTCTCCTTTTCCTTTTCTTAAACCTAGTTTTAAACTTTGTTTTAACCTATTTTTATTATCTATTTTTGTTGATGTTCTATCAATCACTAATGAGATATCATGTGTTTTGTACCTATCTAATCTAAATCCAATAGTAAGATCGATAATTTCACCATCTACATAAGCTTTCGAAAAGCCTTGCTTAATTAGTTTATCAAATAATTCTCTGTAATGTCCTTTTCTAGACTTAACTAGTGGTGAAGCTATTGTTATAATTTGTCCATTATATTCATCAAGAATTAAATTTAGAATTTCCTTTTCGCTGTAACTTACCATTGGTAATCTTGTGGAAGGTGAAACTGGAGTTCCTATTCGTGCAAAAAGAAGTCTAATAAAATCATATATTTCAGTAATTGTTCCTACAGTTGATCGAGGATTTTTAGAAACTGTTTTTTGTTCTATTGCAATTACAGGGCTTAGTCCAGAGATATGATCAACATCAGGTTTTGTTAGTTGTCCAATAAATTGTCTAGCATAGGCACTGTAGGTTTCAAGATATCTTCTTTGTCCTTCTGCAAAAATTGTATCAAATGCTAGTGACGATTTTCCACTTCCACTGAGTCCAGTGATAACCACAAACTTATTGTTAGGTATTTCTAAAGAAATATTTTTAAGATTGTGGGTTCTAGCACCTTCTATTTTTATTAAACTGGACATTTATTGAATCTAGTTTCAAATATAAGCGCTATTTTCTTTGTTCTTTGTGTTGTTGGGTGGTAATGTAAAGCGAAATGAAAATTGCAAAAAAATATAAAAAGAATAAAAAGCTATTAATCCATGACCAATGATCTACAAATCTATAAATAGTTACTGCAATTAAACATGAAATAAAACTAATACCTGCAAAGATAAAACTGATTTGAGTATCTGTAAAGCCTAGGTAAGAAAGGTGGTGAGTAGTGTGATCTTTCCCTCCAATAAAAGGAGAAGATTTTCTAGCTAGTCTGTTAATAACTACTGCAGTGGTGTCTGAAATTGGCAAAATAAAAACTATTATAACTGTTGTTATTTGTTTACCAATATTAACTTCATTTTGATCAAAAGATTCTAAATTCCAAAAATATTTTATACCAATAGCAGCAATTAACAATCCAAGGAATTGACTTCCTGAGTCACCCATAAACATCTTAGAGGGATGCCAATTGTAGAATAAAAAACCAATTAGTGAACCTATAGTTCCAAGCAGAATCATAAAGTCATAATGGTTAAAGGAATAATCGATTCCTAGAAAAATTAATGCGCAGAGTACAATAAATAATGAAGTAATACTTGTAATACCATCCATATTGTCTAGCATATTAATTGAATTCATAATACCAACTACCCAAATTACAGTTAGTGAATAATTTAGTAATTGATTATCAAAAATTTTAATTACCATTGTTTCATTTTGGAGTGTAAAATTGGAAGAAATAATTAAAATAATTCCACAGCCAAATTGAACAAAGAATTTCAACCATGGCCTTGTATTGTATGCATCATCTGCTAAACCCATTAAAAATGCTAAAGACACTCCTGCAATAAGTCCTATTATTTGACCGTCATTAAATAAATCTTGGGAATTAAAAAATATCCCATAACATGCTGTACTAATCAAAAAAGATATGTAAAATGATATACCACCAAGTGCAGGTTTTGAAATGGAGCTCCACCTTATCAGGGGTTTTTCCTTACCTCTTATCCCTAAAGTTGTAGAAAATTTTAGAAGAATTGTATTTATAAGTAAGCAAAATAAGACTACACTAACAAAGAATGCTGCGTAAACTAAAAATATATATTCATTTTTTTCCAATTTTTTACTTTTAAAAAGGAGATACAAAAGAACTAAATTTTTTTGCATTTAGATCTTTTTCGGATAAAATTACTTCCGATTTAGGCCACTGAATTCCGATATCAGGATCATTCCAAATAATACTATTTTCAGATTCTTTATTGTAGTAATTGGAGCATTTATAATTAAAAATCGTGTTATTTTTTAGTGTTAAAAAACCATGAGCTATTCCACTTGGAAGGTACATCATAGTATGATTTATATCGTTTAATTCTTGCATAATATATTTACCATATGTTGAAGATTTAGTTCTGATATCAACAGCTACGTCCATAACACTTCCCTTAATCACCCTAACTAATTTTGCTTGATCGAAGGGAGGATTTTGAAAATGTAGACCTCTTAAAACACCCTTAGATGAACAAGATTCATTATCTTGAACGAACTGTGTCTTAATATTTGTTATTTCTGTAAATTTTTTGTGGTTAAAGGATTCAAAAAAATATCCTCTATCGTCATTGTAAACAGAAGGGTGTATTAAAATAACACCATCGATATTAGTTTTTTGAATTTTCATTAGTTTTGAAAAATTCTTTGATATAACCAAAAATACTTTTTTTATTTAAATTGTCATCAGTGTAATAAGACGAATATGCTTTTGAACCATAACCATAACCATATCCGTAACCATACCCATACCCATAACCGTATCCATATTTAGATCCATATCCAGTACTGTTGGTGTCAACTCCGTTGAGCACAACAGATAACTTATTCAATTTATTTTCATTAATTAACCTGTCTACATTTTGAACGAAATTTTTTCTTGAAAAGTTGGCTTTAAAAACATAAATTGGGTAATCGGCTTTTTGAAGAACTGGAATTCCATCTGTAACTAAACCAACAGGGGGATTGTCAACTACAATCATATCATATTCTTTTTTAAGTTCTTCCATTGTTTCATTAAATAAATCACTTACAATAAGTTCAGACGGATTTGGAGGTAATGTTCCTGCAGTAATGAAATCTAGTCCTTTCAGTTCACTTTTATTGATACATTCTTTAAACATATTTTTCCCAGCGAGAATATCGCTCATTCCAATGTTGTTTTTAATTCCAAATCCTCTATGTATTTTTGGTTTTCTCATGTCTAAATCAAGAATTACTACTTTTTTTCCTGTAAATGCTATTATACCAGCTAAGTTAATAGCTAAAAAAGTTTTTCCTTCTCCAGAAATAGTACTACTTATAGCAATCATTTTAGCATCCTTTTCATTTGTAATAAATTGTAAATTTGTTCTAATTGCTCTGAAGGACTCTGTAATCATTGATTTAGGACTTTTATCTACAATCAAAGGTGAAATTGGTACTTTATTTTTCATCATTGGAATCATCCCTAAAATTCCGATGCTGCCGTTTGAATATTTTGAAATTTCAAATAGAGATGTAATTTTATCATGTAATAAGTAATTGACAGTTGCAATCAGTGCGCTTACTACCAAACCAACAACTATACAAACTAAATAAACTATTGTCGAATTGGGGGAGATAGGGATTTCGTTTAATATTGCTGGTTGCAGTATTTCGTTGTAAGTGGTAATCCCCGCCTTAGAAAGTTCATATTCTGTTTCTTTCTCAAGTAATAAAGTATAATATTTATTATTAATTTCATGAACACGCTCTAACCTTGTAAGTTCAAGTTCTTTCTCCGGAAGTGATAGTAGTTTGAGTTCTATTTGCCTACTTTTTTGTTCTAACTCAGTAATCCTTTTGTGTTTTTGTTCTTTAATGATTTCAAGAGCATTTTTCATTAAAATAATTTGTTCTTCAATTTTATTGTTAAGTAATATTACAGTTTCATTATTTACAGTAACATCTCTTAGTAACTTATCTCTTTTTTTGAGATCTTTTTCTAGTTCTTCAACCATTCCCATAATAAAATCATCATTATAAAAAATTTGAGTAACCGATATACTGTTTATTGATGAAGAATTTATTTCAGTACTTAAAGTTTGGTTGAATTTTTTGGTAAATCTTTCCATCATTGAAATTTCTAGTTTGATAGAAAGGATCTTTTTATCGATTTCATCGATTTGAGAAATATTTGATGATTTTAATATATCTGATGATTTTACATTGTTCATTTTTTTAAAACCTTGAATATCTCTTTCACTAGCTTTGAGTCTAATTTCTACAGAATCTTTTTGTGCATTTATGAATTCTACAATATTGACTGAACTTGTAGCTCTTTTCTGTAAATCATATTTTAAATATTCACTTGCAATAGAGTTACATATATCTTTTGCAAATTTTGGATTTTGGTGTTTGAATGAAATATTTATTGTATTAGCTGAATAATCTAATATATTTATTTCAAGTCCCTTACTGATTTCATTTCTCAATTTTTGAATTGAAGGAAAAATCATAAAATATTTTGATTCGTCAAGTGATTTTTTAAATTCATTGAAATTTTGATTTAGTAAAATTTCACCAGAGAAATAATTTGAAGTAAAATAATTATTGGGTTGTATATACTCTGCATAAGTGATACTTTCGTCCTTATCAGTGAAAGCTAAATATTCTCCTTTTGCTTTTATGTACAAAGCTTTTCCTATAATTGTTGAATCTTTAATGATTATATTCTTGATATTAAAAGGCGATGATTTATAAAGATTTCTAGTTAGTATTTCTCCTTCACTGAAATATGTGCAATTTAGGGCTAACCCTTTAATAGATTTGTCAATTATAAATTGAGATTTTAGTAATTCAACTTCTGAATTTAAGTTTGTTTGTTGTTGGTAGGAGTAAATATCTAAAAATTCATCATTTTGCTTTTTAATATTTAATTGAATTGTAGTACTAGTCTTATAATTATTCGGAGTATATCTTAAATAAATTAAACTTGCTGAAAGAGACGTAATAAATACTAAAACAATAATCCACTTAACTTTGCTTAGTAAATATATAAAAAGTCCTAATTCAAATTCTTTACTAAAGTTATTAATCCTTTCTCTATATCTAAGTATATTGTCTTCGGTAGTTTTAATTTCTTCAGGTATCATAAACTTAATTGATTTAATGAGAACAATATCAATGAGATTGTTGAAAGAAAAGATAAAATTGGATTTAAATCTGAAATTATTTCAGGAATTAAATTTATGTTTGGTGTAATGTATACTATGTCATGAGATTGCATGATCATATTTCCTTGTTTAATTCCATCAATAGTTGAAAGATCAGCTTGGAAAATTTTAATTCCCTCTTTTGTTTTTCTGATAATTTTAATTTTTTTGGAACTATTATTTTGGCTTATTCCACCTGATTGTGCTAGAACTTCAAACAAAGTCATATTATTGAATGTTAGCGGAACAACAGAAGCTTCACCTCCTGTATTCCCACTAAACAAAAATATTCTTTTGCTGTTTACTCTTAGGACAACAAAAGGATCGACATAAAATTTTGAAAAAATATTTTCTAAATAAAGTTCGGCCTCTCTGGTAGTTTTGCCCACTAAGTTTATATTTCCTATAATTGGTAATTCAACTAAACTGTCTTGTCTGACAAAGTATGAAATTCCTTGATTTGCATTCATCATTAACATTTGTGATTGTTGATTGCTGTTATTTTGACTGAACATATCAATTAGTTGGAAACCATTATTTGTGAAAAGTTGAAAATTAATTTGATCATTAATATCAATTTTATATTCAATAAAATTTAGTTTTTCTTCGATTTTGTCAAATTCATAATTTTTAGGTGTTCTTAACATCCTATTTGAATTTATTGTGCAAGAACTAATTGAAAGTACAATTAAAATGATTAAGTGGTAGAAAGTTAAAATTTTCATAATTCAAAAGTATATTTTTTTTTATTAAAAACAAAGAACTTTGTTATTCAAAGTATTTAATCGTATAGATTTTTCATATTATGTATTAATTTATCATAAGTGAATTCTTGTGCTTTGTTTATACCAATTTTTGAAAATTTTTCTCTTAAAATTTCAGAATCAATTAGTTTCAATAAATTTTCAGTAAATCCAATTTTATCTTCTTTTTTGCTAAGAAATGCTGTCTGATTTTCAATGACAATATTTTCAATTCCTCCAATTTTGGTACTTACAATTGGTTTTCCGCTTGCTTGAGCTTCAATTAAGCTAACTGGTGTTCCTTCATTTTTTGAGCATAGACATATAATGTCCATCCCTGCATTAACAATATCTATATCTTTAATCCAAGAAGTGAATTGTACAGTGGCAGGGCTTTGATTGGTGCTTAACTCTATATTTTTTGAATTTACATATTTAACCAATTTATGTTTTTCTTCTCCGTCTCCAACAATGAAAAATCTTAGTTTTTTATTAGTTTTTACAATAATTTCGTCAATAACGTCTATAAAAAATTTGTGGTTTTTTATAGGAACTAATCTACCAATAATTCCTATTGCGATTTCATTTTCTTTGACCTTCCATTCGGATCTAAATTTTTTTCTTTTTTCTTCTTTGTTAATACTAAACCTTTCAAGATCAAATCCTAGTGGTATAACTTCAATTTTTTCTTTCGGACAAATTTTATGTATATCACTTAATTCATGTTTTTGAACCTCACTAATTGCTATGATCTTAGTTGATTTTTTTGCCAAATTACGTTCTATTTTTTTATAAAAATTAGTTTTTATTGCTCCAAAATAAGAGTGGAATACATGACCATGAAATGTGTGATATATCTGTTTAACCCCTGCTTTATATGCAGCTCTTCTTCCAATTGCACCTGCTTTTGAAGCATGAGTGTGTACAATGTCAGGGTTAAAATCTTTGATGATATTTTGAATTTTTTGAAATGCTATTTTATCATTTTTGAAATTGATTGATCTTTGCATTTCTGAAATTATTATGGGTTTTAACCCAAGGTTTTCTATTATATGCATTGAGCTTTCCTCTGATTTATCATGTTGACCACCTATAAGTAATGTTTCATAGTCATTTTCTAAATATTTAGTAAGATAGGCAGCATTATAAGTAGGACCTCCTAAATTAAATCGATTGATAATTCTTAAAACTTTTTTTTTCACTATTAAAAAATATATTTCTTAAAAAAACTAGAAAGCACGATCAAAGACCAAATATGATATACTGTATTGCCAGGAGAATTTTTTTTCCATAATTCAAATACCTCTTCTAGCCCATAAGGATTTAATATCCCCTCATTGATCAATGGATTATTTTTAAAAATATTCTCTTCTAAAAATAACTTCATTTCTTTATCAAACCATTTTTTTAAAGGCACTTCAAATCCATGCTTTTTTCTATCAAATAACTCATCTGGAAGTCTATTTCTAAAAGTGTCCTTTAATATCTTTTTCTTATTTTTTTTATCAATTTTAAAAATAGATGGTAATGTGAAAACATATTGAACTAGTTCATGGTCTAAAAATGGTGTTCTAACCTCTAAACTGTTAGCCATACTCATTAAATCAACTTTTCTAAGCATATCATTTTCAAGAACTAGATTAAAATCGTAATAAAGAAAGTTATTAAATATATCCATTTCGTCACTTTCAATCTTTAAATAATTATTTTCAATGTTCTCATCTGTCAATTTTTTTACAAGTTCAATATCCATAAAGGATGCCCAATCTAGGTATCTTTCACTAACCTCTTTATTTAAACCACTATACAGTTTCTCAATTTGTCTTCCTAAGTTCCCAACTTTACTATATCTTGATGATGGAAATAATTTTGTAAAACCTCCAAAATGTTTAAAAGCTTTGTTCAAAAATGTATTTTGGATAGAAAAATATAAAGCTTGATGTTTGTTATATCCAGAAAATAATTCATCCGCACCATCCCCAGAAAGTGAAACAGTAACTTTTTGTTTTGTTTGTTTTGATAATATAAATACGTTAATAGCAGATGAATCAGCAATTGGTTCATCAATATAATCAAGAATATCTTCTAAATTTTGATACAGCTCTTTATTTGTCACCTCAAAACAATGGTGATTGGAATTAATATGTTTAGCTACCTTTTGAGCAAACTTAGATTCATCAAATAAAGGCTCATCAGGAAAACCTAAAGAAAATGTATTTAAATCTTTTTTATAATCTTTTGCTATAGCCGATACAATACTCGAGTCAACACCACCGCTCAAAAACGTTCCAAGTGGAACATCACTGACCAGTCTTCTTTTTACAGATTGATGAAATAATTCCTTTATTTTACTTTGAGCTGTTAAGTAGTTGTCCTCTGATTGTTTTACAGGATAATAGGAATAATATTTTTTAATTGTTTGAACTCCAGCTTTAATTTCCAAATAATGGCCTGGAAGTAATTTTTTACAAGATTTTAAAATTGTTCTTGGTGCAGGAACATAAGTATGTCTAAAATATTGAGCTATTGCTTGATGATCAACCTCTTTTTTAATGTCGTAAGCTAATATTGCCTTAAGTTCTGAAGCAAAGATTAATTCTTCGTGTGTCTTTAAATAGATCAATGGTTTTATACCAAATCGGTCTCTGGCTAATAAAAAAGATTTATTGAATTTATCGTAAAAACAAAAGGAGAAAAAGCCATTAAGTTTTAATATGAAATCTTTACCGAAATTTATTAGTCCATACAGCAAAACTTCAGTATCAGAATTTGTTTCAAAAACAATGCTTTTTCCTTCTAATTCTTTTTTTAACTCCTTATAGTTATATATTTCTCCGTTAAAAACAATTGTATACCGATTAGATGAATCAGACATTGGCTGATTTGCTTTTGATGTGGTGTCAATAATACTCAACCTAGTATGACCTAGTTCACAGTACTTATCATTATAAATCCCTTGAGCGTTTGGGCCTCTTTTGGAGAGTCTTTTTAAAGCTGCATTTAAATGATTAGTAGAATGAATGATAGGTTTATTAAAACTGATAAATCCTACAATTCCACACATTAATCTTACTTTTTAGCTAATTTAACCATTGGAATGATAATTGGTGTAATTTTAATTACTAGTTATGAAAAAACAATTTTTAATAGTATTTACTATTATTTTTTTATTAGGTTCATTTAGGGGCCAATCTAATTTAGACTCTATATTAAATGATTTCTTAAATCATGAATATATTGAAAATAGTATAGTTGGAATAGAACTTATTGATGGCATTTCTTCAGAGTTGTTAATGAATTACCAGTCTAATAAATTGTTAGTTCCTGCTTCTGTTCAAAAATTGTATTCTTCCTCATATGCACTGAAAAAGTTGGGTTCAGATTATAAATTTAAAACTTTCGTTTATACAAACGGAGAAATTGATTTTTCTAATCAAATTTTGAATGGAGACTTAATTATTTCACTTTCTGGAGACCCAAGCCTAGAAAGTAGATTTTTTGACAGTTTAAGTTTTTTGGATAATGTATGTTTAAGATTAAAAGAATTAAATATTAATACTATAAGGGGAGAAGTTATTTTAATTCCTAAAACTAACGATTACCAAGTTAATAATGAGTGGTTATGGGGTGATATAGGTAATTATTATGGAGCTGGATACTCAACTCACACTTTTAGAGATAATTATGTAGACGTTTTTTTTAATTCCTCAAAAAAGTTAGGAGACTCTACTTTTATAAGTGAATTTGTCCCTTTTTCCGAAAAATTTTCAATCATAAATAACGTATTTAGTTCTGCAGTTAAAAATGATCTTTCTAATGCACTAGGAGCACCATATCAAAATCAAAGAAAAATGACAGGAAAAATTCCAACTAATAAAAATAATTATAAAGTGAAAATTTCAATGGATGACCCTAAAGAATTTCTAAGATATGCAATTCTAAAGTCATTAAATGAAAATGGTATAGCCTTAAATAAAACAGTTGGTGAAACATCAAATTTGAAGGATACTATTTTAATATATGAATCTCCAAAATTAAGTGATCTTTTAAAAGTAGTTAATTTCAAAAGTAACAATAATTATACTGAACATCTTTTGATGAAATCAGCCCACTTTGTTGATTCTTCAGTTTCGCTCTCTATTGCACCAAAAATCATGCAGAAGTTCTGGGAAGAAGAATTAAATATATATGAAGATATATTATTTAGTGATGGGTCTGGATTGTCAAGGAAAAATTTAACTTCGGCGCATTCAATTAATAAATTGTTGTTTTATATTTTAAATGAATTCCCTCTTCAACTTAGAGACATCTTTCTTTCTTCTCTTCCCAAAGCTGGAGAAAGTGGCACCTTAAAATATATTGGCAAAGAAACTATTTTATCTGGAAAATTCATTGGTAAAAGTGGATCAATGGGAGGAGTTAGGTGTTACTCGGGTTATTTTATAAAATCAAATATTCATTACCCATTTACAATAATGATTAATAATTTTATTAGGAAAGATTTTGAAGTAAGAAAGTTAATAGAAAAATTGATGATTGCTATTTATAAAATAATATAAATCATTAGGGAAACTTAGGGTATTTATTGAAATTAGGATTTCTTTTCTCTAAAAATGCATTACGTCCTTCAACTGCTTCATCTGTTCCATAGGCAAGTCTTGTCGCCTCTCCAGCATAAACTTGTTGTCCAACTAATCCATCGTCAATTAAATTAAATCCAAATTTTAGCATTTTAATTGCAGTTGGACTTTTTTTCATTATTTCTTCTGCCCACATATAGGCTGTTTTTTCAAGATCTTTGTGCGGGACTAGTTTGTTTACCATTCCCATTTCATATGCTTCTTTAGCAGAATAATTTAACCCTAGAAAAAATATTTCTCTAGCTCTTTTTTGCCCAACTTGCCTAGCTAAATAAGCAGATCCAAAACCACCATCAAAACTAGCGACATCAGCATCGGTTTGTTTGAATATAGCATGTTCCTCACTTGCTATTGTAAGGTCACAAACAACATGAAGACTATGCCCCCCTCCAACTGCCCAACCTGGAACTACTGCAATCACTACTTTGTTCATAAACCTAATTTGGCGTTGTACATCAAGAATATTAAATTTATTTATTCCATCAAGTCCTTTATAACCTCTTTTAGAACGAACCCTTTGGTCACCACCAGAGCAAAATGCCCAGCCACCATCTTTTTCAGAAGGTCCTTCACCAGTGATTAATACTACTCCAATTTCTTGACTTTCATGACAAATTATAAGGGCTTCTAATAATTCATCTACTGTTTTTGGTCTAAAAGCGTTCCTGACTTCAGGGCGATTAAAGGCTATCCTTGCAACACCGTTATGTTTTTTAAAAGTAATATCCTCATATTCTTTGACTATTTCCCAATTTATCATTATACTATTTTTTTATTGCTTTAAAATAATTGAAAAGAATTTCTTCATTTTTTGAATCTGCGGTAAAAAATTCTAAAATTTCCATTTTGTCAGTATTTATAAAATTATTCAAACATTGATTAGCTTCAACTTCATTGTTAGCACATTGATAATTAACTCCAAAAGTTTTGGCAATGTTCTTTAGGTTTAAATCATGTTTTGTTTCAAAATGTTTTCTTGAATATGGAGTAGTTTTGGGCCCTGGTATAATGTTAAAAATCCCCCCTCCCTGGTTATTAATTACAATTATTTTAAGATTGTGCGGAAGTGAGTTATTCCAAAGAGAATTTTGATCATAAATAAAGCTTAAATCTCCAGTAATTAATAATGTGGTTTTATTTGTGCATTCAGCTGCACCAATAGCGGTGGAAGATGATCCGTCAATACCACTTACACCTCTGTTACTTTTGTAAGTAGTATTTTTAAGTGATTTAAATAATTGAATATATCTTACACTTGAACTATTTCCCATTTGAAGATTTAAATTTTCATTTTTTATTAAATCGTAAATTAAACCGTGAGCTTTCAAGTCTGACCATTCGCAATTTTTTAAGTAAAGATTGTGATTTTTTTCGCTTATATCAAATTCATTTTTCCATGAAAATCTAAATGTCGATGATGTTTTATTTTTTAAATTTTTATAAAATTGACTGAAGAACTGATTTGGATCAATTGGAATTAAATGTGTAATTGAACTGAAAACGTCTTGTGCTCTTCTAGTATCTTCAACATGCCAATGATGTTTAGGGTTGTATTTTCTAAGAAGTTGTTTTAATTTTTTAGAAATTATAGAACTACCAATTGTTATTACAGTTTCAGGGAAAAACTCTGGTTTTCCATAAATTCTTTCTAAGGTCCTGTCAATACAACTGATAAAATTTTCATTATATAGGTTTGAAGTACTTTCTGTAAGAACAATTACCGATTCATTTTTAGCAAGATAATTTAATTGGTAGTTTAAATCTTCGTCCTTATTCAAGGATCCGCAAATAATCATTTTTTTATTACAATTATTCCATATTTTTTGAAGTTCTTCTAGATTATTTTCTTCTAGTTGTTTTTTGGTTTTGAAGTGCGTGATTTTCCTTGCGCTTTTACTCGGTTTTTTTACAGTTTCGTATAGCGGTTCTCTAAAAGGAAAATTTAGATGGACGGGTTTTGATTCCAACTTTGCAATGTGAATTGCCTCATTAGTCATAACACCTGTTTGCCAGAGGGCATCTGGATGATCTAACATTGGGAAACTAAAACTACCTGCAATAAAATTTTCATAAACTTTATTTTGTCTCATTGATTGACCTTCACCGTGGTCTATCCATTCTGGTGGGCGATCAGCAGTAATTACAATTAATGGTATTTTTTGATAGTAAGCCTCAGCGATTGCAGGCGAATAATTTAAAGCGGCACTTCCTGAAGTCGAACAAATTGCTACAGGTTCATTGAGCTGCTGAGCCATTCCAAGTGCATAAAATGCAGCGGATCTTTCATCAACTAAAACTTTATTTACAAAATATTCGTCGCTGTTAAAACCAATTACTAATGAAGCGTTTCTAGAACCTGGCGAGAAGACTATATGCTTAATTTGATGTTTTTTAAAAAGGTCTACAACTACTTGAACCCTGTACGAAGCTGATGTCATAGAACGAATGTCTATATTTTTTTTATCACTGACAAGAGCGTTTGAGATTTAATTTCAGTTTCTAAATACTCATCATTTGGAATGCTTTTCTCCGTGATACCTCCACCAACAAATATTTGAATTTCATTTTGAGTAATTCTTCCACATCTAAGATTTACATAAAGACTGCAACTGTCTTTTTTCATGGTTCCTATAAAACCACTGTAAAAACTTCTTGAATGAGTTTCTGTTTTAGAAATAAAATCTAAGCTTTTATTTAGCGGTATGCCAGCAATTGCTGGAGTTGGATGCAGACGGTTGATAAAATCAAATAAATCTGTTTTTATTTTAAAATAAAAGTCTTGATTTAAATGAACAACATTCCCAGCTGCTTTTTCATATCGGTTGGATATTTTAATTATTTGCCCATACAGCTTTATTTTTTCCTCAATATAATCTGCTACAAATTGGTGTTCTTTTATTTCTTTATTTGTCCACTCTTTTTTACTTTTAAGACCTTTACTTCCTGCAAGTGCATGGGAGTAAAAACCATTTTTATTATTTCCTTTTATAAGAGTTTCTGGAGATATTCCTATCCACATTCCATGTTCAGGATGATTTAAAATATATTTTAAACCGTGTTGGTATTGATTGGTTAACTTTTGATATAATGAAAAAAAGTTATTGATATTTATTTTTTCAGTGATTATTCTACTTATTATACACTTACTAATTTCTTCTTTTTTACATTTTAAAATAGTTTTATTTACTGTGTCAATATAGGATTTTTTATTTGTAGAATTAATTTTAATTTCCTTTGGAGAATCAATTTTGACAGGACTTTGAAGTTCTGATATTTCCCCATTAAGCTTATAACTTGAACCATTAAATTGATTAATAACAAAAGTGTTATTTTCAAAAACCTCATTGTTTTTTAACTTTTTCCAGTTCCCTGTAATGATATTAGAGGTTTTTTTTTGAGGCTCTTGAAAAATAACAAAACTATCATCTCCAGAAAGTTCAATCATCTTTATTTGATTTTTTTAAAATCATTACTGTAAGTCTTGAGGTTGATACTAGCTTATTTTTTTCATCAAAAATCTCAATATTCCAAATGTGAGTAGATTTGCCCTTGTGGATTATCGATCCTATGCCTGTAACAAAACCACTTTTCACACTTCTAATATGATTAGCATTAATTTCTACACCAACAGCATTTTCTGTTTTATCATCAACTAAAATATGCGATCCAATACTTCCAATGGATTCTGCAAGTGTAACACTTGCTCCACCATGTAAAATCCCCATTGGTTGTGATGTTTTTGAATTCACTGGCATTTTAG
>MDTC01070980.1_pt1 | contig 51271 bp, 61 predicted proteins | sample 811181 | NCBI WGS metagenome assembly MDTC01 (sample SAMN05326644, study PRJNA326480) | marine metagenome | isolation source: seawater | place: Pacific Ocean: North | collected 2011 | reverse complement strand
CCTTGTTGCGATATTCATACTCTTTGCCGTCAGTATACATTTCAATAGGATTAGGAAGGACGATATCGTGTAACTCAAATGCCTCTTCAATAAGTGCAGCTTTGTATCGCTGCTCAATGGCAAGGTTCATAATTTGCCAAGGGCTCGTAGAGAGAAAACTCTCTGGGTCTTTCGGGTGTACCCTGTCTGGACTTGCTTTTAGCACCTCTACCACAAAACCCTCGGCGTAAGAAGATTTCTTTTTCGTAAACTGCACGCGTACTTCTTCATCGGGTAACCCACCCCATACAAATAGCTTACGACCGTCATCAAGTGTGCCGAGGGCTTGGCCGCCGCCGACGATTTTTTCAAGGACAACGGTAACTGTGGGGAGAGATTTTTTCATAAATACATAAAATATTATAACTAATTAACAATTGATATGTACAGTAGTAACTATGGGGCATTGTAAGTATTGTGACAAAAACCTACACGCAAGAAATGCGCAATACTGTGATAATCAATGCCAAGCCAATTACGCCTACAAACAGTACATAGAGCAATGGAAAGGTAAGCTTGTTAGCGGTAATCGGGGCAAACAATCACTAAATATTTCCGGGCACGTTATTAGATATATAAAAAGTAAATATAATAACAGCTGTGCTCAATGTGGCTGGGCACAAATAAACCAATTCTCTCTTACCTCGCCTTTGGAAATCAACCATATCGACGGCAACGCGCATAATACAACCGAAGCTAATCTCATCTTGTTATGCCCAAATTGCCATTCACTTACAAATACGCACAAAAACCTAAATAAGGGCTATGGACGTCTATCGAGAACTAAAAAGTATGGTATAATGGAGGACATGCCGCTTTAGCTCAGCTGGTTAGAGCACCTCTTTTGTAAAGAGGGGGTCCTGGGTTCGAATCCCTGAAGCGGCTCCAAATTTTAATATCATATGCAGGGGTTGTGGAGCGGTCAAACACAGCAGACTGTAAATCTGCCGCCTTCGGCTTCGCAGGTTCGAATCCTGCCCCCTGTACCAATTTTTGTTATACATAGAAGTTATCTTGCTAGTGTTTTGATTTCGTCAATGGCGTATTTATACTGGAGGTTAGTATGGATAATGAATCTAAAAGAAGTATTGAAACAACGTACTCGGATGGGCGGTCTTTAGGCACTGTAAATGTCGAGTCGTCTGAAACTGGGCCGGCTGGGGTTATTGGGTCGCTCGATACCATGGCGCGGTCTCTAAACTCGGCTATCGGGGCGCGTGTTGATGCTAACCCCGAGCTTCAAGCGGTTCGGGCCGAAAGAGATGCAACGCCCTGGTATCGCTTTCAGCGTCGTAAAAAGTTAGCTACACTAGCTATGAAACTTCATGAGGAAGCTTTTTACCGACAAGTACGGCATGTGACTGATTCACTGGAAATTGTTGATGTACGTAGCTCTGAGCTAGATGAAACTGAAGACATGGATCGCTAATTAATAACTAGCTTTGTTCTAACCTCGACCAAAGTGCTGTACCATACGCATCTAAAAACCCGGCTTGCTGCCGGGCTTTTTTGTTACATCACCACGCGTCGTGGCTGCTTTATCTTATTCTGTGCTGGTGGCACGATAAGCTTACCCGCACGCTCCCGAAGATCGGCGGCGAGTTGCGCTTCGCCGACCCGCTCGTATGCATCGGCAAGTATAGTAAGTGTTTGCGGAATAGGGTCAAGCTCTATCGCCTTTTCAAGCGCCTCAATCATGCGCTTATCATTACCGAGTTTTTCTTGCACTTTGGCATAGGCAATATGACGAGCCGAGTGGTCGCTATCCATAGCGAGCGCCTGTTCAAAAGCAAGGGCAGCTTTATCGTAGTTACCTGTCTCGAAATAGATAAGACCGACATTATGTAAACTGCTGGCGCTTGGCTCAAGACTTTGGGCAATCTCAAAACACTCAATCGCCTCTTTGTATTGCTGCTGCTTTGCATATAAAATACCCAGGCGGTTATAGGCACTTGCGTTACGTTCATCTACACGCAGGATGGTAAGCAAGGCCTTTTCGGCACGAAGGTATTTACGGTCTTGCAGCGAGCTATGCGCAATCGACCAAAGTTGATCGAGCTTTTCAGAAAGTTTAGAAGAGAGATCACTCGCGACTTCGGCAACTGTTTGCCTTTGGTAGAGCGCCCACGCCCCGAATACTGCAATAACAACAAGTCCTAACATATCTACCTACAAGTATACCATATGCAGTTAAAACACTGCGAGTGCCGCTAGTTGCAAGCGCACATTCCCCTGTTCAACGATTCGCACCTGAGCTGCCTCTAGTTTCGAGAGTACGGTGATCATCCTATCAGAAGGATCTTTCGTAAGTGCCAACTGAACCTGTTTTGCCGCGTCGCTAAGCAGGGTGAGGGCTTTTACCCTAGTGTCCTTATACTTTTTAGCAAGCAGAAGCCTGTCATACGATGATCCTGCTACCAACACTCGGGCATCAGTAACCATTTCAGCCCTGGCGGCAAAATACGCCTCATTCTGAACGAGTCGTGTTAGTTCTGCTGGCAAGCCGCTCGCGATAAACAGCAACTGGGTGCGTTTTTTTTGATCAGCAACACCTAGTAAATCAAGTAACGCGGCCGATTGCTCTTGCGTAGTGCGACGAAGCTCAATAGCTTGAACCCTCGACATAACGGTCGGTAAGAGTGTACGCTCCATGTGAGAAAGGAGTATAAATTGAGTGTTCTCGGGCGGCTCCTCAAGAAGCTTTAAAAACGCGTTTTGCGCTGGAATACCCATTCGCTCGGCATAATCGATGCATATAATTCGACGCTGTGCTGATGTTGTGCGTAATGTATCGTACAGCCGACGGATGCTTTCGACCGTAATAACGCCCTTTTCAATATCTACCGTATCGTTTTTCTCGGGGAGTACTTCTAAAACAATGCTCCCTTTCGGTTCAAAATAGTGCCTTGCTACTGTGCGAAGCCCCACCCCCTCTTCGCCAAACAGCAGTACAGCTTGAGGCTGGTGAACCCGGGCTGCTTCTAGTAGTTGTTCAGAGACTGGATGGACTACCGCGTACATTATGTCGTCACCTCATTAAACAATGCTGGTACGGCTGCGGTAAACGTCTTGCGCCGCGAACCAGGAAGGGTGAGCTCTAGCGTATGTGCGTGAAGGCACAGTCTTGGTGCGCTTTTTGCATTTCCATACACCCTATCTCCAGAAATTGGCGTGCCAATATACTGCATATGCACACGAAGCTGATGAGTACGCCCCGTTTTTGGCTTTAATTCCACAAGGCTCTTTTTACCGTTTGATAAAAGTACGGTATACGCCGTAAGCGCCGGTTTCCCCTTAGCGTCAACCCTAAAGGTGCTTGGCGCGCTAGGGTTACGAGCAATAGGGAGGTCAATCACCGCCTCGTGAAGCTTTGGTGTACCCTCTACTACGGCACTATACTGCTTTTTTACGGTACGGTTAGCGAATTGTTTCTTTAAAAGCGTAGCTACCTCTTCGGTACGCGCCCCAATAATAACCCCGCTAGTGTCGCGATCAAGCCTATGTACCACCCCTGGACGGTTTGTTTCAAGCCCATAGGTAGTGTAGCGTCGAAAAAAATCAGCCACAGTAAACTCGTCGTTCATCGCCCCTTTACTATGGGTCAGTACCCCCACCGGCTTATTAACAACTACCACGTGGTCGTCAATGTATATAATAGGAAGCTCTTTGTCGTTGTGCGTCTCTTTCTCAGGCAGCTGCAGCGCAATCTCGGCAACATTGGTACTATCGACACTTGGTTTTGTAATCACCATGCCATCTACCATGACATACCCCGCTTTAATGTATTTTTGTATCGTCGAGCGTGAAAGTTCTGGGTACCGTACTGCTAGTTCCCTATCAAGCCGTACCTTGCTTGGCTCTACCTCAAATAAATAGGTATCTTTAAATTTATGGCTCACACCATATGTTTTAAAGCCATGTTCTTTAGGGTTTACGATAAACTTCCCCTTAAGGGCACCGAACTCAGACTGAATAGCCTGCTGCAGGTAGGGTACATCGTCTTCTACGGCGTTGTCTATAATCGCTATATAGGGCGTTTTAGAAAATACCATATAGATAAACCTTTGAGACGGACGGGGAGCGCGTTCTTTACATGTGGCAATATCAGCTGTGGTTGATAGTTCGCCGGCTACGTGAAATTCACGAAGAATAGACAAGGCCTCGCGCTTTATATTCTTCGTTGCCATACTACCTACCCCGTCGAAGCCCAACAGCGGTTTGTGCACGGAGTAACGTAGCGTTGGCTATTTCAGCCATCGCTTTCTCGGATGCTTCAAGTTTCGCAATAAGTACTTCATCGGATATTGAGGCGAATCGCTTTTGAAAATCTGTTAAAAAGTCGCGTACAGCGTCGGCAACTGCCCTTTTGAACTCACCGTAGCTGGTAGTGCCACCCCATTCAGCGTTCACCTCTTCTTGTGTGCGGCCTGTAAGTAAGGCTAATATTTGCAGCAAGCTACTAATACCTGGCTGCGTTTCAAAATCGAAGTGTATCACCCCGACACTATCGGTCGTTGCTGACATAACCTTTTTTGCCGCAACCTCAGGATCATCGCTTAAAAGTATCTTCGATTTCTCCTCCGTTGAACTCTTACTCATCTTTTTTGTAGGGTCAGTAAGGCTGCGGATACGTAGACCACTGTCGCGCCTGATGAAGCTTGTTTGAGTTTTCGTATCAGCCGGTACGGTAAATATTTCACCAAACTTGTTGTTAAAGCGGGTGGCAATATCACGAGTGATTTCAAGGTGTTGGAATTGATCCTCGCCCACTGGTACGCACACTGCGTTGTACAGTAAAATATCCGCAGCCATGAGAACTGGGTAGTTAAATAGGCCCATTGTCACGCTTTCGCTATGCTCACCCGATTTTTCTTTAAACTGTGTCATACGGCTCATTTCGCCTACATACGTAAAGCAATCAAGAATCCAGGTAAGCTCGCTGTGTGCAGGGATAAAGCTCTGGCGATACACGAACGTATTGGGATTATCTATATCAAGCCCTGCGGCAATAAAATACTTTAGGTTAGTGAGGGTGCTTTGATACAGCGCGGTATGGTCAACAGGCGTTGTAAAGCTATGAAGGTCGGGCACAAACATATTAATTTGATACTCGCCTGCGTATTTTTTTTGCATCTCCACCATAGGCACAAAGGCGCCAAGGTAGTTCGCAAGGGTTGGCTCTTCGTTTGAGCGCACTCCAGTAAGAATTACTTGTTTTGTCATAATACTCCTTATTATAAACTACTTTCCCTAGTAATTTTAGGTAAAGTACGGCCGGCTCTCGCTCCGTTCTATCCTGTCCCGTTTTGCGGGGCTCGCACGTTCAAGCCCTCCACCCTGTGCCGCCGCTAACCCTAGTGCTCTGACAATCTCCTCTGGTGGTCGGCAGTCGTCAAAAGCTATTTCTACTCCATGTTGTCGCAGCACCTCTCGCGCTGATATGTTTTCCATACTTCCTCCTTTGAAAGTATTAGGTAATAAAAAAGAGGCCAGTGACGGCCTCTTGGATATTCTTATCTTTATTTTAAGAACACGAAACAAACCGCCACGTTGAGGTGTCGGTAAACCAATAGTTAGTTACGTACTGTGTACTCATACGTATAGCGTAGCAAACAAAAACAGCCCCGTAAAGGGCTGCTTTTGTATCTTATTGAAGCGATTACTAACGCTTCGAGAACTGTTCGCGCTTACGAGCCGATCGGAGACCGTACTTCTTTCGCTCTTTCTCGCGTGAGTCTCGCTTAAGAAGCTCGGCTTTCTTAAGGGTACTGCGAAGGTCAGCGTGAGCGGTAGTAAGTGCCTTAGCGATAGCAAGCTTAATAGCATCTACCTGACCAGCTGTACCACCGCCTTCTACACGGATAGTAACGTCAAAGTCTTTTTGCTTGTTCACAAGCGCAAGAGGGTCGGTAATTTCAGCAAGAAGGGTCTTGTTGCCGTCAAGATACTCAGCCGCTGGCTTTTCATTGATGGTAATAGCACCCTTACCCGCGTACAGACGTGCTCGTGCAGTTGCGCTTTTGCGGCGTCCGAGGCCGTAGAAGTACTTAGAATCAGCCATACTACTTTACCTCAACTTTCTTTGGTGTTTGTGCGCTGTGCGCATGCTCAGCCCCGGCGAATACCTTCAAACGAGCCATACGGCTAGCAGAAAGTTTGTTCTTGGGAAGCATACCTTGCACAGCGGCTTCAATGATGCGCTCTGGGAATTTCTCGCGCACTTCCGCAAGGGTTGCATCTTTAATGCCACCAGGGAATCCACTGTGGCGGTAATATACCTTACCGGTTTCCTTGTTACCTGTAACTACTGTTTTTTCAGCATTAATAACTACTACGTAGTCACCAGCGTCAATGTGTGGAGTATAGGTAGGCTTGCTTTTACCAATAAGCTTGTCGGCAATAATCGTTGCAACGCGGCCTAAAGGTGCTTCAGCGGCATCAATAAGAAACCATTCGCGGGTTACTTCTGAGGGCTTTTGGGTATAGGTTTTCGCGTTTACCATATTACTTCTCCTCCTTTGCAGCTGTCGCAGCAGGCTTAGGGGTATCGCTAATATCATCCACAAAGGCAATGGTTGCCATTTGCGCGCCATCACCTACCCGTAGACGAGTACGCTCAACACGTACATGCCCACTAGTACGGCCAGAAAGCTGTGGAGCAATAACGTCAACAAGACGGAATGCTGCAGCTTGCGTAGAAAGACCAGCAATAACCATACGACGGTTTGCAAGGTCACCCTTCTTGGCCTTAGTGATGAGTTTTTCTATGTAACGGACGAGTTCTTTGGCTTTTGGAAGCGTTGTTTCGATCTTACCGTGCTCTACCAAGCTTGTTGCCAAGCCCTTCATAAGTGCACGACGTTGATCGCGTTCGCGGCCAAACTTACGTCCTTGATATCCGTGTCGGTGCATGTTCTAGACGTCCAATTCTGCCATTTTATCTTTGACTTCATCAAGCGCCTTGCTACCGAAGCCCTTAAGTTCACGAAGATCCTGCTCGCTGAGTGTCACAAGGTCACGTACGGTGCGGATTTCGTTGTTAATAAGGGCGTTCGCGGTACGAGCGCTAAGGTTTAATTCTTCAATTGGGGTGTTCAGCTCGTTTGCATCATCAGCAAGCTCTTGCCCAAGTGCAGGTGCGGCTTCAACGGTAGTACTGCCGGCAAGTGCGGTGTATTGGTTTACCAAAATAGCCGCGGCTTCTTCAAAGGCTTCACGGGGGCTAACTGAACCATCGGTTTCAACGTTTACTTGAAGCTTATCAAGGTTGGTTTCTTGACCAACACGTGTGCTGTCTACCTTATAACGCACACGAAGTACTGGGCTAAACATTGCATCAAGGGCGATCATGTCACCGTGTAGGCGGTTCGCACTTGAATCTTCGATGGTTTGGTAGCCACGACCAGATTCAACCACAAGGTCGATAACTACTGACTTTTTAGGGTCATCGACGGTTGCAATGATTTGATCAGGGTTAATGACGTCTACATCTGCAGTGGTTTTAATGTCTGCAGCAGTAATTGGGCCAGCACCCTTCTTTTCAATACGAAGCTCTACGGTTTCATCGGTTGAAACCTTAACACGTACGTTTTTGAGGTTAAGCATGATGTCAACAACATCTTCTTTAATACCTGGAACAGTAGTAAATTCGTGGCTTGCACCTTCAATACGGAAGGCAACGATAGCGCCACCCTCTACACTTGAAAGAAGTACGCGGCGAAGACTATTACCGAGCGTGTTTCCATATCCAGCCTGTAGTGGTTCAATAACGAACGATGCACTCGTATTACTTGTTTCTTCAACTGCTGCAAGTGCGGGGTTGTGAATAACTTTTGCCATATCTTATCTCTCCTTACCCTAACGTGAGTAATACTCAACAATTAATTGTTCGTTAATTTCTGGTTCCGCTTCCTGACGAGTTGGTGCGCCAGTGATCGAAATAGTCATCTTCTTTGCGTCGCTCTTAAGCCAGCTTAGTGCGCCCTGGGTGCTGTTTTTCACCACTTCGTCGAGTTCACTAAAGTAGCCTGACTTCGCGCTTTTTGGACGAACAACAATCTCGTCACCAGCCTTCAAACGAATTGACGGAATGTCAACACGACGGCCGTTGAGCATAAAGTGTCCGTGACCAACAAGTTGACGAGCTGCACGACGGCTTGGGGCGAACCCAGCGCGGTATACGGCATTGTCAAGGCGCTGCTCTAACATACGAAGAAGGTTTTCACCCGTTAGGCCAGGCTGACGAGTTGCTTCATTCATAAGCTTTGCAAATTGTTTCTCAAGAAGACCATACAAACGACGAACCTTCTGTTTTTCACGAAGTTGTGTAAGGTAAAGACTTGGCTTACCCTGGCGACCATGGGCGTGAACGCCTGGAATACCACTTTTACGAGCCATGATCTTGTGAGCCTTAGGGTGAAGTGCGTAGCCTTCACGTCGGCTCTGTTTAACGATCGGTGAGTTATCTCGTGCCATAGATTATCCCCTTCGCACCTTTCGTGGACGAACGCCACCATGAGGCACGCCAGTCACTTCTTTAATACTGTCGATGCTAATATCGTGAGTGCTTAGTGCACGAATCGCAGAATCGCGACCCTGCCCAACACCTTTCACAAATACATCTACCGACTTTAGGCCAAAGCCCTTAGCGGTTTCTGCTGCTTTTTCAGCGGCAACTTGTGCTGCGTACGCAGTACCCTTTTTACTTCCACGGAAACCAGCTGCACCAGCACTTGCCTGAGCAATAACATTGCCCTTCTTGTCTGAGAAACTGATAATCGTGTTGTTAAAGGTTGCCTGAATGTGCAGCTGACCAGTAGGAACTGATCGCTTTTGCTTCTTCTTAGAAGCACGTGATGTGGTAGTATCTGCCATCTAATCGGTTCCTTTCTAGGTCTTACTTGCTGCTTTAGGTTGCGCGCCACCAACAGCGATCGCGCGGCCCTTACGAGTTCGTGCATTCGTACGGGTACGTTGACCGTTTACCGGAAGACCCGACTTGTGTCGAAGCCCACGGTAAGCGTTGATGTCTTTGAGACGCTTGATATTGTTTGTTACGAGACGCTGGAGGTCGCCCTCTACGGTGTAATTGGCGTCAATTACTTCACGTAGACGTTGTTCTTCAGCCTCGGTGAGATCTTTCACCCGAGTGGTCGGCTCAACATTAGCCGCCGCAAGGATGTCTCGAGCAAATGTAGACCCAATGCCGTAAATGTACGTCAATGCAATCTGCACTTGCTTTTCTGCGGGAATGGTTACCCCAGCAATTCGAGCCATGCTTAACCCTGCCTTTGCTTGTTCTTAGGTTTCTTCTTGTTGATTACCCGAAGGCGACCTTTACGGCGCACCAGCTGGTCATCTGGACTAATTTTCTTTACACTCGCACGAACTTTCATGAGCTCAAGAATCCTCCAGTTAAATTTTATCTGCAGACCTAAATGTGGTCTTTATGGCGATACGTGATTCTTCCCTTCGTAAGGTCGTAAGGGGTCATCTCAACGTCTACCATATCACCGGGTACAAGGCGGATATAGTTTTTACGCATTTTTCCGCTTATGTGTCCGATAATCCCTAGGCCGTTCTCGAGTTCAATCTTAAATTGAGTATTAGGCAGTGCTTCCACTACCTTTCCTCGCATTTTAATTACCTCTTTAGTATCGGCCATAAGTTACAGTTGTACATTATACAGGAAATATACCCGTAAGTAAAGCGCTTTCAAGATGAGAATACCGAGTTACTCGGCCTTCTTACGTTAGTGAATAGTTTTATTGTAGCAAACCAGTATTTAGCGTCAATAGTATGGCTAGTTGTCGTAGTCGTCGTACGTTACCATCAACGCACGAGAGTTGATTTGGCGAAGCGCCTCAAGCGCAACGGTTACCACAATAAGGAGCCCTGTACCACCAATAGATAGGTTGGTGCCAGTAATACCTGCAAACTGGTACAGCATATATTCTGCAACAAATGGCGATACAGCTATAAGCCCTAACACTACTGAACCGAACAAGATAAGACGATTCACCGTTGTAGAGAGATATTTCTCGGTTGTCTTGCCGGGGCGTACCCCTTCAATAAATCCACCTTGTTTTTGCAAGTTCTCGGCGATCTCGTTGGCATTGAATACAATCCCCGTATAGAAATACGTAAAGAAGATCACGAGGATGAAGTAAATACCTGGGTAGATAAAGGCCTGCCACTCGGTACCGGTAAACGCACCTGGATTCGGTGCTTGGAACCATAGAATAAGATTATCCGCAAGCGCAGCATACGCAGGATTACCAGTAGCTTTAAGAATTTGCCCAATGAACGCCGGAAGTGAAAGGAAGGCTACCGCGAAAATCACTGGGATTACCCCAGCGGCAATAAGCTTAATAGGGAGAATACTCTTCACACCTCCATAACTACTATTACCTTGCACGCGCTTTGCATAGTTAATGGTAATAACCCGCTGCGCCTCGTTAATTTTCACCAAGAAGTACAGCATTGCAAGCGAGACGATAACAATTGCCAGTGTCACCCAGAAAACGAGCGGATTGACTGGAATAGTAAACCAGTTGAATACCTCGAGCCCGCCGGCTTCAGTATTAAAGAGCGAGCTCGTAATGGTAGAGAGAATAGTTGGAAGCTGGCTAATAATACCTGCGAAGATAAGAAGGCTAATACCATTCCCGATACCCTGCTCGGTAATAAGCTCACCAAGCCACATAAGGAGCACCGCACCAGCTGTCATAGCAGTAACCGAGACAATCCACTCAATAGCGGTTGGATCGGCGAGCACCGTGGTGTTACCTGCAAGCACTGTTTGACGAAGGATGAAAATAAAGGCAATAGATTGAACAATTGCTAAAGGCACTGTTAGCATACGTGTCCATTGGTTAATTTTACGCCTCCCTGACTCGCCGTCTTTATGGAGCTCTTCAAGGCGAGGAATAGCCTTTGTAAGAAGTTGCGTAATTACCGAAGCGGTAATAAACGGCGTTAGCCCCACTAGCACAATAGAGAAGCTTGCTAACGCGCCGCCCGAAAGCAGGTTTAAGAAACCACCAAAGTCGGTACCCCCAACTACACTGTTAATTACTTCGCGAAGCTGCGTAGGTTCGGCCAACGGAACGGGCACATGAGCCAGCAGACGATACACGGCAATAATACCCAGTACAACAAGCAACCGTTTTTGCATGTCACGGTTTTTTAGCGATTTAAATATTACTTTCCAATTCATGTCGGTATTAATAATTCCCTTTTTCAGTCTACCCCGAATTTATACACTGCGTCTGATTATACTATAGATTCGCACCTCATCAAATAGGCTCTACTGTTTCAATAACATGAAATGGGGCGAAGAAAAAAGCGCTTGGCCGGCTAGGCCAGTTGGTCGGCACCAACGCTTCTCTCTTCGCCCCAGCTGGGTTTTCACCTCCAGCCACTGATGAACGGTCTGACTGCGCGCTGCAGACGCCAGTAAGATTGCGACTCTACTCCCGTCCTCTTCTTGTGATTAACACGCCGCTATATGCGTGCTCTTGGCTGACAAGGAGCAACCCCATCACCAAGACAACTTTCCCGCACAGACTTTGGGAACCTCTGACACCCCGCGATGTACGGTCGCGTAATGCTCCGAGCCCAGTGGCGGCTGCATGCGCCGATTTTACGCTACGAAGAAAGTTCATATTTTTTGTCCTGCGCCACAACCCTGCGGACCCGCCTCACGGACGGTCTTCTATCCCTGTGCATACCGATACACTAGATGTGAAGTTACTTTATAATACCACATTATTTAAAAAATAAAAGAGCCCCATAGGACTCTTTTATCAACTAAGTAAAAGTTACTTGTCGTTCGCTTCTACTTCTTTTGCGCTTTTACGCAAAGGCACGGCAGTTTTCTCGAAAGATCCACCAGCCTTAACAATAGCTTCTTGCGCGCTCTTACTTGCACCTGCTACCTTAACGGTAAGTGCAGTAGTAAGTTCACCACGGGTAATTACTTTTACCTTGTGAAAAGGAGTCGCAATGTAGCTTTGCTCGAATAGTGATTCGTTATCTACGGTCTTACCCTTAAAGGTAATAAGGGTGTCTAGGTAGACTACCTGTGCTGGGGTGCGGATAGATTTAAACCCTCGAGCCTTAGGTACGGCGCGTACAAGCGTTCGCTGACCACCTTGAAAGGTTGCGCCGAGCTTTTTACCGGTACGAGAGCCCTGGCCTTTAGTACCACGGCCAGCAGTTTTACCGCCACCGGCTGAGATACCACGACCAACACGCTTCTTGTCTTTATTAGCACTGGCTAATAGTTCGTTGTACTTAGTCATTAGTTAGCCTCCTTCTTGGCAGGAGCTTTCTTTGCTGGCTTTTCAGCAGTAATCCACTCTTCCTTAGGAACCAGGGTACGAAGCGCTTCAACCGTAGCGTAGGCGATGTTTACCTTGTTGGTAGAGTTAAGTGACTTTGAAAGAAGGTTACGAATACCAGTTACCCCGATAATTGAACGGACCACACCACCAGCGATAATACCTGTACCAGGCGCAGCAGGCTTTAGAAGTACACGCGCACCCGAGTATTTCACTTCATTTTCGTGAGGGATGGTTTCGTTAATGATCGGGATGGTAACAAGGTTCTTCTTCGCAATATCGGTTGCTTTTTGCACAGCCATTTGCACGTCTGCGCCCTTAGCTACGCCAACACCCACCTTAGCCTTGCGGTCACCCACCACAACAAGTGCCTTAAAGCGGAAGCGACGTCCGCCCTTTACCACACGCGACACACGGTCGATGTTAATAACGAGCTCTTCAAATTGCTTTGGTTCTTGTGGTGCTTGGTCGCGACGTCCGCCGCGTGCACCACCGTTGTTTCGTTGTACTTCAGCCATATTAGAACTCCAATCCTTCCCCGCGAACAGCGTCGGCTAGTGCAGCAAGACGTTGTGCGTATTTACGGCCATTACGGTCAAATACTACGGTAGTAATTTTTGCCTTTTTAGCTTTCTTTGCGATTTCTTTACCAACCCAAGTTGCCTGTTCAGTCATGGTGCCGGTTTGCTTTGCACCAACAGTAGTGGCAGCAGCAATGGTGTTATGCGCGCCATCATCGATAAGCTGTGCGCTGATGTGCTTGTTAGAAATAGTAACAGTAAGACGAGGACGCTCGGCGGTACCAGTGACCTTTGCACGAACACGGGCAGCACGAAGGCTTCGATTAAGAGTTTTCTTATCAAGAACGCCCATAATTACTTACCAGCCTTTCCTGCTTTTCGAAGAATAACTTCGTCAGCATATTTAATACCCTTGCCCTTATATGGTTCAGGCTTCTTAAGTGCACGAATTTCAGCTGCAGTTTGCCCAACCGCTTGCTTGTCGATACCCTTAACGGTAATTTCCATCTTGTTTACTTCAAGTTGGATACCTTCCGGGGCTTTATATTTAACCGGGTGAGAAAACCCAAGAGCCATAGTAACTTCTTGGCCGCCACCTTCTACGCGGAACCCGACTCCATTTACCTGAAGGGTCTTTTCGAACCCAACAGTAACGCCTTGTACGGCGTTGTTAAGAAGCGCGCGCTGCAAGCCGTGTTGGGCACGGGCAATGCGTTCGTCATCTTTACGGGTTACTTTTGCTTGATTGTCCTCAATGGCTACAGTTACGTCGCTAAGATGAGGAACTACAAGTTGGCCTTTAGGGCCTACAACAGTAATTTCATCTGCGCCGACCGTAATTGTCACACCACTAGGTACGTCAATTGGTAGTTTTCCGATTCGACTCATGTCTTACCTTTCGTTATGGCAAGTGAGGTATAGGGTGTTTATGTTTTGGCTTCGGCCGCCCTGTTGAGACGACACGCGCAAAATCTCCCTGATTTCACTCGCTAATTGTTATCTTGTTAATTGTAGCATAATAGATGCAGATTTGCAAGGTACAGCTAGTTGAGCGCTCTTGTAATCGCATGAGATGCCATTTGCGCGATATATTCGCCAATACCTAGCGTAACTTGACCCCGTTCATTTGTTTCCACAGTGACCGTAGAGTCTGGTAGAGCTCTTCCGCTAATAAAATTAAGGAGCTCAACGACATATTGATTATGTATCCCTCTAATGAGCGTCGTAACCTCAGTAAGATCAGCATCGGTTGCCTGGCTATAGAAAATATCCACGTTAAAAATAGCGGCACCGTTATACGACATACACGACCGCTTAATTAGATCGTTTTTTTGTGCAAGACTTTTTTCTAGAATACCGGCGACAATAGGGCTTACGTGCGGATCATTAAGAGCACCGTATATAAGCCCGGCAGCCCGCGCCCTAGGTTGCTCGGAAGAAAGAGCATCTTCACCAATAGAAGCAATGGTTGCCTCTGTGCCTGCAAAGCGCACTCTTGGAACAAGTACACCCTCCTTATTATAATGCGTGCCGTAGCGCAGCTTCATGGCATCAAAGATACTATCTTCGAACGGCGCAGGGCTTAAAGATTCAGTGTTATCAATTGTATCGATTGCCCTATAATAGAGTAAGTTTTCTTTGTCGCCCGCAATATTCCTCGTTAACACACCATGGAGTGCGCGAGCCGTGCGGCCATTAGCATCATTGAACGGGTGAATTGCGTTAATTCCTTGCCCCAAAACACCCGCTATGTGTTCTGCGTCTGCACCGCCTTGATACATCGCAATCAATGTGGTGTACAAGTACCTCATTAGAGGCATTTTATCCTCCACTGCAGGCAAAACATGCATGTATTCAGGTTCGTCAGGACGCCCAATATGCATTGCTCGATCAGCGAAAAATCCTGTTTCTGCAGTAGGATGGTGGTTCTTTGTGATAATCCGGTTAACGGAAGTTACCGTCTTTAGAAAGTCATCCTCACCGGACGCGAGCAACCGATACACACGATCGATAGGCGCATCTATAGAGCCCTCTAGTGAGGACTCTATTCGCGTGGCAATTTTTGTGAGTATATCTGCCCGTTGAACTCTAAAATCAAAGGAATCTATCTGGTCCTCTGTCATATATTGTATATTATATCACAAAGATATATTTTATGCAAGTTCTGGGTATTTGTCTGGTGACCTTCGGCAGTATTCCACCCACTCATCGTCCGTAGGCATTGTCACCGTGTCTATATACTGACCTTTTAAAAATCCGCCCTTTTTCGCTGCTTTTTTTGAGCGCATCGCTTCAAGGTCATCTTTCGTAAAGCCATGGGTTGCGCATAAGTCGTGTATAATTTGCTGTACATCGGCAATCTCTTCTAGCAATTCACTATCCGTAAGCGAACCGCTAATCTCATCTGTTTCTTCGTGCAACTTCGCAATTAATGCATTGCTAAGCTTCACACCAGTGAGTGTGCGACTTACAATGGTATGCCCTGAATCCTCATGGAAGCTAGGAATATTATCACGAACAAGTTTGTCATATTTAAAGGTTGGCATTGTACTATTCTCCGTTTACTTTATGGTAGCATAGGTATCCATAAAATCTCGCCACTGCTCTGCGCCATATTCGCGAAATAGCTCTTTAAGAAAAAGCTCCATCACTTCAGCCCGCTGTGCGCCCTCTACCTTTCCGGAATCGGTCATAAGTATAGCGGGAATTTTTAAGAGTTTATCGAAAAAATGCTGTACAGCATGCTCGTTCGCAGACGCGCGGTAGGCATCGGCAGAATTCTCGGCGCGTATAGGTGGCAGCGCGGGGTTAAAAAACGGGCGACCCTTACTGGCGTTATACTCAAATACCCGAATAAGCCCCTGTGAGCCTATGGCGTCGCACATATCGGCGTCACTTACTACCTTCCCCTCAAGTGTTGTCGGCCGTATGCTCTCAAGATATTTGCTGTACCCCATTGTCGAGATAGAAGCGAGTACCCGCCCAGAGAGCTCCGCGCTCACCTTATGCTGGCGCAGTATTCGGGTTGCATTCGCAAGACTTTCGGCACTTTCTTGACCGAACAGCTTGTAATCATCAACGTCATGAAGAAGCGCGGTGAGCCCAACAATTTCTTTATCGGCACCCTCTTGCTCGGCAAGCTTCATAGAGAGCGTGTAGACTCGCTCAACGTGATCAACACTATGGCCGGAGGTATCAGTGCCTAGTAGATTAGTAACTTCGTGGCGAATTGATTCTAGCATGCAGGTAGTATACCATGCGCGATCCCCCTATTAGGAAACAAAAAGCCCCCGAAAGGACTTTTTTGTATAGCAACATGGTGCTCTAGTAAACGCTCAGTAGCAACTCGCCCCCAAGACGCTGTTTCACAGCTTCTTGGCCAGTAACGACTCCCTTAGAAGTACTTACCAAAACGATACCACGACCGCTCTTCACCTTAGGGATGTCGTTTGCACTTACGTACACGCGGCGTCCGGGCTTTGAAAGGCGCTTGATTTCGTTGATGGTCGAGTTTTCACCCGCTTTATTAATAGTTACCACAAGAATGTCGCGTGGCTTGGCACTTTCTACCTTCACAGCAGAAACGTAGCCAGCTTTTTGTAGTTCTTTGGCAACCGTCACCTTTAGCTTGCTTGAAGGTACGGTAATTTCGTTCTTACCAACCATCACCGCGTTTCGGATACGGGTAAGGAGGTCAGCGATTGGGTCTGTAGATTGTAGTGACATATACTTTACTCCTTTCCTACCAACTACTCTTTGTAACACCAGGGATCTCACCCTTGCTTGCTTTTTCGCGGAAGTTAATACGACTTAAGCCAAAACGGCGCATGTATCCGTGAGGACGTCCGTGAAGGGCGTCACGGTTTTTGTGACGTGTTGGTGAGCTATTACGAGGAAGCTTTTGAAGGCCGTCAAGGTCGCCCAGTTCTTTAAGTTCAGCGCGCTTTGCAGCGTACTTAGCGATCATTTTCTTTCGCTTTTCATCCCTAGCGATTGCAGATGTTTTTGGCATTAGCGTGCTCCTCCTTCTTTCTCGAATGGCATACCGAATTTTACAAGCAATGCTTTACTTGCTTCTTTGTTGCCGTTCTTAATTACAAACGTAATTTGAAGGCCGTGCGCGTGCTGGGTCTCTTCGAAACTGAGCTCTGGGAAAATAGATTGTTCTACGACACCAAGGTTATAGTTTCCGCCTTTATCGAAAGCTTTATTACTTACACCATGAAAGTCACGCACGCGAGGGAGCGCCACGTTCACAAAGCGATCAAGGAACTCGTACATACGAGCACCACGAAGAGTTACTGATAGGCCAATACGGTTCATACCGGCACGGATTTTAAAGCCAGCAATCGACTTGCGTGCCATGCGATCAATAGGCGACTGACCAGTAATCTTGGTAACGGTGTTGCGCACAACTTCGTAGTGGCGCTTGTCATCTTTATTCTTACCAATCCCCACGCTGACGATAATTTTTTCAAGCTTAGGAACTTCGTTAACGTTAGATAGACCGAGTTCGGCTTGAAGTTCCTTAATATACTTCTCAGAGTACAAGGCTTTCAGGCGAGGAGCGGTGATAGCAGCAGTTTTTGCCATTATTTCGTCTCCTTAATTTCTTTACTGTTGGCTTGGCGTGCTACGCGAGTAGTACTACCTTCAACGTTCTTTACAAATCCAACACGGCTGGTTTTGCCGGTTTTTTCATCAACTACCAGTGCTACCTTGTGAAGAGGAGTTGGAACATGAATATCCTTGCTTCCACCACGAGGGTTAAGCTGGCTTGGTTTAACGTGACGATGCTTTTGGCCAATACCTTCAAGAAGTACGGCGTTTTTGTCGGTAAGAACGGCAATAACCTTAGCGGTCGTACCCTTCTGTGCACCGGCGATAAGCTTTACGGTGTCACCTTTTTTAATTCGCTTAACGGCAGGCATTAGAGTACCTCCGGCGCTAGGCTAATAATCTTCGCATAGCCAAGGTCACGTAATTCACGTGGCACTGGGCCAAACACACGAGTACCCTTAGGGGTTTTGTCGTCGTTAATAATAACCGCAGCGTTGTCATCGAAAGCAATCGTGCTGCCGTCTTTACGCTTAATCTGGTTGCGTGTACGCACCACAACAGCCTTAACAACAGACTTCTTCTTGACGTTCCCGGTTGGGTTGGCGTCTTTTACGGTAGCAACAATAACGTCACCAACGTTTGCGTAACGGCGGCGTGTACCACCAAGTACGCGAATACAAAGGATTTCCTTCGCACCACTGTTATCAGCGATTTTTAGACGTGATTCTTGTTGGATCATGTTACTTTTCCTCGCTCTCTACGTCGCTTTTAAGTTCAATTGAACCGTGTGAGCGTTCGTCGATACTTACAAGGGTAAAGGTTTTCGTCTTTGAAATAGGACGTACTTCCTTAATCGTAACGCGGTCACCTTCACCCGCTTCGTTCTTTTCGTCGTGAGCGGTGTATTTGCGACTTACCGTGTACTGCTTCCCATAAATGGGGTGTGTTTCGCGGCTAGTTACGGTAATAGTAATTGTCTTGTCAGCCTTGTTAGAGGTGACAATACCAGTGAGCGTCTTTGCCATATTAGTTTTCCTCCTTCTTAGCTGCAAGTTCTGCTTGCTTAATGGTAGTCAGTGAACGGGCAATTGCTTTGCGCTGCGTCGTAAGTACATGGGGGTTCACAAGTTCGCCCATACGGTGGCTACGGCGCGACTCTTGGTGGTCGTTTCGTAGGCTTACAAGCTCTTCCTTAAGCTGCGCAAGTGTTTTTACTTCGTTTGCCTTCTTAGGAGCTGCTTTAGTGGTTTTTTTATCAGCCATTATGCGTTCTCCTTCACGATAAACTTAGTTTTCACTGGTAGCTTGTGTGCGGCAAGGCGCATGGCCTCGCGAGCGACTTCTTCTTCAACACCTTTCATTTCAAAAAGGATAGTGCCGGCCTTTACGCGAGCAACGAAGAATTCTGGGTTACCTTTACCGCCACCCATCTTTACGTCCTGTGGTTTACGGGTTCGTGGAAGGTGCGGGAAAATACGAATCCAGATTTTACCACCACGCTTGATGTAGCGAGTCATCGCCTGACGAGCTGACTCGATTTGGCGAGAGGTGATGTCGTTGTTTTGCTGCGATTGAAGTGCATAGTCCCCGAAGGCGATATAGTTACCAGAAGTAGCATTACCTTCGTTTCGACCCTTGCGAACCTTTCGGTGCTTCATTTTCTTAGGAAGTAACATACCGATTAGCTCCTTTCACCCTTGTAGATCCAGACCTTAACCCCCACGATACCAGCACCAGGAAGTGCAGCACGTGCGGTGTGGAAGTCCACATCAGCACGAAGAGTATGAAGAGGTACTGAACCTTCGCTAATTTTCTCGCGACGAGCCATTTCTGCGCTGTTAAGACGGCCAGATACTTGGATACGAACACCCTTAGCGCCAGCAGTCATAACGTTCTGCGCAGCCATTTTGATTGCACGGCGGAAATTTGAACGACGTTCAAGTTGGTGAGCGATGTTCTCGGCCACAAGCTTTGCGCTGAGGTCGGGACGCTTCACTTCTTCGATATTAATACGAACCGGAAGGCTTGCAATTTTTTCAAGCTCCTTCTTAAGTTCGGTAACGCCTGCACCACCACGACCGATCACGACACCGGCTTTCGCAGTATGAATCGTTACGGTAACGAGGTTAGCAGAACGCTCAATTTCAACTCGCGAAATCGTCGGACGACTCGCGAAGCGCTTTTCTACGTGCTCACGAATTTTAATGTCCTCAACGAGCAAGCGAGAAAAGTCTTTTTTGCTAGCAAACCAGCGTGAATCCCAGTTCTTGTGAACCTGGAGACGGAAACTGGTTGGATTAACCTTTTGTCCCATTATTTCTTCTCCTCTTTCTTCGCTGGCTTTTCTGCTTTAGCCTCAGTTGCTTTCGCTTCTGCTGGCTTTGCAGCTGCCTTCTTTGGCTTCAACTCACCCGTTACCTCAACAAGGATATTTGATGTACGCTTCTGGAAAGGAAGGGCACGCCCACGACTTGCTGGTTTAAACCGCTTAAGGCGAGTACCAGTGGTAACAGATAGGGTTGCGATAGTTAGGGTCTTGCCGTCAAACCCGTGGTTGTTCACGGCGTTTGCTTGGGCACTTTCAATTGCCTTACGCACTACAAGAGCAGCACGCTTCGGCGTGTGATTAAGGATTACGATAGCGTCGGCTACCGAGCGGCCACGCACAAGACTTGCTACCAAGCTTACCTTGCGGGGTGCTTGGTCAACATTCTTGGCGTACGCACGTACTACAGATACATTAGCCATACTACTTCGCCTTTCCTCCGTGCTTGCGGAACTTACGAGTAGGACTAAACTCACCGAGCTTGTGGCCTACCATGTTTTCCGAAATAAGCACTGGTACGTGTACCTTACCGTTGTGTACGGCGATAGTACGCCCTACCATTTCTGGGCTAATAGTGCTTGCGCGAGCCCAAGTTTTGATAATGGTTCGGTCTTCGAGACCCAAGGCCGCCACTTTCTTAGCGAGCTTGAAGTCGACGAATGGACCTTTTTTCAATGATCGACTCATATTACTTCTTCCTCTTCGCGTCGTGGCGCGACCTTACAATATGACCAGAAACGTCTTTACGACGGCGGGTGCGGTACCCAAGGGTTAACTGACCCCAAGGAGTACGCGGTGCTTTACCGGTACCGTGTGCACCACCGTCACCACCACCGTGAGGGTGGTCGGCGGCGTTCATAGCGACACCACGAACTGATGGGCGAATACCTTTGCGTCGCTTACGTCCAGCTGATCCTACTTTAATGTTTTGGTGTTGAACGTTTCCAACAACACCAATTGCGGCAGTTGCCTCTTGGCGGAACTTACGTACCTCACCAGAAGGAAGACGAACTAACGCGTAGTCACCTTCTTTTGCCATCAACTGCGCTTTTGTACCCGCAGAGCGTACGATCTGTGCGCCCTTACCTGGGTGAAGCTCAATTGCGTAAACTTGAGTACCAACAGGAATGTTGGCAAGTGGCATACGGTTTGATTGCTCAATAGGAGCTTCCGCACCACTTTGGATTACCTTACCTACGGTCATAGAGGTATCGGCAAGGATATAGTGGTAGAGACCGTTTTGATCTTTCACACGAGCAATACGAGCTGAACGGTTAGGATCGTACTCGATGTGCTCTACGGTAACAACAGCACCGGCTGGGAGGTTGTGATTCATCAAACGATAGTGACGTTTCACACCACCACCACGGTGACGTACGGTAATACGACCCGCGTTGTTGCGGCCGGCATTTTGCTTTTTGCTCTTCGTAAGACTCTTCAGGGGTTTGCGCGTTGTAATATCGCTTAGGTCCTGAGAGGTCATACCACGACGGGCAGGAGTGGTTGGGTTGTACTGCTTAAGAGCCATTACTTCTTCTCCTCACTCTTCTTCTTAGGAGCTTCAGGTGCTTCTTCAACTGGCTGCTCGAAAAGCGCAAGGCTGCTTCCTTCAGCAAGCGTTACATACGCTTTTTTGCTGTTGGTTCGAGTAGTGTTACCTGGATAGCGGTTTTTTCCACGAGAGAAACGAACTGCTTTACCCGTTTGCACAAGGCTCTTTACTGCTTTAACGGTTACGCCGTACTGTGCTTCAACGGCTTCGACGATTTCGTTTTTGTTTGCCGCCAAAGGTACGGTAAATACGTATACGTTCTTTTGGCTAAGGCCGTACGCTTTTTCGGTAGTTACCGGAGTTACAAGGATGGTTGATAGGTTTTTAGCCATATTACGCCTCCTCTTTCTTTACTGAAGATACAAGCCAACTTTTTAGGGTTGGAACAGACGCCGTAGAGAGTACAATGTGATCTGCATTAAGAATAGTGTAGACACTTAGGTACTTAGTGCTTACAAGGAGCACGTTCTCTAGGTTGTTTGTAGCGCGAATAAGCGCTGGGGTTTTTTCATCTACGACGATAAGGGTTTTGCGGTCGAACTTGTTGTCACTGAGGAACGTAGCTACTTCTGCAGTTTTACCTGTTGTCTTAACATCGAGAACGGCAACCTTCTTTGCTTCGTTGGCAAGCGTAAGTGCTTGGCGAATAGCCTGGCGTTTTGCTTGGGTTGAAAGCTTCTTTGAATAGTTTTCGTTACCACGAGGACCAAAGACGATACCACCGCCACGCCAGATTGGGTTTCGGCTTGAACCGAACCGTGCGCGACCAGTACCCTTTTGGCGCCATGGTTTCTTACCACCACCGCTAATTTCGCCACGAGTCTTCGTACGCGCTGCGCTGGTACGGTTGTTCGCAAGATAGGCATCGTAGGCTAACTTAAGTAGTTCGTGATTTTTCACGTCTACCGCAAAGACTTCCTTAGGAAGTGTTGCCTTTGCTGGGGCTTTTACTGCGTCAGCCATTATGCTTTACCTCCTGCAACATCGATAACGATAAGGCCTTTCTTGGGGCCAGGTACCGCACCTTTAAGACCGATAAGGTTGTTATCGGCGTCGATGTAGCTTACTACGAGGTTCTTCACAGTCACTTGGTCGTGACCCATACGGCCAGCCATGCGCTTGCCTTTGAAGACTTTTTGCGGATACATCGAGCCAATTGAACCTGGGCGGCGGGTGTTTCCCTTACCACCGTGGGTCTTGCGGTGACGTTCGAAGTTGTGTCGTTTAATATTACCGGCGAACCCCTTACCTTTGCTTGTCCCTGTAGCATCAACTACGTCACCAAGCTCGAAAGCGGTTACATCAAAGGTGCTGCCAACCTTCAGGTCTTCTGATAGGTCTTCAACACGGAACTCACGAAGGTACTTCGGAGTGATTTCGGCTGCCTTAAGGTGTCCAGCCACGGCCTTGCTCAAGTTCTTACCCTCACCAAACCCTACTTGCACGGCGTTGTAACCATCGGTTTCGACAGTCTTCACTTGAGTCACCGTGACAGGGCCAGCTTGAATTAACGTTACAGGTATTGCACGTCCATCCTCGCTGATGATTTGGGTCATACCAATTTTGGTACCGAGAAGTGCTTTCATGCTCTTCATTCTCCCACTTAAAATTCTTGGTGGCTGGCAGTATCCTTCGGCTACCCCTCTTACGCGGTACCTGCTGGACTTACCAATTCACCAAGAATCGTCTGTTATTTCTTATAGTAAAGTTACCTGGCTGATTGTAGCACAGTCTTTCCCGAGAGTCAACCCCTGTAAACAGGTAAGGCACCTGCTTTGTAGAAAAACGCTTGTGTTTACTTGTTAGTTTTGGCATAGTAGAGGTATCATCGTATAACGCAAGGAACCGTGTGTATGGCAACAGCAAAGTCACCCGTAAAGAAGACGACTCCGAAAAAGAAGGCCGTAAAAAAGACGCCCGCTAAAAAAGCAGCCTCTAAAAAGAGCTCAGCAAAAGCAGAGCAAGCGTACAATTCATTCAAGGTCTCCTCTAATCAGACCCCTTTTACGAATTTTCGTGTCACCCGCCAAACCGTTTACTGGGTAGTACTTATTGCCTTTATTATTTTTGCACAACTATGGATATTGAAGCTACAAATTGATGTGGCGAACCTTATCGACGAACAGACCTCATCGCTGTCGCAGTAGTAATTGCCAACCAATAAAAAAACCCGCGACAGTAGGCTCGCGGGTTTTTGCCTATTTCGGGTGTATCTTACATCCGAATTTCTGCATCAACACCAGCAGGAAGACTGAGGTTTTGCAGGCTATCAATCGTCTTTGGAGTGGCGTTAGTGATATCAATAAGGCGCTTGTGTACGCGCATTTCAAAGGTTTCACCACCTTTTTTATAGACGTGTGGAGATTTCACTACGGTGAATGTGCTACGACGAGTAGGAAGTGGTACTGGCCCGGCGATTGACGCACCAGTGCGAATAGCCGTGTCAATAATTTGCTTTGCTGATTGGTCGATCACCTTGTGATCGTAGGCTTTTAAACGAATACGAATTCGTAGACCTTCTTGTTCTGCCATATAATATAGCCCTTTCGTGCATACGTATCGCGGTATGCGGCGACCCTGTAACCTTGGCTCGAATCGTATCTTTTCAGCTTATGTCTGGCCAAGTTATCAGGATAATTACTAGTACCCCCTTATTATAGCACGTTTTACCACTATTTACAATCGTGCTCATCTTTGACAGCGGTACACGGCGCCTGTACAATATACTCGTTCACCTCCCCTAGTATGAAAGAGAATGGTGATGCACGTGACAATTATTCAAGAAGTGTCCGACGAGAGGCGCATAGAAGAGCTCCGTGACGCGCTGGTGGAAATGGTGAGTACTAAGCTAAGGAAAGACCCCGGCAAGCTCATCATCACGCTCAGCCTCTCGGAACTACAGAAGTTTCAAGACGCCCTCTCCGGCATGGACGCAGGCAGAATGTTCATCCCTGACCCCAGGGTCCAGGCGACGGCACAGGCTATCGCCTGGAGGTGCCGTTTCGTGCACGACCCTTCGGGCGCATACGGAGATGCACATCGGATATATGCAGTCGTCATCAAGCCTGGCGTTATCGACGCGCTACGCCAAGGGCTGCTTGCGCGCATCCATCACGAGATGAAGCACCATGACGTCGGTAGCCACGAGGTATCGATAACCTACCCACCTATGTCGCTCTACGCAGACCTGTACATCACAAATGTCCAGGAAACGTACGAGAAGTGGGTGCACGACTGGGTAGAAGAGCGCCTTCGTAGCGAACGGATTGAGTTCACCGTGTGTGCTGGTGAATATCTATGTCAACGTGCCTAACCCGCCGTCTCCTGTCGAGCGAATCCCATCGGTTCCTCCGGGAGCCGGCGGGGTTTCGCATTTCTAGCCTTGGTAATCTCCTCCCGGTATATCGTAGTATTCTTCAAGCGTCATAATACCCCTTTTCTTCATGTCCATAGCAACATCGACACCAACATATCGGTAGTGCCATTCTTCAGCGCTATACCCAGTAACCGCTTCGTACCCGGCATAATACCGCTGAATAAACCCATATTCAGCAGCATGTGCTTTTAGCCATTGATACTGGCTTGTCGTTCCGAAACAATCTAATACACACCCGTTCGCCGCAACGTCAAACGCCAACCCGGTTTGGTGTTCACTATAGCCGGGGCGCGCACTATAGGTATCAGCCCCTACCTGACCACTAATAGATACCCAGTAGTTATAGGTGGCTACTTGATCGTTATATGAACGGTAGCTACTTGTTACGTAGAAGCCCTGTCCGGCCGCTGCTGCGGCAGCAAAGAGTTGATTATAGGCATCGACCGCCTTGGCACTAAGCGTCGCGCCGTTCGCGGTAACTAAATCGCTCGGTGCATAGCCAAGTGGCTGGATACAGTGTTTTTTATTTACTACTACATCAATTGAGGCGGGGTTATTGTTTCTTGTAGCCGTATTACAGCTTGCTGAGTCAATCACAGTCGCCCCACTCTCACTTCCGCTCGCTGCTAACGATGCCGCGAGTTCGGCGGCTTCCTTTGCAGCTGCTTCTTGGCGCGCTTTTTCGATTGCGGCGAGTTTCTCGGCTATTTTTTGCGCCCACTCCTTGCGCTCGGCTTCATTTTGTTCAATAGTGGCTTGATCACCACGAACCTTCTGATCGGTTACCTGCCAGTACGCCCCAATTCCTCCGGCACACAATAGCACAAGAAGTACAGCTACTCCTATCGTCGTTAGCCGGTGTTTGTTCTTGCGCCGCATACTACTATGGCGACGTTGCACGCTTTCTCTCATTCCTTCCATTGTACAACATTGCAAATAGCACATATTGTGGTATTATAATCATTAGACCCTGTTCAATTACTTAGGAGTATTCTTGAAGAAAATACAGCATGGGTCGCAAGACTCCAGCAAACGCAAGCACCGTATCGCAGTCGCCCAAAGCGCTGCGCAGCGGCTCCTCACCCAAGATGAGGTGCATCTCAACTGGTTTGAACGCCGGTGGTTCAATTCAGCGGCCGTCGGCAACCGGAGAGCGATGATGGAGCGCCTTGAACAACGTATTCAGGATGCGCTTCCGAAAGGGTATACCGTAAAGGTAACGTACGCGTATTCCTCTCCCTACACCGGCGTTCTGAAGTCATGCGTCATCACCCGACGCATCATATAACCCCGCCCCCTGTCGAGACCTCTGCTGCCTCCGGGTGGCGGGGTCTCGCATATATACGCAAAATACCCCCAGTTACCTGGGGGTATTTTAGTAGGAAAGCTACCTGGTACGTGTATTACTTAACAATCTTAGTAACAACACCCGCACCAACAGTCTTACCACCTTCACGAATAGCGAAGTTAAGACCTTGCTCCATAGCGATAGGCGCAAGAAGCTTTACGGTAAAGGTTACGGTGTCACCAGGGATAACAAGTTCCTTGTCGGCTGGTAGCTCAACTTCACCTGTAACATCCGTAGTACGGAAGTAGAACTGTGGCTTGTAGCCCTTAGAGAATGGAGTGTGGCGACCGCCTTCTTCCTTCTTAAGGATATACACTTCAGCTTCAAACTCGGTGTGAGGAGTAAGCGAACCAGGCTTAACAATAACCTGGCCACGTTCGATGTCATCACGCTCAATACCACGAAGGAGCAGACCAGCGTTGTCGCCAGCTTGACCCTTATCAAGGTTTTTCTTGAAGGCTTCGATACCAGTAACAACAGACTTCTGTGTATCACGGATACCTACGATTTCAACTTCGTCGTTAAGGTTTACGATACCTTGTTCGATACGACCAGTAGCAACCGTACCTCGACCCTTAATTGAGAATACGTCCTCAATAGGCATTAGGAATGGCTTGTCAAGGTCACGGGTTGGTTCTGGAACGTAGCTGTCAAGTGCAGCAACAAGCTCCATAATTGCGTCTTCAGACGCAGCATCACCTTCAAGGGCTTTTGTAGCAGAACCCTTGATAATAGGTGCATCTTCGTCGTAGCCGTTCTTCGCAAGAAGTTCACGGATGTCCATCTCAACAAGCTCAACGAGCTCAGGATCCGCAAGGTCCATCTTGTTAAGGAACACAACAATCTTAGGCACACCAACCTGCTTTGCAAGAAGGACGTGCTCACGAGTTTGTGGAAGAGGACCATCGTTTGCCGCAACAACAAGAATCGCACCGTCAACCTGAGCGGCACCGGTAATCATGTTCTTAACGTAGTCTGCGTGTCCTGGCATGTCCACGTGAGCGTAGTGACGGTTTTCTGACTCGTATTCCTGGTGAGAGGTAGCGATGGTAATACCACGGGTACGCTCTTCAGGTGCGTTGTCAATTTGGTCGTATGCGACGGCCTTGTTTACGTCGCTTGGAAGCTTCTTCGCAAGTACGTTTGTGATAGCTGCAGTAAGTGTTGTCTTACCGTGGTCAACGTGACCCATAGTACCAACGTTTACGTGAGGCTTGCTTCGGTCGAAATCTGCCATGTTTGGTTAGTTCTCCTTTAATTATATTAGGCCGTTTATTTAGCACAGGATAAAATACCCCACGGCGTATGCGCTTAATTATAGCTTGTTTTAGAAGAGTTGTAAACAGTATTCGTCGCGTTACCCTCTATTAGCTTACTCATAAAAATGTTGAGGCTCTGATAGGCAAGTAGTACGTATGGTATCTTTATATACCCGCCATGCATCACTAAACACCGCACCCTATACCAATACTCAATCAGTGAAGGCCAGTCATACACATGCTGGACCTCGCCATCCCAGTGTGGCGTTGCGGTCGAAAGGGGTTCACGCTGCGTACATTCTACCAGTTCACGCATTACGCCCATAAGCTCACGGAGGGCAAGGCCTTGTTGATATTCTTCCCATATAGGAACGCCCTGTCTTAAGGTGTTTAACGCCTGACGGTCGTTTGAAATACCCGTTAAGGCGCGATACCACGAGTTGAACGCTGCGTATAGTGCCATATACTGCTGTAGGTAGTCAATCTGCGCGCGGCGATACCAGGTATGCATTTGATGTAACAAGACATCTGAGGCCTCCCCTTCTAGATGCACTCGCGCGCGGCGTTTACTCCGCCTCGACACCAGCGTGCCCTTTTTTCTGGCGAGCGGCAAGCTCGTACACTGCCAGAAGTTGACAAGCCTTTGCCATACCGACACCTTCAATTTCAAGTAATTGGGTAAGGCGTGGTGGCTGACTATGCGCCACTATCGCGACCTGCCGAGCTATTTTTGCGGCTGACACGTGCGCAGTTCCAGAACCTATAATAAGCTGCAGAAGCTCAATATGCGTCAATGCCGTAACGCCGTGATACTGTAGCTTCTCCCTGGGACGATTATAGACATTCCTCTCCATACTTATAAGTATACGGTGTAATTTTTAAAGGTGAGTTAACTTATTCTACAATAAGCAAATATTGACTTTTTTGGAATTTTGTGCTATAATGCAATAGTTAGCGACACATTTGTCGCAGCACCCCCTACCACGATTGGAGTACCTATGTCATCGGACCAGGTCAACGTCTACAAGCTGAGCGGATGTGACGAGTTCACCTGGCAACGCGCGGGGAACCAACCCCCGCAAGACGCCACACTCGTCTGCATCATCGACAGCAACGACCTCGACATCGGCGCCGGCCTCGATTTCACCGACAGGCTGATCGGCTATACCCAGGGCCGACTGGATCGCGCCCAAGCGATGCTGATCGCCGCCGAGATCGCCGAACAGGTGACGGCCGCTCGAAAGATCGGCGGAGTCACCTGGGGCAACTACCCCGGTCAGCGGGCCGCGATGCTGTGATAGCATCGTGGCCGCACGTAGTAGGGTTAAGGCCTCGCAGCAACGCGAGGCCTTTTCCTTTATACAAAAACGCCCGCATATCACGGGCGTTTTTGTATAGTACTACTTTTGGCTATTTATTGGTGCGCTTAGCGATGATTTCCTGCGCAACGTTAGGTGGTACTTCTTCGTACTGCGCAAGTTCCATAGTCGAAGCGGCACGACCTTGGCTCATTGAGCGAATGTCGTTCGTGTACCCAAAGAGGCTGGCAAGTGGCACATAGGCGCGCACGAGCTTAGCACCACCAGGAATATCTTCCATGGCGTCAATGCGTCCACGGCGAGCGTTAAGGTCACCGATAATGTCACCCATGAAATCTTCAGGGGTTGATACTTCTACCTTCATAACCGGCTCAAGGATAACTGGCTTTGCTTTTGGAATACCTTCCTTTACCGCAAGGACACCGGCAAGGTTAAAGGCAAGTTCACTTGAGTCAACATCGTGGTAACTACCGTCGTAAAGCGTTGCCTTTACTCCAATCATTGGGTAGCCAGCAATCACCCCACCTTCAAGGGTATCTTTAATACCCTTCATAACTGGCGCGCGGTATTCTTGTGGCACCACACCACCCTTAATCTCGTCACCCCATTCAAAGCCTTCGCCGCTTTCGGTCGGCTCGAAACGGATCCATACATCACCGTACTGACCACGTCCACCAGATTGCTTGGCGTGCTTACCCTGTGCTTCAGCAGTGCCACGAATCGTTTCACGGAAGGCTACTTGTGGCTCACCAACGTTTGCTTCAACATTGAATTCACGCTTCATACGGTCAACGAGGATATCGAGGTGAAGCTCACCCATTCCTGACATAATTGTCTGGCCAGTTTCTTCGTCGGTGTGAATACGGAAGGTTGGGTCCTCCTCGGCAAGACGTTGCAGCGCAATACCCATCTTTTCTTGGTCGGCCTTTGTTTTAGGTTCAACCGCAATCGATACGGGCGGTTCAGGGAATTCGATTGATTCAAGAAGTACAGGGTTCGCAGCGTCAGACAGGGTGTGCCCAGTAAAGGTGCTCTTAAGCCCCACCACCGCAGCAATGTCACCCGCACCTACAGCGTCGATGTCTTCACGCTTGTCGGCGTGCATACGCACGATACGGCCGATGCGCTCTTTTTCACCGGTTGTGGTGTTAAGGACGTAGCTTCCCGCAGAAAGCTTACCACTGTAGACACGAACGAAGATGAGGCGCCCAACGTATGGGTCAGTCGCGATCTTAAACGCAAGTGCTGCAAGAGGCTCTTTGTCGTCTGGTTTGCGCTCAACAACATCACCGCTTTTAGGATTAGTACCCTGAATGTGGTCAACGTCAAGCGGTGAAGGAAGGAAATCAGCAACAAGGTCAAGTACCTTCTCTACGATAACCCCACGACCGTCACCACCAGTAACAAGGAAGAAGTCACCAGCAAGCACACGCTTACGAAGGGCGCGCTTTAGTTCTTCTTCAGTAATAGAATCTTCGCCTTGTTCAAGGTAGCGTTCGAAGAGTTCGTCTTCAGCTTCAACAGCTGCTTCAACTAATAGACTTCGTGCGTTCTTTGCTTTTTCAAGCATGTCTGCAGGAATTTCGCCTACCGTAAGTTGCTTATCAGTATAGTCGTTGTAGGTATAGGCCTTCATGTCGATAAGGTCGACAAGACCATTGATGTCTTTTTCGAAGCCGATAGGTAGGTGCACAGGAAGCGCATGCTTCGAGAGACGAGTATGAATACTGTCGAGAGACTTGTAGAAATCGCCGCCGATTTGGTTAATCTTGTTCACAAAACAAATACGAGGCACACCATACTTGTTCGCCTGGCGCCATACGGTTTCGGTTTGAGCCTCAACACCCATTTTACCGTCGAATACAGTTACAGCACCGTCAAGCACACGAAGTGAACGTTCAACCTCAGCAGTAAAGTCGATGTGACCTGGGGTGTCGATAATGTTAATTTTGCAACCCTTCCAAAAACAAGTGACCGCAGCAGAGGTAATGGTAATACCACGCTCTTTTTCCTGTGCCATCCAGTCAGTAGTTGCGCCATCGCCCTCACCACGAACCTCACCAATTTTGTGGTTAATACCGGTGCGGTACAAAATACCTTCAGTGGTTGTGGTTTTACCCGCGTCAATGTGGGCAATAATACCGATATTTCGATAGTCTTTTAGGGGAATAACGGCTTGAGCCATGTCTCTCGTCTCTCTTTCGTTTTCCTGTGCATGCACGCACCAGGGTTATGTATGCTTATTTTTTGGCCATAGAAAATAGCGCTTTAGGGATAGTATAGCAGATTTAGTTAGATTTTGCTATAGAGTAGAAGGCTTTGCGCTGAGAACATATCCCTTGAATAGACCCTAGCGGTATCGTATAGCGAACAGTCCTGCCGCGCTGATCATCAGGATGTGAACGTAGTGACAGTCCGATTGACCAAAATTGATTTATTTAGTCTAGCGTCAACGGCTCCATTAAACAAAATTTCGGTTTATCTACAAGGGCATACATTAGTATTCATATATACGTGAGGTGTTTTCACAGTGTGATTTAGCCTATCTAATAGTCGCTGCTACTTCAAGCATAGTCATTACGCAGCCCGTGCAGATTCATTAACAGTATAGTAGTGCGCCGCAACAGCCTGGGTCATTGAATTAATAAACTTCGTTTCATCTCGCGTCAGTCGCTCGCCTGTAGCATCTGCAATAATGACTGCAAATAGACGGTTAAGCTTATCAGCAAGCGTAGCTGTGTTTCGCTCGCCGCTTTTACGCAGCGATAGATCCAAGAGCGGCTGCAACGTCATGATCTTCACCCACTCATTATATGTCTTTTGAGTTGGCAGTAGCTTTTGTTGAATAGGAATTTTACCCGTATTGTTATAGAAATAACTGTCATGGTTTAGTTCCTGAATCGTAGAGGTTTCCTCTCGTGGAGAAGTTGGATACATCATAAGGTGCGGCTGTCGAGTACGAGCTGACAATGCCAGCGTGGCTACCTCGACCATACGCCACTGAGGAGGCTCTTCGATCGTAAAAGGGCGTAAGTATTGCATTGCGTGCCCTAGGCTTACATATGTGTTCTCACAGTCTTGAGCCTCAAGGTCGCGCCCATCGGCACGTTTTTCGAATACCGGTAGGTACGTCGAAAGGGTGAGCGCGTTCATCACCGATTCCTGACGCGCCCCAGGGTGCTGGATAACCATAGCAGTAAGAAGTTGACTTGTCTGAAAGTACTCTTGTCGTGCCGACCCACTCTCGTCTTTTAGATTAAGTGCGTACTCGGCATAGTTCCATGCTGAACGAAGTATACCACCCGGAGTTTTCTTGGTTTCATATTTACGAAGCGCTGCTCGAGCGAGTGACTCCTCAAGCTCTTCTGCCAGCGGGCGTGGAACACGGTCGAGCTCATAGTACATACTACGGTCGACCGCTGGCTCCATATCAGTCCCCTATCACCTTCCGATTGTTTGTGTTCGTTCCCATTTGCTCTTGTTATACATGAGCGGAATGCGGTTGTAAAGCCTTACATTCCACTACGCATAGCTGTAATATGCTCGCGTTGCACGAAAAACTGCTTAGGCACTTCATCCTCGTCGGTACAGTGCTCGTAACAGTGCTGCACTCGCCACGTGCCGTCGGAGTCTTGACACAGCAGTGACTGGCGATACCTTACAAGTGCTTCTTTTTCGATATAGTCCTTTTCCGATATGTCGAGTGGTTCGACATAAGAGAGCAAGAGCACCCTCTCCTTGTCAGCCTGAGCGGTATGAGCATCAAGCGCTTCCTGATGCTCAAGCGACCTCTCTACTAGCTCTTCACCCGAGTAATTGTTAAAGTTAAGATCATTCTCCATCTGGGAGCACCGCTCACTGAAGTCGTTACCGAGCAATAAAGTGATTGTATCGACCCTCCGATTCGCCTCAGGAGCGAGCTGTGTCGTGGTCTGCCTTTCTATCTTATGAAATGAAAGGCCAGGATAGCTAAATGGTACGATTACAACATCGTGGCTTCGTAGTTCAAACCCATTTTGGTCAAACACGACTGCGTCGCTCAGCGTTACCCAAATCCCGTCAGATTCATCAAACAAAGTGGGCTCTCTATCTTGCTCTGATATATCTTCTCGCTCTAAGCGCTGAAGATACGCCTGTGTTGGCATTGGTTGCACCGTGTACTGCTCAATGTACCCATGAAGTGTATCGCCGTCAGAAAGCGTTTCCCCGTCATCGCCCCGCTCCTCAGATGTAAAATAATAAAAACCCTCACCAGAAACGCGAAGCTCACCGCCAGTGAGGGCTGGCTGTGATTCTATATCTTTTCGTATAAATTCAGTAAGAAGATCTTCGCGTGACACTTCAATTGTATCGTCATAAAAGGTATCCGTACTTTTTGGTGGGGCAAAAAGTGCATCAACCGTAAGTTCTTCAGCGGGCATATCAACGGCAATAATATGGTCTTGAAACGAGGTGAGAACCTCAAAACGTTCGGGTTCAAGAGAGGTGTATGCCGAAGGCAGTTTACGCTCTTCGGTGTGCAGCATGTCCTGGAGTGCCATCTCTATCTCAAATTCATTCACTGTCTCTTACCTCCCGCGTAAGTGATTCTATATCATGCACTGGTACCGTAATCACGTCTTTTTCGTCATAAAACGTCAATCCCAGTGTGTTGCTAGCCCCATTTCGTATGAGCTCAGGGGTGACCGATACTCGCTCAAACTGGCGCCGCCCCTCTACGATAATATACCCCCGTGTTGTCTCACTGGGGATTTTTACCCGGTGCGACGACGCAAGAAGCGTAACCCCAGAGGCAAGCCGTAACTTCAAACTAACCAACTCCATAATCGTATCGACAAACTGTTGTGTTGTTTTTGACCCAGCTATGTCGCCGATTATACCCGAACTGAGCTGCAGTCGTCTATAGAGCGGCTCAGTTGGTTCTGACAATGTCCGTATAAGGCTTTGAACCAGTTGTTTAACCTTTGGGTCGTATTCCGCGACATGTTCAATAATATCGCGGCCTATTTGTTCGTATAGGTCGGACTCTTTCTGTACAGCTAGTTGAATATCTGAACCTTCTACGGCAACCGAGGTGAACGCAGCAAGTATACCGGCTGGCGTTTTGAGTACCACAGGGTTAGCCTGCTGCACATATACCCGCAAGTCTCCTGTCTGACCAACATGAAACCCTTGTAACTTTGCGTTGAAAGTATGTTCACCAATAAGCGATGTGTGTTCATTCGCAACGCGCGGTTTTGTAGCAAGCTGCTGTGAACCATCTGACAAATGCAGGTCTGGCTCAAGGACATCTGAAGCCTGGACGATTAGATCAGGACGATCTTGCCCGAAGAATTCGTATACGTACTTATCCATCTCTTCAGCAAGGTATAGCGCAGCCGTTGGCCACTCATTTTCAGGTTGGCGCTGCTTATACCATTGCAGTTTGGCGTCGGCATACTGAAAAATACCCATCGGACCATACTGGTCAATCTCGGGGCGCTTCGTAAACTCACCACCCCTTTCGCCAAGTTCCATGTTACCCATGATACCAGATAAACCATACTATTTTTCAATAAAAAGCAAATACCGCCCCTAATAGAGCGGTATTTTATATGCGTTACGGTGATTACCCGCGCGCAAAGTGGGCAAACGCACGGTTTGCTTCAGCCATCTTGTGGGTGTCTTCTTTCTTCTTGAAGGCAGCACCAGTTTCGTTGTAGGCATCAACGATTTCAAGCGCAAGGCGCTGGCTGTACGGCATACCCTGGCGCGCACGTGCGCTTTGTACAAGCCACGAGAAGGCGTAGTGCAATTGGCGGTGGCCCGCTACCGGGAAAGGAATTTGGTAGTTAGCACCACCAACACGACGAGATTTAACTTCGAAGTTTGGTGAAACGTTCTTAAGGGCTTTTTCAAACACCTCAAGGGGGTTTTCGCTCTCTACTTTTTTCGCAGCGTTTTCAAGGGCAAGGTATACGGCGCGTTCAGCAACGAGCTTTTTGCCGTTTAGCATTGACTTGTTAATAAGGCGCTGTACGTTCACGCTTTGGTATTTGCGGTCTGGTGAAAGACGGCGTTGTAGGCTGACGGTTTTCTTACGTGGCATGACTACTTACCTTCCTTCTTTGCACCGTACAATGAACGGCCTTTCTTACGGTTGGCAACACCTTGGAGGTCGAGCGCACCACGAACAATGTGGTAGCGAACACCTGGAAGGTCGGGCACACGACCACCGCGAACGAGCACTACGGCGTGTTCCTGGAGGTTGTGACCTTCACCACCAATATAGGCCCACACTTCGTGACCATTCGTAAGACGCACACGAGCAACCTTACGAAGTGCCGAGTTAGGCTTTTTAGGTGTTTTAGTGGTTACTTTAACACACACACCACGCTTAAGGGGTGCGTTTTGGTCGTAGTAACGAACTTTTAGGGCGTTGTGAATGCGACCAAGCGCCGGAGACTTACTTTTCTTTTTAGCAGTCTGACGAGGCTTGCGCACCAATTGATTGATTGTTGGCATTACAAAAATAATCCTCTTACCTTTTTAATAGGGAACGACACTAGTAGTAGTGTGTCGGGTACCAGCAGTGGCTCAGCATGCCGCTACCAGTGGTGTTCATAGCACTCCTTCGTCTTGTACACGTTTTCGAAAGAGCATGAACGGAAACTCGCTTCTTATTATAGCAAATTTTCCTATGTTTGTCGAGAGGTGCTCTTATTTTGTTGCTTCATACAAGTACCTCACCTCGTCGGCGCTTAATACCTTGTTGTATAGCGATACGTCGGAAATAGCCCCATAAAACGGCGAATTTGCGCCAGAATCCGTACGGCCTTGGTAGCCAATATAGAGGTTCCCATGTTCCGATGCAGAGCCGTCGGATACAAAGATAGAGCCATCTACATCGCCGTTAAGGTAGTATGTAGCAATACGATCCGTGCCGGCTGTATAGGTAACCGTTAAGTACTGCCATTGCCCATGGGGCACTACAGTATTTGATACCGCGCCCTTGTCTGAATCGTCCATTCTGAGAATTGTTTGGCCCGTAGCGCGAATACCCCAAAATGCAGATGAAGAATAGTGCTGTCCAAGTATCGTCATCGCCTCGTCACTTGGAGCAGCTGTAATACGTACCCATGCACCTATAGAAAAACCATCAGGACCAGTCGCGTTGAACACGCCATCCCAAACAGCGTTACTTAAGACGATAAAATTTCCCGAACCGAACGTATAGGCCGCATTTGACTCACCTCGTTGATTCTCTACAGGAGATACGCTGCCAGAAACCGTACCGTTAACACCATAAAGCCCACTATCACTCGCATTCCCCGCTAGCCGCCAATGGCCAATTGGGCATGGGCCAGGAAGTTTCACGCCAGTCGCCCGTGATACGACATGACTGGTAGCCTGCCCATCGCTCACCGATACACAGTAGATATCGTCTACTACCATATAGTCGTAGGAATAGCTACTGTTCTGCGACAATCCTGTTAAGTCGCTAGGGTAGGATACCCCGCCTGTATCGGCTTTTTGAGCGGCAAGCCATGTTACCGTTTGCTGTAGTGTGCTTGCTAACGCGCTCTCTTTGGCGCGCTGCTGTATGCCAGTGTAGGCAACAATCGTAATGGCGACAAGGATGGCAATCACTACTATCACGATAAGAAGTTCAACTATGGTAAAACCTTTGGTAGTACGCGCGATGCCAGCCCCCTTTATACTTACGCTTATACCTATTTACTACATTTTACCACAGGGAGTACAGCGATTAGTTATCTGAAAAGAATAACGGCAGTATCTCCCAGGCCATATAAAACAAAACTAGTATAATTGTGCCAATAATCGTCCCGATGCCTATTCTCGACTTTAGGCGACGTCCAGCGCTATCTATACGGTTTATAGTGCGGTTCTCTACTCGGTAATCAGCATAGTAATCGCTTTGTGCAAGTAATTCGCTACTGATAGCCTGCACTATGCTTAGCATTTTTTTAATATGCGCCTCAGAAGTAAGTTTATGAGAATTATGTGCATAAAAATAAACAGCATCGTCCACCACTTCAATGTCATACATCGTGCCGTGGTCAATAATGGCAGCCATGACATCAGGGGTGAATACATATAACGCATCAGTTTCGTACCCTTTAGGAACATACAGCGTAAAGAAGTCATTAAAATTTCCTTCCAGCGACACCACTACGTTACCACCAAGCGCATCGGGTAAATTAGAGAATCGTGACCGTAAGACGTTATTCGCCTTGGCATCAAGCACCATGTGCGGTAACCTTCGCACTAACGGTACACGCATATACCCCCATTGTCTTGTGCTTCGATTTCTTCCGCTTCCAGTGACGTATTTAAAGTTACCTAGCTCTTTACCATCAGGGAAAACAATAGCGCTAGAAATTTCCCGGCTAGAACCTTCGTCAAAAATTAAACCCGAATAGCCTGGGTTTCTATAGTTAAGAATAAGTCGAGCTTTATTCGCATCGGTAAAGGCAAGTAGCTTAGCAAGATTTCGTTTGTGCATGCGCATCGCCACAAACATACCCACGATACCCGCAATAAAACCACCAACTACCAATCCCCCGATAACCGCAGCTTCGACAGTTTTCGCGTTACTGACTACCTGTACCATGAGAACTATCATAATGACACCTATGATGAGTAACACAAGTTGTGCAAGTCCACCCGAGACCGCGTTACTGAGTGCATAGCGATTCTCAAGGTTCTCTACCTCTATCTTCGTAGGACGCCTATTAAGCGCCGAATAGTCATATTCCATTCCCCTACTATACCGTTAAACCATGAAAAAATCTCGCGGCTAGGCGAGATTTTTTTCGTTAGTAGGTGAGACGCTTACGCGGCCAGCTCGATATCTTCAACAATATCGGCCACTACCTCTTCGTCACCCTCGAGGGTATCAAGCGCGGTCGCGCTATCAACACCGGTACCTACAGGTATCTTGCGACCAATGATCACATTTTCCTTAAGGCCATGGAGTTGATCTTGGCGTCCACTTACTGCAGCGTTGATCAACACGCGGGTAGTATCTTGGAATGATGCAGCCGATAGCCAGCTATCAGACCAGATAGACACCTTAGTGATACCAAGAAGGAGTTGGGCATAGGTAATTTGCTCCTTACCTTCGGCAGCAAGTTGAGCATTAGCTTCAACTACCGCCGCCTTCGATACAATATCACCGGTTACAAAGTTACCATCACCAGCTTCTTCAACCTGCACGCGGCTAAACATCTGTCGCACAATGATCTCAAGGTGCTTATCGGCAACGTCCTGACCTTGTGCTGCGTAGATGCGAAGCACTTCATTAATGATGTATCGCTGTGTTGCTTCAATTCCCTTCAACACCATAAGGTCATGAAGGTTAATTGAACCACTCGTAAGGCGATCGCCCGCTTCAACTACATCACCACTCTTAACGAGAAGTTGCATAGTACCTGGAACCTCATAGCGTACAGGCGCGCCAGGAGTGGCAGCAAGTACTACGTGGTCATCAGTCACCTCTACAACACCGTCAAATGGTGAAACAAGTGGCTTGCTTTCACCTTCAGCGGTAGCAAGAACATCACCGGCTTTTACGCTTGCGCCATTCTTCACACCAGCCGTACGACCATCAAGAGCGATTGTCTCAACACGACCAGCTTCTGGAGTAACTTGTACAATGTACTTCTTACCGTCTTCCCAGGCTTCAACTACGCCGTCTACTTCGCTAATGAATGCCTGACCCTTAGGGTTACGGGCTTCAAAGAGCTCTTCAACACGAGGCAGACCCTGGGTAATGTCGCTTTCCTGCACACCACCGGAGTGGAAGGTACGGAGGGTTAGCTGCGTACCTGGCTCACCAACGGACTGCGCCGCGATAACACCTACAGGCTGCGCGTTCGATACGAGCTGATTGGTCGACATGTCGATACCATAGCTCTTACGAGGCACACCACGAAGATTCTTAGTAGAAAGAACTGAAAGGATCTTCACTTCTTGTACTTCGTCATCTGCTTCAATAGCGTTGGCAATTTCACGGGTGATAAGTTCACCGCGTTGTACATGCCCAGCAATATCTTCAGCAGCGTAGCGTCCGTATAGGCGGTTACCGAAGTCAATCATAGTGAGTTCGGTTTCAGCACGGTAAATCGTGAATCCATCGTCATCACCATCGGCGTCTTCAACCGTGAACACATCTTGCGAAACGTCTACTAAACGACGAGTTAGGTACCCAGAGTCGGCAGTCTTAAGCGCAGTGTCAATGAGACCCTTGCGTGAACCACGAGTGGCCACGAACTGTTCTAGGCTTGAAAGACCCTTCTTGTAGCTTGAACGAATTGGAAGCTCAATTTCACGGTTCGTTGCATCAACCATGATTCCAATCATGGCACTGGCAAGCATAACGTTCGAAATATCTCCACGCGCACCCGAGCTCACCATCACCGAAACGCTCGTATCCATGTCCTTAAGCTTGTCTTGTAGGAATGCCTCAAGCTTTCGAGTAACACCACGCCAGTTAGAAACGGTAAGGTTATAGCGCTCTTCATCGGTAATCAGCCCCTGGTTGTATTGCTCGCTAATAAGGGCGGCCTTTGCGTCACCCTCGGCGATGAACTCATCGGTTTCCTCGAAGATGATGTAGTCGTCCTTACCGGTAGATACCGCCGAAGTGGTAGCAAAGCGGAACGCGAGGCCTTTCATGCGGTCAGCAGTTTTAGCGGTCTCTTCAGCACCGTACTTTAAGAAGATGTTGTTAAGCACTTTCTTAATCTGCTTCTTGTTTTGCACGTTGTCGTCAAACGGATAGTCTTCAGGAAGAATTTCGTTGAAGAACACGCGGCCAAGCGTTGTAGTACGGATCTCACCCTTTGCGAATACGCGAATCGGGCTTTGAAGCTGGATTACTCCGTTATCGTAGGCGATTTCTGCTTCGTATACCGAACTGTATGGCTTTACATCAGTAGTCTGTGCGCTTGGCTTGTTGTAGGTAAGGTAGTAGTTACCAAGTACAACGTCCTGAGCGATTGAAAGTACAGGTGCGCCATCGGCTGGCTTTAGAAGGTTGGCAGTTGCGCTCATAAGCTCACGAGCTTCACGCTGCGCCTGTCGGCTAAGTGGAAGGTGAACAGCCATCTGGTCACCGTCGTAGTCAGCGTTGAACCCGTTTGCCACGAGCGGATGAAGCTGAATAGCCTTACCTTCGACAAGACGAGGCTGGAAGGCCTGGATTGAAAGGCGGTGAAGTGACGGCGCACGGTTAAGAAGCACGTACTTGCCTTCAATTACTGCGTCAAGTGCATCCCATACCACTGCTTCGCCGGCCTCGATAAGGCGCGTTGCTGAGCGAATGTTGTGGGCGTGCTCGCCACGAATTAACCAACTAATCACAAACGGCTTAAAGAGTTCAAGCGCCATCTGTTTCGGAAGCCCACACTCGTTAATCTTAAGCTTAGGCCCAACCACAATCACTGAACGACCCGAGTAGTCTACACGTTTACCAAGGAGGTTTTGGCGGAAACGCCCCTGCTTGCCCTTAAGCATGTCAGAGATTGACTTTAGACGACGGCGTCCACCGGTTGCATTTACCGCGCGGCCACCACGAGCAGCCGAGTTGTCAATAAGCGCGTCAACGGCTTCTTGAAGCATACGCATTTCATTGCGACGAATTACTTCAGGTGCGTTAAGCTCGATAAGCTTCTTCAGACGATTATTACGGTTAATCACACGGCGGTAAAGGTCGTTAAGGTCACTAGTTGCGAAACGGCCACCAGTAAGCTGTACCATTGGGCGAAGGTCCGGAGGAATCACAGGAAGAACGGTCATCGTAAGACTACTTGGCTTAATACCCGCAATCTGCATACCTTCAAGTACCTTAAGTCGCTTTAATAGCTTCTTTTCACGCTGGCCTTTAGCACTTTCGGCTTCTTCGGTAAGCTCAGCGATAAGTGTATCAATAGTGATATCGTCAAGCATCGCCTTAAGTGCCTGACCTCCCATACCTACCTCAATGAGATCTTGGTATTCTTCTGGAAGATTGCGGTAGTCGACTTCGCTCATAAGCGAGTGTTTCGTAAGGCTTTCAAGCTGCGCCTTCTTTACGGTGTAGCTTTCTTCAAGCTCTTCAAGTTCACGACTCTGTTCTTCAGCCAACGCCTTAACGTCAGCACCCTCGGCTTCAGCTTCTTTTTCGTAACGCATTTTAATTGCCATACGACCAGCATCGGTTTCAGCTTCAAGATCAGCGAGTAATGTATCGCGTGCCTCTTCATCAGCCTTAAGCACTACGTAGGTTGCGAAGTACGCAATACGTTCGAGGTTACGAACAGTAACACCAAGAAGCAGACTCATTGCGCTTGGGGTGCCCCGCATAAACCAAATATGTGCTACAGGTGCAGCCAGGGTGATGTGCCCCATACGCTCACGACGAACAATCGACTTAGTAACAAGGTCACCGTTCTTGTCGACGGCTGCTTCACGCGAACGCACCCCCTTAAGCTTAGAATCGTGTGGGTTAATATCTTTTACTGGACCAAAAATCCGCTCACAGAAAAGACCGTCCCGCTCTGGCTTTTGTGTACGATAGTTGATTGTTTCAGGCTTCGTAACCTCCCCATAACTCCATTTCATGATGTCGTCTGGGCTTGCGACACTTAGGCGAATAGCGTCAAAGTCTGCGATGCCGGTGTTGTTTGATACGACGTGTGACATATTACGCCTCCTCCTTCACTTGGTCAATTTCATCAATATCCTGGATACTCATTCCATCATCGTCAGAGATAGTACCGATGTCATCAGCTTCATCAAGGACGGTTTCTGCGTCGTCGTCACCAAGGCTTACTTCATCAGCAGCCACAGGCTGACCATTGATGACACTCCCAATTACCTGCTCAGCATCAACAATCTCGGCTTCGTCTTGATCCATAAGGTCAACCCGAAGACCAAGGCCTTGAAGTTCCTTTACAAGCACGTTGAACGACTCAGGAAGTTTTGGCCCAACGATTGGCTCGTCTTTAATGATCGATTCGTAGGCTTTTGCGCGTCCATACACGTCGTCTGACTTAATGGTAAGCATTTCTTGAAGGGTAGCCGATGCACCGTATGCTTCAAGTGCCCACACCTCCATCTCACCAAATCGCTGACCACCATTTTGCGCCTTACCACCAAGTGGCTGCTGGGTCACCATGGTGTATGGACCGGTTGAACGAGCGTGGATCTTGTCAGATACCATGTGGTGAAGCTTCAACATGTGCATCACACCAACAGTGGTACGCTCTTCAAAGGCGTCACCCGTACGGCCATCGTAAAGTTGGCTCTTGCCGTCGCGGGCATAGCCGGCTTTTTCAAGTTCGTTTGAGATAGTTTCATCAGAGATACCGTTAAATGGAGGCGTTGCAACCTTGTACCCAAGGGCACGCGCTGCCATACCAAGGTGCGTTTCAAATAGCTGGCCAATGTTCATACGGCTTGGCACACCAAGTGGGTTAAGCACTACGTCTACAGGGGTACCGTCAGCAAGGAATGGCATGTCTTCTTCAGGCAAAATACGCGCCACAACACCCTTGTTACCGTGACGACCCGCAAGCTTGTCACCTACGGCGATTTTACGGAACTGAGCCACAAAGATTTGGATTTGCATAAGCACACCCGCCTTAAGTTCGTGACCATTTTCACGGCTAAAGATCTTTACGCCCACAACCTTACCACCACCGGCATTGTTCATGCGTTGTGAAGTGTCGCGTACATCCTTAGCTTTTTCACCAAAGATAGCACGAAGAAGGCGCTCTTCAGAGCTGAGCTCTTGCTCACCCTTTGGGGTAATCTTACCAACCAGTACGTCACCAGCCTTAACTTCAGAACCAAGTTGTACGATACCGTTTTCGTCAAGGTGACGAAGTGATTCTTCGCTTACGTTTGGAATGTCTCGGGTAACAATTTCTGGGCCAAGCTTCGTTTCACGAACTTCGACGGTGTAATCTTTGATGTTTATGCTCGTAAGCGTGTCGTCCTGGACAAGCTTGCGAGAGAGCACGATTGCATCGTCCATGTTGTATCCATTCCATGGCATGAAGGCTACAAGAAGGTCCTTACCAAGAGCAATCTCGCCGTCTGCAACAGAGGCACCCTCGATGAGAATGTCACCTGCTTTAACCTTTTGGCCACGCGTAACACAAACCTTTTGATTAATTGAACGATCGTCGTTTGATTTGACAAAGTGAACCGGCTCATACGTTTTTACGCCGTCTTTATACTTCACCTCAACAACGTCACCATCGGCACGAACAACTTCACCCGCACCCTCAGCAACAACAAGTTGGCTGGTGTTTTGAGCAATTACTTCTTCAATACCCGTACCAACAGTTGGCGCTTCGGTTTTTAGAAGGGGCACGGCCTGTTTCTGCATACTTGAGGCCATCAATGAACGGTCAACACGGTTCTTTTCAACAAATGGCACAAGTGATGCCGTTGAACCAAGAATTTGCTTATGCGCGGCGTCCATGTAGGTAATCTCGCTGGCGTCAACTTGCTCAGGAAGAAGTCCGTTACGCGCAGAAACACGCTCATCACGGAAGGTTCCGTCTTCGTTTACTTCAGCACCAGCATCGGCAATGACCTCGGTTGCTTCCTGCGAAGCGTCAAGATACACAACCTCGTCGGTTACCTTGCCGTCTTTTACCTTTAGGTACGGCGTTTCGATAAAACCATACTCGTTAATGCGTGCATAGGCCGCAAGGTTAAGTACTAACCCAATGTTTGCACCTTCGGGAGTTTCCACTGAACAAAGGCGGCCGTAGTGGGTTGGATGGGCGTCACGAACATCAAAGCCGGCTCGCTCACGCGATAGACCGCCAGGACCCATCGAAGAAAGACGACGCTTGTGAGCAAGTTCGGCGAGAGGGTTAGTGTCGTCCATCAACTGAGATAGTTGGGAACTCGCAAAGAATTCGCGCACTGCAGCAACCACAGGACGAGCATTAATAAGCTGCGATGGAGTCACCGTTTCAAGATCACTCATGCTCATACGGTCCATAGCGTTTCGTTGCATGCGAAGCATACCAACGCGGAACTGACGAGCAACAAGTTCGCCTACTAGTTTTACACGACGATTTGAAAGTGCATCGATGTCATCAGGAAGCTCTTGGGTGTTATTGAGACGAATTACCTCACGTACAATCGCGATAAGGTCAGAAACTTGGAAGACTCGGTTTTCGGTGGTGTTTGCTACTTCAAGGTTAAGGCGCTGATTAAGCTTGTAGCGACCGACGCGAGAGTAGTCGAATCGTTTAAAGTCGAAGAACATGCGCTCGATCATTGAGCGAGCGTTATCAACGGTAGCAAGGTCGCCTGGGCGAAGGCGGCGGTAGACTTCGATAAGCGCCTCGTTTGTACCACGTGCTGGGTCTTTTTCAAGGGTTGCATCAAGGTACTTTACATCTCCTGTATCGATGTCGGCGAAAAGCTCTTTAATTTCGGAGGTTTTGTTGTACCCAAGCGCACGAAAAAGAGTCGTCACTGGCAGTTTGCGACGACGGTCAATCTTTACGTACATAGCACCATTTGAAGCGGTTTCGAACTCAAGCCATGCGCCACGGCCTGGAATAAGTTTCGCCCCATAGTAGTTACGAGTTGCAGCACGGTCGGCAGTGAAGAACACTCCAGCTGAACGAATAAGCTGCGATACTACAACACGCTCGGTACCGTTAATAATGAATGTCCCGCGGTCAGTCATCCATGGGTAGTCACCAAGGTAAATCTCTTGCTCTTTCACTTCGCCTGTTACCTTGTTGGTAAGCTCGACAACGGCGTGAAGCGGAGCATCAAAGGTAAGATTGTTTTCTTTAGCGTAGATTTCTGAGTTTTTTGGATCATGAAAAGCGTAGGCACCGAAACGAAGCGCAAGCTTCTGCCCGGTGTAATCGTCAATAGGGTTAAGTTCAGCGAAGATTTCGCCTAGACCCGTTTCAACGAAATCTTTCCAGCTTTCCTTTTGGTGCTGAATTAAGTTTGGTAGTGGAAGGGCGGTGTCATCACTCGTGAAAAACACGCGCTTACTATTTGCACTTTTGTTAGTACCTGCCATAGGTGTACGCATACCTCGCATTATTTGGGTTGATTTATAGGGATTGGCGCCGAAGATTCCCTAAACCCTTGAGTACCATACAGGACTGCCACATACCGTATAGATTGGCTATTATTTGCTTTTTCAAGCAATAGCTACTCAGGGCTACACTACTTCTTAGTTTCTATTGTGCAGGTTTTACAACAAACTGTCAAGAGGGTATTTCCTTACTATAAAAAGATCCCGTGGGGTGTCGGCTGCCTTTTCGGCAACAAACACCCCACGGGGCCGGTTGTCGCACTCATCTGCGCAACACGTCAGGGCTGTTCATCCAGAAATCGAACCAGTTTGAGAGCGGGATGAGCACCGGTGCAAGGCAGGTCACCATGCCCAACCAGCCTAGCTGAGTGTACAGCCAGAGACGCCTCGCACGATCTCCTCTCAGCAGCCCTTGCTCGAACATAAGCCTGCTTTCGAGCACCTCGTTCGACCAGTCTTCTTCCTTGCCTCGCTGCTCGAGCTCCTTGATGTGACGCTCCCGAAGCACAACTGTCGCTGCCGCTTGGGTGTTTCTTTCGCGCCACCTCGACCACATGCGATCGAGACGGATATCACCCTTGGACTTTACCTTGGGCTCCCCTCCGTACACCACTATGTTCATGCTCACACGAACCACTTCCCTTCATAGAACGTTGTCTGAATGGATACTACTTATTATGCACTTTTAGGTGTAAGTAGTCAAGTTTTAGCTATTTTTGATTATTTCGTCGATAATGCCGTACTGCTTCGCTTCTTCGGCACTCATCCAAAAATCACGGTCAGCATCTTTCTCGATCTTCGCGAGCTTTTGGCCGGTGTTCTTTGCAAGTATCTCGTTAAGCTTTTGTTTAAGATATAGACCTTCACGGAGGTTGATCTCTTGGTCGGTAATTTTGCCGTTACTTCCACCGCCCGATGGCTGGTGAATCATAATACGACTATTAGGCAGCGCAAATCGCTTGCCTTTCGTACCACTGGAAAGAAGGAACGCACCCATGCTTGCCTGCAACCCAATACCTATTGTCTGTACGTCAGGGCTAATAAATTGGATGGTGTCGTAAATACCCAAGCCATCATATACGCTTCCCCCGGGGCTATTAATGTAGAGTTTAATATCTTTCTTGGGATCTTCGTAGGCAAGATACAGCAACTGCGCAATCACGATGTTTGCTGTATGCTGATTTACATCCTCGCCCAGAAAAATAATGCGGTCTTTTAGAAGGCGCGAATAAATATCAAAGGCACGTTCGCCATCGTGTGACTTTTCAATGACTGTTGGAACTAGATAATTTTTTGGTGTACTCATATACATATACCTCGCTTGTTACACCTATTGTACACAAAAATTAGCACTCAGGTCAAGTGAGTGCTAGATATCTTCCAATATAAAATAGCCCCATTACGGAGGGGCCATACCGAACTTGTCAGAACTCGGACAAGATACACGAGCAGTGCACAAGGGAAACTTACTCAAAGGTTTGGGTCATATATCGAATATAGATTCCCAGACGAACCATCCTCCAATTATCCATAGCAAACCGATGCACAGCCAGGCCGAGGTCGCCGCGCCTCCATCAGGGAACGACCACAAAGTGGCCGCACTGGCGATAGCTATCGCGAGAGTGCTAACCGCAATAAAGATCGCTACCACCCAGGAAAACGCAGTCCCTCGGAAGTACCCCCCTTGTCTGGTGATCCAGCCACAGAATGCTGCGACGAAGATCGGACCGACAACGATTGCCACCGAGATGAGTGCAAATACAAACGTGTTCATGTGCTCTTTCCTTTAAACATATACACACCGAACGGTATGTTCCAATATGCTTACCAAAGTCAGAGCTATTATAGCATTATCTCATAAAAAAAGCAATACCCTAACCACAGAGTGACCGGGGTATTGCGTATTAACAACCGTTCAGATTAGCTATGTGGTGCTACCTTACCGCCATTGAGTTCAACGAGTCGCTCAATCGTTTTTTCGGTAATATAGTGGTTGCCAATATCACGGCGCACTTCTGGTGTTTCAAATTGCTTTAGGGCTTCTGGGCTGTTGGCATACTGCGCCTTGTGCACTTCAACATGCTCATCAATCTCAGCGTCAGTCGCGGTAATAGCTTCAGCTTTACTTAGCTCAGCAAGTACTAGCCCTGCTTGAGTGCGTTTGGTTGCCGCAGGTTTTACTTCTTTCTCTCGCCAGTCATCGGCGTCTTTAAAGCCGTTGGCTTCAAGGTATTGCTCAAGGTTCATACCACGGTACATAAGGTTTTGAGAGAAGTCTTGCTCGATAGAACGCATTTGGTCGGCAATAAGCACTTCAGGTACGGGTACCTTGCTTTTCTCAATGAGCTCTTCAAGTAGCGCATCCTTCAATTTGTCGCCCGCTTCGCGTTCTTTTTGGGCGGTAATTTCTTGCTTAATACTGTCTTTTAGTTCTTGGAGTGTTTTAAACTCACCCGCTTTCTTAGCAAGTTCGTCATCAGCCTTCGGCAGGCTTAGTTCAGTTACTTTTTTGAGTGTTGTAGTAAATACAACCTTTTCACCAGCGAGCTCTTTGGCGTGGTAGTCTTTAGGGAATTCGAGGTTAAGGTCGAAGGTTTCGCCTGCTTTGTGTCCTACAATCCCCTCTTCAAATCCAGGAATAAACTGGTTTGAGCCAAGCTTTAGGGTGTAGTCGGTACCAGTACCGCCATCAAAGGGTACGTCGCCTTTTTTGCCCACGAAGTCGATAAGAGTTTCATCACCTTCTTTTGCGGCACGTTCAACATCTTTCTTTTCAGCAAAGCCGGTGCGCATACGTTCAATAACGTCGTTTACATCAGCTGCGGCTACGGCTACTTTTTCTGCCTTAGCGGTAAGCTTTTTGTAGTCACCAAGGGTAACCGCCGGAAGTACATCCACTTCAGCAGTAAACTCAAGCAGGTCGCCCGGTACATACTTCTTCACGTCAACCATAGGGCGGTCAAGGGCTTGAATTTTTTCTGCAATAAAGGCTTCGGCTACCGCCTTACTTACTGCGTCATCAAGAAGCTGTTCTTGCAACGCCTGAGGGTCAACATGCTTTGCAGCAACACTTGCGGGTACCTTGCCTTTACGGAAGCCAGGAACTTTAACGTCCTTACTCAGCTTCACAAGGGCAACTTTCTCGGCGCTGGCGAGTTCTTCGGTACCAAGCGTAATAGTTAATTGTACTTTTGTGTCGGATAGGTTCTTTACGGTCGTCTTCATTGTACTAAGTATAACAGAGGTGAAGAAAGCCGACAACCAGAAGCAGTATTAGCTGGCAAGTTTTTCAATAATTTGCGCCGGAGTAAGGGCTTCTTCGGTTTCGTCATCGCTATTTTTTAGCGAGTACTGCCCGGTGTTGATATCTTTTTCACCAACAAATAGAAGATACGGGATAGTCTTTTTAAGCGCCGCTTTAATTTGCTTATCAAGCTTACGGCCGGTAATATCAACTTCAACATTAAGGCCACCCGCACGTAGCTCGGCAGCTACTTGTTGCGCATGCGTCGTCGCATCGCCAATGGTCACTATGTAAATATCCGTTTTTGACGAATTTGATGGTAATAAATTATGGACGGCAAGGAAATTCTCGATCATGGTGTTTCCCGGGGCCATACCAACAGCACTAATAGGCTCGGCGCCAAACATACCTACAAGACCGTCGTAGCGACCACCGCCAAAAAGCGAGCGGTTGTTATCGGGGTGGGTATCAAACACTTCAAATACAGTACCTGTGTAATAGTCGAGGCCCCGCATGAGCGTTGCGTCAAACACGGCGCTTGTCACCCCTGCTTGCTGCAAGGCGGTAAATACTGTCGCAATTTCTTCTAAGGCCGAAGATTTTTTAAGCTCTTCTGGCAGCGAATCGATATCCGTTGCATTCAGCACCTGATTGATTTTAGCAATGTCATCTTTCTGAGCTTCACCCAAAATAAGGAGCGCCTGTTCGTCAAAGTCTTGGGCGGTAATTTTATTACGACGGTCGAACAGCTTCGTCATCTGTAAAGCACCGGTGCTATCGAGGCCAAGATATTCTGCCATCATGAAGTGAATAAACTTGCGGTTGTTAATGCGGATTTTATAATCCTCAGCTTTAGCACCAAACTCTTTAAGAATCGCGTCGGCAATGGTGATAATCTCTGCATCGGCAGTAAGGGCGTCAACGCCGAATACGTCAACGTTTAGCTGCCAAAACTCGCGTTCGCGGCCACGTTGCGGGCGTTCATAGCGCATAAAGTTCGCGATAGAGAAAAACCGCGCAGGGTATGCCAGTTCTTGACGACGCGCCGCGACCATGCGGCTAATCGTCGGGGTCATCTCGGGGCGAATTGCCACGGTGCGGCCACCACGATCGGTAAATACATAGGTTTGCTCGTTCACGAGTTCCTGGCCACTTTTCGCTGCGTAAATATCGAGCGTTTCAAGGATGGGCGCGCCATACTCTTCGTAGCCAAAGCGCTCTACGACCCGTTTCCAGGTATCAAAAATATAATTTTGGACCCGTTTTTCTTCGGGATAGTAATCACGCGTGCCTTTGTAAGGCTGAGAGGATAGTGTTGTCATTATGTTTTATTTTCGCATGTTTAAAGGGGTGTGGCAAGGGGATATTCAGTTTCGGCGATGCTTTGTGATTGCAAAGTATAGAGTGCTTTTTTCTTTGGGTTATTAACCCCGCTGCGCAGCTCTATCCACTGCTTCGCAATTGCCGCTTCACCAAGAAGCCGCCCATGAGGTAGTGTTGTCGTTAAAAGATACCCCCCTTTGGGCGCGGGGCGCTCCTGCCCAACTTGATATTTTTTAAGTTCCTCGGGGAGTTGCGTAAGTGTAGCGAATTCCGCCTGATCAGGCAAAACAGCCAGTTGCAATGCCCCATTCCCTAAAAGCCTGTAGCGCACTTCCTTAAGCGATACTTCCTGCGTTTTTTCGGCAAAATCACGCTGCATTTGAGCAATCGCGACTTTTACCTCTGGATGTAACATTACCTCTCCATTGAGCAGGTATTCTTTTGTGGAGGAAAACGAAAACCGAGGCCATAACTGCCCCGGTTTTAAGAATGCCCCCAAACGCTCGGCAAGCGGCTCACTCGGCCGAAAAGTATGCCGCAAGCTGTGTACCGAATGAATACCGTGCTCTGAGGTGTACATACCTCTAGTATGAGAACCAATTCTTAACTTGTCAACCGGTGTTGTTGAATCCAGGCGTACATGGCGATTCCCGATGCGACACCAACGTTTACCGAACGAGTTGACCCAAATTGCTCAATCATTACTACTTGCGCTGCGCCTTCGAGCAACTCAGCACTTAAGCCCGGGCCTTCGGCACCAAATACTAATACAGCGTTTTTAGGCAAAGCAACACTATGGAGTGGCTGTGCGCCCTCAACAATATCTACCGCAATAACCGTACGGCTTGTATGCTGCATAACGGCAAAAAATTCCTGCGGGGTTTTATGATACTCAATATGTACATACGCGTCGGTTTTCATTGCCCCACGCTTGTTCCACTGCTTGCGGCCAATAACATGCACTTTACGAACATTAAACGCGTTAGCATTACGAATAATCGTGCCCATATTAAAGTCACGTTCTAGATTTTCTACAGCTATTTCAAGTTCACTGCGCGAGGTGTCAAGATCTTCAACAATTTCCTCAACGGTTTGGTTTCGGTATTTGTCTATGACATTGCGGGTGTCATTTAAGAGTGTCATTGTTATACGGTGTATCGAAATTACTTATGATTGTGACGCTTTTTGCCATGCACGAGGTATGCTAAAGCTATAGTAGAGATTAAGCCCAAGATAGCAACTGCGATCGGATTAGCGAACGCCATAAATGACCCTGTGTTCGGGACGCCAGGTATAGCCCCAGCCGCGCCCTCCTGAGATTGAGTGATAACTCCAGAAAATGTAGTCGTAGCTGAACCTAAAGTCACCGACTGTGTATAAGCGACGCTATATGTCCCACCTGCAGAAAACAGCCAACTATTACTTAGCGTATCATATGCAAAAGCCGAGCTTGATGAAGTCGGTACGAGAGGGTTACCATCAAGACCTTTTAGCGGGTTGGATTGAGACACCCCCCATGCGAGACTTGGCAGTGAGATAGAGTTGCCGCCTATCAGGAGAGACGTTAAACTAGCAAGATTAGAGAGTGGGGAAATATCGGAGATGGAGTTATAACCTATCCAGAGATACGTTAAATTCGTTAGGCCTGCAAGTGGTGAAAGGTCCGAGATGGAGTTCTTATGTAAGTAGAGACTCGTTAAATTCGTTAGGCCTGCAAGTGGTGAAAGGTCCGAGATGGAGTTCTCGTATAGGTGGAGAGTTGTTAAATTCGTTAGGCCTGCAAGTGGTGAAAGGTCCGAGATGGAGTTCTCGCTTAGCTGGAGACCCGTTAAATTCGTTAGGCCTGCAAGTGGTGAAAGGTCCGAGATGGAGTTCACGTGTAGCTGGAGAGTTGTTAAATTCGTTAGGCCTGCAAGTGGTGAAAGGTCCGAGATGGAGTTCTCGCCTAACGTGAGACTCGTTAAATTCGTTAGGCCTGCAAGTGG
>MDTC01068440.1_pt1 | contig 51285 bp, 44 predicted proteins | sample 811181 | NCBI WGS metagenome assembly MDTC01 (sample SAMN05326644, study PRJNA326480) | marine metagenome | isolation source: seawater | place: Pacific Ocean: North | collected 2011 | reverse complement strand
GAGATATTGATTCGACACCATTATCAAAACGGGAAACTCTCTTCTTTTCAATAAGAAGTGTCAGATCAGGTCTGAACTAATTCACTTTATGAGCATTTTCTTCGTCTGATTGCAAGGACATCACTCTTGTTAACATCTCTGCCTTTTGTTTACTCATTGGATTTACATACATATTAAAATATCGACTGTATGACTCTTTGCACAGTTCTTCATATTCTCTAGCTGAATCATTATACTCAGAGCACAAAATTAGACCTAGATCAGCTTTCCCTCCAGTCTTGTGGCATAGCGTCGCCAGTATATCGCGATCATTCCCTGGACACACTCGCGCATAAGTCAAACCAAGGCTTGTAACCAGATATGCTCCAGCTTGTTCTTTATAAGCTTTTGAAGATGAGTGAGAAGCAATAACACCAGCAACAGATGCACAGACGAACAAATCCGACACATACGTTCTGAACTGCTGCTCATCAAAAGAAGATGCCGTATCTACATACTTTCTTTCGTCAGAACAGCCGACGACTAAAAAGATCGATAGGAAAGCTCCTACTAGTTTTACATTTTCCACTTGCAATAATCCCCTATTTCTACACGCAGGCACCAGGTTAGATGTAGCTATTTCTAAAGTAGATGTCTCAGTAGTAGTTTCGATGTATCAGTAAGAGTTAATAACGGGTTAATTTTTCACAATCAGTAGTTAGCACTAACGTGGATGACTCATTAACTCTCGTGAGTCAAGGACAATGATTAATAGTTTCTTTACTCTCCACAATATATTCGCCACCACGGAAAGAGTAAGTCGACTTTAATTCCTCACAGGCGCCTAATCTCCAGAAGTCATGCAATACAAACCAACCATCTATTTTGACATCCGAAACATAATAATTTCGAATATTAACCCCAGCAATACGTACTAATTTTTTACTATCTAAATTGAACGAGTATATTGATGAGAAGCATCCACCGGTCCCCATGCAGTCAAACCCAACATAAACTTGTATCTCCGGAACACCATCCTCATTCAAGTCTACTCCATAGTTATTCTCACCAAGGAGTAATATATCGAAGGTAAGCGGCCAAGTTCCAAAATCACCACCATAAGATTTGCGCTTATCTTCAACTAAGCCCTCATACTTAGATACAAGATCAAGATATTCTGAATTAAACCCCTCCAGATTCATTCTCATATCATTAATACTATTAAAACGCTTTACTGCTTTTGAAAGAGGAAAAAACAAAGTATAGATTGTTAGAATAAGGGCAATAGTTCCAACCCACAAACTAACTAGCGTCGCTTTGCTAGGAAGACTCCACGATTTATATTGTTTAAAAGTAGGTAGTAGAAAATATTTCCTCAAAGCATATATCTCTTTCTATAAATTTCCATTCTTCGTTTTTAACCGTGAAGACACACATCTGATAATTCGGTACTGCAACGCACTCAAAATTGTAATTCGTGTCCAAACTTTACTGATTCCTTTATTTATCAACTTACTACCGTTAAACAAAACGAGCAACCCCGCAATCCAGGCAAATCGCCCAAACCCCATCCACAAAAAAACCGGCCCTGAGGCCGGTTTCTTCAGAACATACGTCCAATAACCGAAGCTATCAGTCCATACGCTCCCACACAGTAGCAATACCCTGTCCCAGACCAATACACATGGTAGAGACACCGTACCTACCACCTTCCTGCTCAAGCACGTTGATCAGTGTGGTGGAGATACGGGCGCCGGAACAACCCAGAGGGTGACCCAGTGCGATCGCGCCGCCGTGGATGTTGATACGGGAATCGGCCACTTCTTTCAGTTTCAGGTCCTTGATGCAAGGCAGAGACTGAGCTGCGAAGGCTTCGTTCAGTTCCCAGTAGTCGATGTCGGTGGTTTCCAGGCCAGCACGCTTCAGTGCTTTTTTGGTCGCCGGAACCGGGCCGTAACCCATGATCGCAGCATCAACACCGGCAACCGCCATGGACACGATACGTGCACGTGGCTTGAGGCCCAGCTCCTGAGCTTTTTCGTAGCTCATCAGCAGCATGGCTGCAGCACCGTCGGTGATCTGAGAAGAGGTACCGGCAGTTACCGTACCGTTCTTAGGATCGAACGCAGGGCGCAGACCAGACAGGCTGGCAGCGGTGGTTTCCGGACGAATGGTTTCGTCTTCGGTTACCAGGATCTGTTTACCATCAGCATCGTGACCGTACATAGGTACGATTTCGTTTTTGAACTTGCCGTCCAGCGTTGCCTGGTGAGCCAGACGGTGAGAACGCGCAGCGAACTCATCCTGTTGCTCACGGGAAATACCGTGCATTTTACCCAGCATTTCAGCGGTCAGACCCATCATGTTGGATGCTTTGGCGAAGTACTTGGAAGATTCCGGGTTGTGATCGAAACCGTGCTGCATGTTCACGTGGCCCATGTGCTCAACACCACCAACAACGAATACATCGCCGTTACCGGTCTGAATTGCCTGAGCAGCAGTGTGAATAGCAGACATAGCTGAACCACACAGACGGTTAACAGTCAGTGCGCCGGCTTCTTTCGGCACAACGGTCATCAGACCGATCTGACGGGCAACGTTAAAGCCCTGTTCCAGTGTCTGGTTTACACAGCCCCAGATGATGTCTTCGACTTCTTCTGGTTTTGCACCCGGGTTGCGCTCAAACAGAGCGTTAATCAGGTTGGCAGAGATGGTCTCTGCACGTACGTTGCGGAATACGCCACCTTTGGAACGACCCATAGGTGAGCGCACTGCGTCGATAACAACAACGTCTTTTGGATTGTAAGACATAGTATAAATTCTCCTGGTGCGCTTATTAACCGAAGTAGCTTTCGCCGTTCGCTGCCATTTCACGCATGCGATCGGTTGGTTTGTACAGGTTGCCCAGGTCAGCAAACTTGTCACACAGAGCAACAAATTCAGCCATACCTACGGTATCCATGTAACGGCATGCACCGCCACGGAATGGAGGGAAACCAATACCGAAAATCAGACCCATGTCGGCTTCGTTCGGTGTATCAACGATACCCTCTTCCAGACAACGGGCCACTTCGATGCACATTGGAATCATGCAGCGCGCGATGATTTCTTCAGCGTCGAATTCTTTCGCGTCCGCAACCACCGGTTTAATCAGCTCGTAAGTTGTTTCATCAACAACTTTCTTCGGCTTACCTTTTTTGTCGGTTTCATATTTGTAGAAACCAACGCCGTTTTTCTGACCGTAGCGGTTGTTTTCGAACATCACTTCCATGGAAGTTTTGTAGTCCGCTTTCATACGGTCAGGGAAACCTTCGGCCATCACTTCATTAGCGTGAACACCGGTATCGATACCCACTACGTCCAGCAGGTATGCAGGACCCATTGGGAAACCGAATTTTTCCATGACTTTATCTACCGCCTGGAAATCAGCACCGTCGCGTACCAGCCCAGCAAAACCAGCGAAGTAAGGGAACAGCACACGGTTCACCAGGAACCCTGGGCAGTCATTTACTACGATTGGAGTTTTGCCCATTTTCTTGGCATAAGAAACTACTGTGGCAACCGCTTCTTCGGAGGTTTTCTTACCACGGATAACTTCGACCAGAGGCATCATGTGTACCGGGTTGAAGAAGTGCATACCGAGGAAGTTTTCCGGGCGCTTCAGATCTTCAGCCAGCAGATCGATGGAGATGGTAGAGGTGTTGGAAGTCACGATGGTATCTTCGGATACCTGATCTTCCAGTTCCGCCAGAACCATTTTCTTAACTTTCGGGTTTTCAACAACCGCTTCAACTACGGTGTCGACGTCGCCGAATTCAGCGTAAGACAGAGTCGGACGAATGCGGTTCAGGGTGTCACCCATATCCAGCGGCTTCATCTTTTTCTTCTCAACGCGTTTGGCCAGCAGCTTGTTGGCTTCAGACAGACCCAGTTCGATACCGGCTTCGGCGATATCTTTCATCATGATCGGCGTGCCTTTCAGTGCAGACTGATAAGCGATACCGCCGCCCATGATACCAGCACCCAGTACGGCTGCTTTTTTGGTGTCTTTAGCTTGCTTGTCGAATTCTTTGGCTTTTTTCTTCAGCAGCTGGTCGTTCAGGAACAGACCGATCAGTGCCTGAGATTCGGTGGTTTTCGCCAGTTTAGCGAAACCTTTGGATTCAGCTGCCAGTGCTTTTTCACGGTCACCGTTTGCAGCTTTCTGCATCACTTTGATCGCTTCGATTGGCGCTGGGTACTGACCCTTGGTCTGACCGGCAACAAAACCTTTAGCGGTTTCGAAAACCATCATCTGTTCCATGGTGTTCAGTTTCAGCTTGGATTTCTTCGCTTCGCGACGCGCCTGCCAGTCGATGGTGCCGGCAATGGCTTCTTTCAGCATAGCGACAGACTGTTCGTGCAGTTTGTCAGCAGCAACAACTGCGTCAACAGCACCGTCTTTCAGAGCTTTTTCCGGCTTGTTCTCGCCGCCCATGCAGATCCACTCGATGGCATTGTCTGCACCGATGACGCGTGGCAGGCGAACCGTACCACCGAAACCTGGCATCAGGCCCAGCTTCACTTCAGGCAGACCCACTTTTGCCTTGTCAGACATTACACGCAGGTCAGACGCCAGACACATTTCAAAACCACCGCCCAGGGCGATGCCATTGATAGCAACCAGAGTCGGTACGCTCAAATCTTCATAAGTGTTGAAGATCTGGTTCGCTTCCAGACACCAGGCTGCAATTTCGTCTTCTTCTTTCTTGAAGGCTTCACCGAATTCGGTGATGTCTGCGCCCACAATGAAAACGTCTTTTCCAGAAGTAACCAGAACACCTTTAACGTCAGCGTTGCCTTTGATGGCTTCTACCGCTGCGTTGAGGTCTTCCAGAGTAACGCGGTTAAACTTGTTTACAGAGTCGCCCTGCAGATCGAATTTAAGTTCGGCGATGCCGTCTTCGATCATGTTTACCGTGATGGCTTTACCTTCGTAAATCATCAACTGATCTCCACATGGTGGTTAGCTTTTTGCCTGACAGTCGTTGCTGTCAGCATTCTGCCGGTTGGTGAAACAATGCCCGCAATGTTCAAAAAACGAACGATTCATACGAGCGTTTGAATCCGAGAGGCACACATTCGTGCAAAGTGGCCAGAAAGTCAATAGCAGGTCAGGAATTGCCGAGTGCATCTGTCTGTTTTTCAGCTTAAATCGGCTCAAATGCCCTTTATCAGGCTGCCTATCCGGGCTCTGAAAATCCATTATTTCCTATAAAAATCAACAACTTAAAGTATATTTAATGGTCTTACCCATACCTGAGACTGATGTTTTTTTTGTAACATATTGTAATAACTGCTAGGGATCAGCGTCCTGTTCTCATAAACTCAGGGCAATACAGCCGTTCCAAAAAGGCTGCAATAACTGAGAAAATCGCTCAGAAAATAACAACAAGAACAAAAAACATAACAACAAAAAAAGAAGACACGCCATGAAAACTGCAATCAACCTGATACGGATCGGGGCATTCCTGCTGTTCAGCCAGGCTGTTATGGCTACCCCACAACAATTGCTGACCGACCTGCAACACATGCGTCTGGCAGCCACCAACGCCATCACCAATTTCTATATGTTTTCCGGACTGGATGCCGACAGCAAATACGAGCGCCGTATTGATGTTGCGCTGGGCAAATTCAATGCCTCACTGGCCAGTGCCCGTGAACTGGCAGCCGTCAACAGCCTGGGCGATGACATCGCCGCCATCGAAGCTGAGTGGAACAGCGTCAGTGATCTTATGACCACCAACCGCAACGATATGCTCAATCAGGGCTTTCCCAATGTGCGCTTAGTGGATGAGATGGGCCGTACCAGTGCCGAGGTAGTCGATAAAATTTCAAAGGCCTACGACAAACTGCAGCAGTCGAGTGGCATCCGCCCAAGCCCGGTGGTGGAGAAAGCCCGTGATCTTGCTCTGCTGATGGAAGAAATTACGTCTCAGTATGCCGCCCGCGGTACGACCAATCTCGGCCAGGTGTTTATGGGCAGCTACGAACGTACGCTGACGGATATGGCGGATGATTTTCATCAACAGCTGCAGGCACTGGAAGAGATGGTGCGTCAGGGGCAGAACGATGTGCTGATGAATAACGTCAACAGCAAATGGCGCTTTATGGAAGAGCGCATTAAAAACTACAACGAGAACACTGTGCCCTTTCTGGTGGTCAGCTATAACGACCGCATCATTGAACACCTGGAAGAACTGGAACGCCGCTTCTGAGCCTGCAGCTTACGCCGCACAGCCGGTCTGACCAGACAGCACAATAAGTCGGGGCTAAGCTGAAAAAACAAAACGGGAGCCATTGGCTCCCGTTTTTTATTGCTCTGTCTGCGATCAAATCATCAAAGCAGAATCACAGAAACGTCTGCATAAACACTTTATAGGCTTCTGCGTTGGCTGTTTTCCGTTCTGCCGGCATCAGCACCACGCGATTTTCATACACTTCCAGCAACAGCAGATCATCGTTCAGCTGCGCCATGGCAGCCGTCACCTTCTCTGCATCCGCCGCCGTGCCCTGATTATGCCAGCACAAACCCTCCGGCAAACCGTCAGTATCCCAGCCTGCCTGTCCGGCAACGCGGAATTTCAACGCTCCGCCCTGCTGCTGACCGGGACGCACCAGAGTATAACTGGTGGCAGTGATCTCATCGCGCACGCCGGTTTTGGCGGAATCCGGTTTAAAGGTGAACTGACGAATCTGCAAACCAAGTTTAATGGCATCGTAACGTAACCCGGCCAGGCGTTTATCCCGCGGGCTGGGTTTCAGCCAGTACACGGAGCCAAAAATGGTCAGAATAACGAAGCCCAGCACCAGCCAGAAAATCATGATGCCATTTCCTCAAGTTCCAGCCAGCGTTCTTCCAGTGCTTCGATTTTTGCTTCCGCCGCAGACAGGGCTTCCAGTGTTTTCTGAATAGCATCAGCGTCACCGGAATAGAAATCCGGCTCACCGGCTTTCGCTGCCAGCGCATCGCGTTCAGCTTCCGCTGCAGCAATCTGATCCGGCAGCATATCCAGTTCCCGCTGCAGTTTATACGACAGCTTTTTCCCAGCGCTTTTGCTTTCTTCGGCTTTAACCGGGGCAGTGTCTGCTTTCTTTTCTGCAGCGGCTTTTTTCTCTTCTTCTGCTTTTACAGCACGGCTGCTGCCCTGGGCTTTTTTACGCTCCTGCCAGTCGCTGTAACCACCCACCTGTTCTTCGATATAGCCCGGTTCGCCTTCACCGAATACCCACATCTGGGTGACGACGTTATCGAGGAATGCCCGGTCGTGACTCACCAGCAACAGGGTGCCGCTGTATTCCATTAAGCGTTCTTCCAGCAGTTCCAGGGTTTCTACGTCGAGGTCGTTGGTTGGTTCGTCCATCACCAGCAGGTTGCAGGGTTTAAGGAACAACTTAGCTAACAAAACGCGATTACGTTCACCACCGGACAGCGCTTTCACCGGCGTACGCGCACGCTGGGCAGAAAACAGGAAGTCACCGAGATAACCAATGATATGACGGCTCTGACCGTTCACCTCCACCTGGTCTTTGCCGTCAGCAACGTTATCGGCAATGGACTTTTCGTCGTCGAGCAGGTGACGCGCCTGATCGAAATAAGCGACTTCGATTTTTGTTCCGCTTTTAATGGTGCCGGATTGCGGTTGCAGCTGACCGAGCAATAATTTCAACAGGGTACTTTTGCCGACGCCGTTAGGTCCGACCAAACCAATACGGTCACCGCGCATGACCAGAGTGGAGAAATCCTTCACCTGCATCACGTCTTTCCAGGCGTACGTCAGATGTTCAATTTCAAATACCTGCTTACCGGACGACTCTGCCGCATTCATACTGATGTTGGCGCTGCCCTGCACATCGCGGCGTGCGCGGCGCTCGTTACGCATGGCTTTCAATGCGCGCACCCGGCCTTCGTTACGGGTACGGCGCGCTTCGATGCCTTTGCGGATCCACTTTTCTTCTTCCGCCAGACGCTTATCAAACAGCGCATTCTGGGTGGCTTCTTCTTCCAGACGTTTTTCACGGTAATCGACAAAGCTCAGATAATCGCCCTGCCAGTTATAAATGTGGCCGCGATCCAGTTCGATAATACGGGTAGCCAGATTCTGCACGAAGGCCCGGTCGTGACTGATAAAAACCAAAGAACCGTTAAACTGCTTTAACTGCTCTTCCAGCCATTCGATGGTCGCCACGTCCATATGGTTGGTCGGTTCGTCGAGGATCAGCAGATCCGGCTCAACGACTAAGGCACGGGCCAGCATCACACGACGCTGCCAACCACCGGACAGTTGAGCAAAGCTGGTTTCGCCCGGTAATTTCAGGCGCTGAATAATGGCATCCACTTTCTGCTGCCAGCTCCAGCCATCGGCGGCTTCAATACGGGTCTGCAGATCTTCCAGCACCTTCATATCGGCGTCGGCACCACGGGCAGTTTCATCATGGTAACGGGAAATCAGCTGACCCACTTCACCCAGACCGTCTGCGACCACATCATACACAGGCTTATCAGCCGCCTGCGGCAGCTCCTGCTGCAGTGCGGAAACGCGCAGCATATCCAGATGTTCCACACGGCCGTCATCCGGCTGGATCTGACGGTTGAGGATTTTCAACAGCGTCGATTTACCTTCACCGTTACGGCCAACCACACACAGACGCTCGCCGGTGTGAATGTCGAGGTTCACCTTATCCAGCAGAACGTGGTCGCCAAACGCCAGCTCTGCCTGCTTTAAACTTACCAATACCATAAATGCCCTTAGCGTCTGTCAGCCAGACCCTTACCTGCAGAAGATCAAAAGGCCGCCAGTATACGCGTTCACCCGGCCCTCTGTATAAAAAACCTGAACTGACTCTTTAGCCGAAGACGGGCAGAAAACGTCACAAATGCCAGACTGAAGCTGTGTCACTCAGCGCAGCCTGCTCTCATTAAACGGAACCCGGGTGCAGTTATTGAGTATTTCCCTTATATTGGTCAGGCACCGGGAAGGATTCGCCCGGAATGAACAATAAACACAAGATAAAAAGCGGACATCTGCATGACTACTCGTCTGAATAAGGGCCATATCGCTGCCCTGCTACTTTCTGCTGCCCTGATTCTCTGGATGGCAGCCGGTTCACTGCAATCAGAACCTGATATCAGTACCAACCGCCCTCTGGCACTGGACAACGGCCTGCCCCGGGTGCAGGTGACGCACATGCAGGGCGAAGAGGTTCAGCGCGATGTTATCGTCTCTGCTCACACCGCCCCCAACCGCCGGGTTGAAGTTAAATCGGAAATCCGCGCCAAAGTCATCGCCATTCATAAGCGCAAAGGAGAAAGCGTGGAACGTGGCGAGCTGATTCTGGAGCTGGATGCCAGAGACTGGCCAGCGCGGGTCAAACAGGCGGCGGCTGCGTTAAAACAACGCCGCATCGAAGCCGACAGCGCGCGTCAGCTGGCCGCCAAAGGACTGGCCAATGAATCCCAGCTGGCCCAGGCCGAAACCGCGCTGGCCAACGCCGAAGCGGAACTGACCCACGCAAGCATTCAGCTCGACGCGACCAAAATCCGCGCGCCGTTTGCCGGCATTATTGATCAGCGTTTTGTTGAGACCGGCGATTTCGTCAAAGACAGCACACCATTACTGACCGTGCTGGATTTCTCGCCATACATAGTCAAAGGCGATGCCTCTGAACAGGAAGCTGCAGATATTCATATTGGTGACAACGCCTGGGCGCAGCTGATTAACGGCGAACGCGTCGAAGGGACTGTCCGTTATATCGCTGCCGAAGCCAATGAACGTACCCGCACCTTTGCCGTGGAAGTAGAAATTGAAAATCCCGGCGGCAAAATGACCAGCGGACTCACTGCCGATATTCATGTGCCGCAACCTGCGACCCACGCCTATTTTGTTTCGCCTGCCCTGCTGATTCTTAATGATGACGGCGAACTCGGACTGAAAGGCATCGACGCCGATCAGCGGGTGGTCTTTTTACCGGCAAAACTGTTAAAAGCCGATAACACAGGTATCTGGCTGTACGGGCTTGGCGCCGAAGCCGACATCATCACTCTGGGCGGTGGTTTTGTGGAATATGGCCAGCAGGTAGAACCCGTGTTTGTCATCAACGGGGCTTCTGAGCGCGCTAACGCAGCCGTCGCGGATGACGATAGCGCGACCTACAATGCCAACGCGGAGTAAGCCGGGATGTCATTAATTCAGGCTTCACTTAACCGTTCGCGCACTGTTCTTATGCTGTTTACTCTGGTGATGCTGGTCGGCATTGCCACGCTGATCAGCATTCCCAAAGAAAGTAATCCGGATATTACCGTACCTTTTGTGTATGTCTCAGTTACCCATGATGGCATTTCGCCGGAAGACGCCGACGCGCTGATTTATAAACAACTGGAGAAAGAACTGCGCGGACTGGATGGTTTAAAAGAAATGGTCTCCACCGCCAGCACCGGGCATCTGTCGATTACACTGGAGTTTTATACCGACACAGATATCGATCAGGCATTGCTGGATGTGCGCCAGAAAGTCGATGACGCCAAAGGCGAATTACCGGAAGACAGCAAGGAACCACGGGTAAAAGAAATTAACGTTGCCCTGTTCCCGGTAATGGTGGTTACCCTGTCAGGTGAGGCAGATGAATCGTCACTCTATGCGGTTGCCGAAGACCTGCAGGATCGTCTGGAAGCATTGCCCGGCGTTCTGGAAGCAACAATTCAGGGCAAGCGCGAAGAAATTGCTGAAATCATCGTAGATCCGGCGCGTATGGATAACTACGGCCTGTCGTTCAGTGAACTGGCTCAGCTGGTTGGCAACAACAACAAACTGGTCGCCAGCGAAGATCTGGATACCGGCGCCGGGCGTTTCAGCGTCAAAGTACCCGGACTGATTGAAAGCATCCCGGATATTCTCAAATTGCCGGTCAAAGTCGATGGCGACAGAGTCGTATTATTCGAGGATATTGCCGTTGGCCGTCTGTCCTATAAAGACCGTCAGAACAGCGCCCGGGTCAATGGCAAAAACGCCGTCACGCTGGAAATTAAAAAGCGCATTGGCTCGAATATTATTGAGACGCTGGACGACGTAAAAAACATCATCAATGAAGTTGAGCCGTTCTGGCCGGATGGTATTGATGTCGGCGTTACCCAGGATGAATCACGGCAGATTAAGGAGATGCTCAACGATCTGTTCAATAACGTCCTGGTCGCGACCCTGCTGGTGATGATTCTGGTGCTCGGCAGCCTCGGCATTAAAAGCTCATTTATGGTGGGTCTGGCTATTCCCGGTGCATTTTTAATGGCATTAATTGTACTGAGCATGATGGGTTACACCATGAATATGGTGGTGCTTTTTTCCCTGATTTTATCCGTCGGCATGCTGGTTGATGGCGCCATCGTAGTGACCGAATACGCCGACCGCCGGCTGGCCGAAGGCGCAAAAAAGCGCGTCGCCTATGCCGAAGCGGCACAGCGTATGGCGTGGCCGATTATTGCCTCCACCGCCACCACGCTGGCGGTGTTTTTACCCCTGTTATTCTGGCCCGGCCCCACCGGGGATTTTATGAAATTCCTGCCACTGACCCTGCTTTATACCCTCACCGGTTCGCTGATTATGGCGTTAATCGTGGTACCGACTATCGGTGCAGTCATGGGTAAAGATGGCCATCATAACCCACAGGCACTGGCCACCATTGAAGCCGCTGAACAGGGCCGTTTTAATGAATTAAAAGGCTTTGCCGGTTTTTACATCCGCACCCTGCACAAAGCCCTGCAACATCCGTTAAAAGTGTTGGCCTTGGCTATTACTGCGTTGGTAACGTCTTTTGTCGTGTATTTTTTTCTTGGTCACGGGTCGGAATTCTTTCCCGACGTTGATGCGGATATTGGTCTGGTGGATGTGCGTGCCCGCGGCAATCTGTCATTGGCTGAGCGCGAAGATATTGTGCGTAAGGTAGAAGCCCGGATTTTTGATATGGCAGAAATTCAGTCGATTTACACCGCCACCTTTGTTAAGCCGCCCAGTGACGGTGATACGGCAGCCGATGTAATTGGCCGTATTCAGCTGGAGCTGGTGAACTGGGAACAACGCCGTAGCGCGGATAACATTCTGCGCGATATCGAACAACGCACCGCCGATATGGCTGGCATCGTGATTGAAACGCAGAAAAAGAAAAACGGCCCGGCCGGCGGACCACCGATTCAGTTACAGCTGACCGCCTCCAGTCGCGAAGCCATGCTGCCATTAATTGCCCGGGTAAAAGAAATTTTCAACGCCGATGCAGACTTAAAAGACGTGCGTGATGACCTGCCACTTGAGGGCATCGAATGGCAACTGCAGATTGACCGCGAAAAAGCCAGCCGCTACGGCACTGATATTGCCAGCAGCGGCGCTATGATCCGTATGATTACCGGAGGCCAGAAAGTCGGTGATTTCCAGCCGGATTTCAGCGACGATGAAATTGAAATACTGCTGCGCTTCCCGAACCGCACGCGCAATATCGACCAGTTTGCCGGCTTTAATATTCAGACACCTTACGGGCTGGTTCCTGCCTCGAATTTTATTGAACGCATTGCGGTGCCAAAGTCCGGCGACGTAGTCCGTATCGACGGTAATTACCGCTACCGGGTGACGGCGTCGGTAAAAGAAGGCGTCAACGCCATGGAAAAAATCAAGGCATTGACCGCTCAGATGCAGAGCCTCGACTGGCGTGAAGCCGGAGTAACACCCCGTTTTCGCGGTGATTTTGAAAAAATGGCAGAAACCGGTTCGTTTCTGGCCAGCGCCTTCGCCATCGCCATCTTCCTGATGGCTACCATTCTGGTGACTCAGTTCAACAGCTTCTATCAGGCTGGTCTGATCATGAGTGCCATTGTGCTTTCGATTGTGGGCGTATTAATGGGCCTGCTGATCCGTGGCGAGCCATTTGGCGTGGTGATGAGCGGCGTCGGCGTGATCGCGCTGGCCGGTATCGTAGTGAACAACAACATTGTATTGATCGATACCTACAACCATATCCTGCGCCAGGGTGTTGATCCGGTCGAAGCGGCGTTGCGCACCGGCGCTCAGCGTCTGCGTCCGGTACTGCTGACAGCGGTGACCACAGTAGTAGGCCTGATGCCCATGGTCATGCAATGGAACATCGATCTGATCCATCAGCATTTTTCTGTCGGCGCACCGTCATCACAGTGGTGGACCCAGCTGTCGACGGCCATCGCCGGTGGTCTGACCTTCGCCACCGTACTGACACTGATTCTGACGCCCTGTCTGCTGGTACTGGGCTCAAAACGTCATCGCCATCCAGGCGCGGCATTACCGGCTGTCTATAACGATGCTCAGCCAGTCAGCAGCGCAAACAGCGGCCAATGAGTTAAGAGAGTGGTTGCAGGCGAAAGAAAATCCCCGTGGCTGCGTGATTCCGCCCGCTGATTTGGCGGCTTCACGCAAGTTACTGAAAAAAATCAAAAAAACTGAGAAATAGCGTTTGACATACGGCGCTGCGTGAGTAGAATGCGCATTCACTTTTCGAGGGGTGATTAGCTCAGCTGGGAGAGCATCTGCCTTACAAGCAGAGGGTCGGCGGTTCGATCCCGTCATCACCCACCATACTCGTTAAGTGTGATCGAAAGATCAGGTACTTTTGAGATTGGACTGGTAGTTCAGTTGGTTAGAATACCGGCCTGTCACGCCGGGGGTCGCGGGTTCGAGTCCCGTCCAGTCCGCCATCTTTTTCTCAGATGTAAAACAGAGAAGGAAGGAATTGGCTCACGGCGAGCCCTCGGAATGCCGCCCATCTGGTGCGCCAGCCCGGCCATCCGCCATCTTTAATCTTAGATGTAAAACAAAGACTTCATCTGAACCATACGCTGTGTTTCGGTGGTTTAGATTTCAGATGCAGTACAAGGCGTACCGCAGCGAGGACCTGAGACATACCAGATTGGTAGGCGAAAGGCCGAGCGAGGAACAACGCAGTAATGCGCTGAAATATAAAACACATTAGTGGGTGATTAGCTCAGCTGGGAGAGCATCTGCCTTACAAGCAGAGGGTCGGCGGTTCGATCCCGTCATCACCCACCATCTCTGGACTGGTAGTTCAGTTGGTTAGAATACCGGCCTGTCACGCCGGGGGTCGCGGGTTCGAGTCCCGTCCAGTCCGCCAACACTTTTTTCTCTATAAGATCTGCATTAAGACTCTTAACGGCTCAATGAGTCCCCAGAGCGCCTGCCGGTCCCCTCCGCCAACACTTTTTTCTTTGTAAGATCGGCATTAGCCTTTGTCGCGGTCCAGAGCCTGGCCCCGTCGCCTCCCGCCAATCCGCCAACACTTTTTTCTCTATAAGATCTGCATCAAGACTCTTAGCGGCTCAATGAGTCCCCAGAGCGTCTGCCGGTCCCCTCCGCCAACATTTTTTCTTTGTAAGATCTGCATCAGCCTTTGTCGCGGTCCTGAGCCTGGCCCGTCGTGGCACCTGAACGCCTGCCCTTCAGTACTTCCATACAGCCCTTATAAATATCAGCACCGCACAATAATGGTGCAATTCTGGCTAATTAGCGATATTCACCCTGTCGATCTGAGAAAGCATCCGTTAATTGCTCCATAACTCTGCTGTAAGACAGATATCCATAAAAGGTCATGAAAACACAGCGGATATGTCACACCCTTGTAACATGGGTAAACGATAGTGCAGCCATGCAGGACGCATGAAGAAACTTTCACAGAAGTTGCTTGTCAATTAACAATCTTCAACTAGGTTTAGTTAAAGATGGCATGGAGAGTGCTTTATCTGATGTTATGAATGACCTGCACTGGCAGAACGTCAATAACACCGAGAGGCACAGAAAAGCCGATAACGTTAATAATAAGATCAGGAGACAATTATGTCTGACTACATTGAAGATCTTCTCGACGTCGATTACGACGACTATGAAGATGATGTCGATGACGCAGTAGAAATGTAATCTCTGCCGACACGTTCCCGATAACGCCCCGGTGCTTCACCGGTCCAGCGTTTGAAGGCCCTCTGAAACGCTGTCGCTGAACCAAATCCGAGTAAATACGCGATTTCACCCAGCGTCAGCGCAGTATCCTTCACATAGCTTACCGCCAGATCCCTTCTCGTATCATTCAACACCTGCTGAAAGGTACAGCCTTCGTCGACCAGACGTCGTCTTACCGTCCACGGCGCCATATTCAGTCTTTGCGCTACCTGTTCCAGCGTCGGTGTCTGTCCGTTCAGCAAAGGTCCGATAGCCCGCTCTGTGATCTCGCGGAAACTCAATCCCAGACGCACCCGCTCAAGCTCCCGGTCAGCCAGCTGACGCAGACCACTGTAAGTTGATGCACAGCGTGACAGTACCGGCAAGGCTAATGCCCAGTCGTGAATAATCAGCGCATTGCGCTCCGCGCCAAAACGGATCTCACAGGGGAAATAATCGCTGTAGCGGCTGGCATATTCTGGGGCCGGAAATTCCACCTCCACGCGCTGCAGGATGTCTTTGCGGCCACATAACACTGACAGAAAGTGATACCAGCCACTCAACACGGAATCGACCACGAACAGGTTGTAGCTGTTATAAGGACTGATGGAATAAAAGCAGCTGATGCCCTGCCCCTGCTCCAGTGAAAATGACGAACGACCGCGGGAATTAAAACTGGCCAGCAGTTCATAATCGGTTAAAGCTTTCGCCGCCACGCGGATATCGGTTGCGCTCTGCGCCAGCAGACCCGGTAAACCAAGTGCTGGCGCAGAAGAATGGCGCCCCATTTCCAGCCCCAGCCAGGGCAGATCAAAGGCTTCGATAAAACTGTGCCCAAGGCGCATAAAGCGCGGAATGCTGATACGTGCATCCGGTGATGCCAGACGTACCGGGTCCAGCTGATACTGACTGAGGATTTCTCCCGGTTGCATACCACTGTGGCTGACCGCACGCGCCATCAGCTCAACGTAAGCAACGGAAATATCCCCGAGACGCATCGCTCAATGCTCCTGCCGGTACAGTTCAGGCATCCCTCTGCCTTCACGCATCCTTCTGACCTCAGGCATCAAAGCCACCGGAGCCTGGACGGTTGTTCTGATCGTTTTGTTTGTGCTGATCGTCACTATCGTAATCATCGCTCTGCTCAGAAGCCGGAAGATTACTTTCTGCCCCAATGGTGTCAGCGGAGCCGTTGGCTTCAGTATCGTAAAAAGACAACATAAAGCGATAGGACAGTGACAGCATCACCAACGAAATCAACGTCGTGATGTAACTGCCGAATGCCGCCACGTAATTCAGCAGAGGGTTATCCAGCAGATACAGCAACAGAAAAGGCGCGGTAAAAATCAGTGGCAGAATAATGACCACCAGCACCATACGACTGCCGTTGCCCTCACTCATCTTCCAGGCACGGCTTAAGGAGGTTTTACGCCCCAGCGCCACTTCCGGCAAGGTGATGGATAAACGTCCCCAGAAATACAGTGCCGGCAAGGCACCAGCCACTGCCGCTAATGGCGCCAGTTCCTGCCCAAGCACAAACATCAGCGCGGTCATAACCACGAAAAAGATAACCGCTGCAGTAATACCAATCTGCAGTGCCCGCAGCAGGTAAGAAAACTCTTCACGTTTCCACATATGCAGCGCATTTTTGTGCCACTGCTCGCGTGGCAACAGAGTAAAACGATGCGCCGCCGTGGCAAATAACACGCTCAGCACCACGGATACCAGAATAAATAACAGCTGCCCGCTGAGCACTTCCGGCGGTACCAGATATTCGCCGGCGGAGTCGATCAGCGCCAGAATAATCACCGCAGGTAAGAACATGCGCAGCACATCAGCACGTTTCTGCCACAACAGGCTGATCGCCTCGGATATCATATCGCCCACCGGCAATTCAGCATTCAGGCCCAAAGGACTTTTCATGGAGTGGCTTCCTTACATTATCGATAATTCATTAACTTACATGGCATTGTCGCAAAAAGGCTGTTGAGAGAAAACAAAGCAAAAAAAACGGTGGCTCAGGGCCACCGTTTTTCTCTGCAGAGTTCTGCCATCATCCCGCTGGCGGAATATCGCCATGACGTTTCTTGTGTCGGGCGATGATTTTCTCCGGCTTGAGCAGATAATGCGCCAGAGCCGGCAGCAGAATCAGCGCACCCAGCATGTTCCACAGGAACATAAAGGTCAGCAGAATACCCATATCCGCCTGGAATTTAATCGGCGACAGAATCCAGGTAGCGACACCCAGGGCAAGTGTCACACCGGTGAAGCTCACCGCTTTACCAGTGGACTTCAGGGTCTCCAGGAAGGCTTCCTGCATGGTCTTACCGGCAATCAGCATCACTTCCAGACGGCTGTAGATATAAATACCGTAGTCGACACCAATACCCACGCCCAGCGCGATTACCGGCAGCGTCGCTACCTTCACACCAATACCCAGCCAGGTCATCAGCGCCTGACTCAGAATCGAGGTCAGTGCCAGTGGCAGCAGAATACAGGCAACCGCGGTGAATGAACGGAAGGTCATAAAACACAGCACAAACACCACCACATAGACGAAGATCAGCATGGTGTCCTGCGCATCGGCAATCACCTGGTTGGTCGCTGCTTCAATACCAGCGTTACCCGATGCCAGCTGCAGACGTACCGGCACGCTGTCGATTTCGCCGTTATCAATGGCTTCCTGGGTTTCAGCGATGGTGTAGGAGAAGTATTTATCGTCGACCGTATCGTCGTAATCCGCTTTAAAGGCTTCGACTGCTGCAACCGCCGTTTCCAGCGTTTCTGCTTTGTGATCGTTCAGATAAATAATCACCGGTGTCATCGAACAGTCCGGGTTGATCAGTGCACTTGGCGCACGCTGAATCGAGGTATTCAGAATCGTCTGGTTTCGCGACAGCGCTGACCAGTTGAGGTTGCCCTCGTTCATCGCTTTGGTGACCAGCTTGGATACGGTGACCAGCGAAGTAGTCGACTGTACGCCCGGAATGTTATCCATATGCCACATAAAACGGTCAATAACGTCCATCACCTTGTAGCTGTTGCACTGCTCTTTACCACTTTCCACCATCACCACCAGTACATCAGAACTAGTGGAATAGTTGGATACCATAAAGTCGTTATCCAGGTTATAGCGTGAGTCGGCGCGCAGCTCAGGTGCACCTTTATCCAGGTCACCGATCTTCAGACCCTGACTCATAAAATAACCGCCAATGGCCATCACAATCGCTACAACCACAGGAATTGGCGCTACTTTACCGTTGGCAAAGAAAGACAGGGCTTTCCACAACTTCGGTTCGGCAGCTTCGGTTTTCTTCGCGTGCGCCACACCGGACTGACTGATGCCAATGTAAGACATCACAATCGGCAACAGCACCAGGTTGGTAACGATAATCATGGCGACACCAATACTGGCGGCCATGGCCAGCTCCTGAATTACGCCAATATCGATAAACAGCAGTGTCAGGAAGCCCATGGCATCAGACAGCAGCGCCAGCATGCCCGGCACGTAAAGACCCCGGAAAGCCTTGCGCGCCGCCTGCACATTGTTGGCACCTTTACCAGCCTCAATAGCAATACCGTTGATAATCTGTACGCCGTGGGAAATACCGATGGCAAATACCAGGAATGGCACCAGTACAGAATACAGGTCGATGGTATAACCCATCAGCGCCAGCGCACCCAACTGCCAGATAACCGCTGTCAGAGAAGCCAGAATCGGCACAACAGTGCCCTTCGGACAACGTGAATACAGATACAGCAGAATCGCGGTGGCGATCATAGCGATCAGGAAGAACACGGCAATCTGGCGTGCGCCATCCATCAGGTCACCCAGTTTTTTCGGCGTGCCTGTGATGTAAATACGGTACTTACCACCGTCGCCGTATTTGGCGCGTATTTTTTCTTCCAGATCGTGGGAGAACTTCTGATAGCTCAGTTTTTCACCGGTATCAGGGTCCTTTTCAACCAGCGGCACATCAATAATGGAGGAGGTAAAATCGTTAGAAACCAGACGGCCAACCTGGCCGGATTTCAGTACATTCTGACGCACCTGCTCGAGACTTTCCGCACTACCATCATAGGTGCTCGGAATCACCGGACCACCCTGGAAGCCTTCTTCGGTCACTTCCATCCAACGGGTATTTGGCGTCCACAGCGACTGCATACCGGAGCGGTCTACCCCTTTAACGAAGAACACGTCGTCGTTAATTTTGCTCAGGGTTTCCATGTACTCTTTGCTGAAAATATCACCATCGCTTGCTTCAACTGCAATCTTGACGTTGGCGACACCACTTTTCATATCATCTTTGTGAACCAGATAATTCTGAATATATTCGTGGTTCAGCGGGATGTATTTTTCGATGCTGGAATCCAGCTTAACCTTGGTCAGCCCGTAACCAAACAGCACGGTCAGAGCAGCCAGAATCAGCAGCACCAGGCCGCGGTTGTGGAAAAGAAAACGTTCAAGGGCCGGCGCGGTCTCTTTCGACAGAATGTAATGTTCCGGCTCCGTGGAGTAACGGCGTTTTTGTTCGCTCATGATCAGAGATCTCCTGCTGCCATTGTGATGGTCTGATGAATTAATCCGGCATTGGCATCCAGGCGCATAACGCCGGCCTCACCCACCAGAACAAACTTGCCGTCTGAAGTCTCAGCAGCAGCGGCATACCCTTTCCGGCCTTCCACAGTGGTGGCCTTCGGAGCGGACATCGACTCATCAAATACAACAACAGAACCAGCATTACCGACCAGCAGCGTATGCTCCTGAGCGACAACGCCGGAAAGAACGGTCTGCTCACTGCCGGTGTCCATCTCATCCCAGACAACACCGCCATCAAGCGACTGATATACGTGGCCACGCAGGCCAAACAGTAATTGCGTATCTCCTTTGGCAACCACACCAAACAGAGAACCGTCGTATGGTGATTCCTGCAGAGTCCAGCTTTCACCCAGATCATCAGAACGCAGAATCATGCCCATTTCGCCCACCACAACCAGAGATTGCGGACCTACCGGTGCAATAGCATTGATATGCAGACGCTGTGGGTTATTCAGACGTGCAGAAGCATCGCTCCAGCTTTCACCGCCGTCGGAGGTATAAAAGAACATGCCGTATGCGCCGACAGCAAAGCCGCGTTTAGCATCATAGAACCAGACATCGAGAAAAGGTTTGGTGGAGCCGGTTTCCTGATCATACATTGCATCTTCAAGGCCGAAGGTCGCATCTTCCAGCGCCACTTCAGCATCTTCCACAGCAATATCATCACCGCTGTCTTCCGCTTCTTCGAGGCGGGCCATGGCGTATTCTTTCTTCTGCTCAGCGCCCGCAACAATGGCATCATTAGCCATGTAGCCGTCAAACTGTTTGCTCCAGGTTTTGCCACCATCAGAAGAATGCAGAATGATACCGTCATGACCGACGGCCCAGCCAAAATCACCCGATGGGAAATACACCGCGGTCAGGGTTACGGAAACAGGAACCGATGCCTGCACCCAGGTTTCGCCGTTATTATCTGAATAGATGATATTACCGTGCCCCCCAACAGCGACCAGGCGCTGATTTACACGAATAACATCCAGCAGCAGAGTCTGATGGGCTTTTTGCGTCGCCATAGCTGGCGTTTGAAGAGGATCCTGCCAGGCCGCGATTGCCGCGCCTGTAATAAAGAGACCCGCCAGTAATAACCCGGCACGGGCACACCCGGTCCTCAGAGTCTGACCCGCATGGTGGGCAGACTTCTGAACCAAATCAGAAAACATATGGAGCTCCGTTTTTATAGTAATGTGTCGGAAGTTCGCTAGTCTAGCTGACAGAAATAACATTGACTAACGTCCACTTGTAACAGAATGTAAGAAATCAAGTGCTCTCACAGGCCAGTGTCAGATACCTGATTTATCCCCCCTAACGCCCCTGCCACCTGTGCGGCAGGGGTTGTCTGGCTCACAGCAGATATCGCTTAACGACGTCCGCGGCGGCGTAATTCAGACGGTGTAAAGTAACGCTCACCCGGCGCTTCCTGACTATAGTCAATGGTGCCGTTTTCCTCGTTATCCAGACCTTGCAGGTGATAACGACGGGCTTTGATATCGTGGAATACATCCATCGCACTCCAGGTCACCGGCAGTTCGTAGAAGTTCTTGATATAGCCAAGATTCACCCGCCACAGGTCACCCTTCTCGTCGTACAGGTCGCCCACAGCAATCTGCCAGGTATCTTCATCCAGATAATAAACCCGCTTGCCATAAACATGGCGCACGCCATCTTTCAGCTTGCCTTCTACTACCCACACCCGGTGTTTTTCATAGCGGGTGTAATCCGGGTTAAGGTGCCCAGGTTTGATCAGATCATCGTATTTCACGTTGGCTGAGGTCAGACGGTAATTGTTATACGGAATATAGATTTCACGCTTACCTTTCAGCTCCCAGTTATAGCGGTCCGGCGCACCGTTATACATATCGGTATCGTCGGCATAACGCAGACCATCCGCCGCAGCAATCGGCGTATCGTAAGCCAGATTCGGCGCACGGCGTACACGACGCTGACCAGCGTTATAGCCCCAGGCCTGACGTGGCTCTTCCACCTGATTCAGGGTTTCATGCACCAGTACCGCGCCACCGGCCAGACGCGCAGGTGCTTTGGTAAAGGACAGGTAATAGAACAGGATATTGTTCAGATCATCGATGGTGCGGTCCGGACGGTAGTAGTTAAATTCTACCTCCTGCTGCACCGTTACCAGTGAGTAATCACCATCGGTATGAACGGCAATTTCCGAGGCCCGGCGTACCAGATAGGTTCCGCGCCAGCGGGTAATGTGGTTCCAGATAGCCTCCAGACCGGTTTTCGCAATCGGAAACGGAATACCGCCATAGGCGTACAGCAGACCGTTGCCCTGATTGGTTAATTCCGCCCGGATGGCATTTTTATAGGTGTTTTCGTAAACCCATTCCGGCGCCGCTGCGGTGCGGCGGGTCTTATACACCGGCATACGGAAGGTATCAGGATAAGTTGCGAACATGGCCTTCTGGCCCTCAGTCAGAAATTTCTCAAACTGATTCATGTTCGCCGCTGTAATTTCAAACAGCGGCTTATCCTGCGGATAAGGATCCGGATGGTGCTGACCAGGTTTTTTGTAGCTCTCCGGCGGCAACGTCAATCCACCACGCCATGGCGGAATATCTGAACCGTTACCACTCCGCTCTCCCCCGAGCGGAGTCAGATCCCCTTTAAGCTGATCAGCTTCTTTTACAGATACGGCTGCCTGTGCCGTTTGGACCAGGCAGAAAAGCGCAAGTGCGCCAGCCGCGATTAAATTATTCTTGTTCATTATGCGACCTCGATTTTTACCGCTTCCCGCGGTACTTCCCGGGCCAAGCATAAAGAATCCTGGCCCAATGCTCAAACTAATCTATTACAATTTACCTCGTATTCCGCGTTTTTTTGTGCCTTAAACTCACAAATCATCAGGCTAAGCTCTTACTTACCACTTCGTAGACATCTTTCGACAAAGTCCCGCTTGCCATAATACGTTGCAGTTGTGCCTTCATCAGTTCTGCCTGTGCCGGTACCAGTCGCTTCCATTTGGTCAGAGGTCCCAACAAACGTGCAGCAATCTGTGGGTTACTGGTGTTCAGCTTCAGTACCGCGTCGGCCAGTAACTCATAACCACTGCCGTCGGTGGCATGGAAATGCACCAGCGCCTGATTGGCAAAAGCGCCGATCACAGAACGCACCTTGTTCGGGTTACGCCAGTCAAAGGCTTCATGCTCCTGCAGTGAGCGGATAAAGGCAGCGCTGCTCAGCTCAGCAGACCCCGCCTGAACGGACAACCACTGATTCACCACCAGCGAATCACCGGACCACTGCTGATAGAAGCTGGCCAACAGGGCTTTGGCTTCATCTTTGTTGCCGCTGTTCACAACCGCAACCATGGCCGCCATCTGATCGGTCATATTATCTGCAGCAGCAAACTGGTCTTTGGCCGCCTGCAGACCTTCTGCTGAGGTTTTAACCCAGTATGACAGTGCGAGATTTTTCAGCGCGCGGGCGGACATCTGTGCCGGTTCCGGCGCGTAAGGCGCTGCGGATGTCAGGCGCTGATAGCAATCAATAAATTCCTGCTGCAGAGAGGCTGCAATGGCCAGCTGCACTTTTTTACGTGCAGCATGAATGGCCTGCGGGTCCACCACATCGGAGAAGGTCGCGATATAAGCTTCCGATGGCAATGACAGCAGGTAAGTCACCATTGCCGGATCCAGCGTGCTGTCGTTCAGCAGCGATACAAAGGTTTCCCGCGCAGCGGCAGACAGGGTGAAATCACTCACCATGGCACCGTTGATCCAGTTCAGCATCAGACGCTGACCGGCATCCCAGCGGTTAAAGCCATCACTGTCATGCTTCAGGCGGAACAACAGATCGGCATCAGATTCGGCGTAATTCACTTTCACTGGCGCAGAAAAATCGCGGAACAGAGACAAGCGCGGCTCTTCAGTCACAGCGGAGAACACGAAGGTCTGCTCGGCTTCCGTCAGATGCAGCACCTGACTGGCTTCGGTCCAGGCATCCGCCGGACTGACCCTGACTGGCATATCGCTGCCGTCTGCGGCGATCAGCCCCAGCTGCACCGGAATCCACATAGCTTTCTTATCGGTTTGGCCCGGTGTATCCGGACAATTCTGACGCAGGGTTAAACGCAGCTCCTGTGCCGCAGCGTCGTATTCGGATGCCACATCCACCACCGGAGTACCGGCCTGCTTGTACCAGAGTTTGAACTGAGTTAAATCAACGCCGTTGGCATCTTCCATAGCGCCGACAAAATCATAAATCGTAACCGCCTGACCATCATGGCGTTCAAAATACAGATCCGATCCTTTGCGGAAACCTTCCTCGCCCAGAATTTTTCGGATCATGCCAACCACTTCCGCACCTTTTTCATAAATGGTGACTGTGTAGAAGTTGGAAATTTCGATAAAAGAATCCGGCTGTACCGGGTGCGCCATCGGGCCGCTGTCTTCAGCGAACTGCACGGTACGCAGAATGGTGGCGTCTTCGATACGTTTTACCGTGGCGGAATTCATGTCGGACGAGAAACCGGCATCACGGAAAACGGTAAAACCTTCTTTCAGACTCAGCTGAAACCAGTCACGGCAGGTCACACGGTTACCGGACCAGTTGTGGAAATATTCGTGCGCCACGATGGATTCAATGCGCTGATAAGCAGCGTCGGTTGCGGTCTGCGGATTAGCCAGCACGCAGGAAGAGTTAAAGACATTAAGGCCTTTATTTTCCATCGCGCCCATATTGAAATCATCCACCGCGACGATCATAAAAATATCCAGATCGTATTCACGGCCGTAGGTTTCTTCATCCCAGCGCATGGAGCGTTTCAGCGCATCCAGCGCGTAGTCGGTTTTATCAATGTTCTGCGGTTCAACAAAAATCTGCAGTTTTACTTCACGCCCGGAACAGGTCACAAACGTATCTTCTTTGCTCAACAGAGAACCGGCCACCAGCGCGAACAGATAGGCCGGTTTTTTATGCGGGTCATTCCAGCTGACTTTGCGTACGCCATTGTCAGTGTTGTCGGCAATCAGGTTACCGTTGGACAGCATCACCGGATGTTTTTCAGCGTCGGCAATAATATGCGTGGTAAATACCGACATCACATCGGGGCGGTCGAGGTAATAGGTAATGCGACGGAAGCCTTCCGCTTCACACTGTGTGCAGTACATACCGCCGGAACGGTAAAGACCTTCCAGCGCAGTATTTTTGGCCGGATAAATACGTGTCTGTACCTGCAGCATAAACGCGTCAGGCACAGAGGTAATGGTCAGGGATTCTTCATCGGTGTGATAATCCGCATCATTCACTTCAGCGCCATCCACAGCGACGGATAGCAGCTCCAGCTCCTGACCGGCCAGTACCAGAGGTGCATCCGCCGCGGCGTTTTTGTTGCGCGTCATTTTCAGCAGTGAGGTGACCAGCGTGCTGTCTTCGTTCAGCTCAAACGTCAGGTCAGTGGTTTCAATCCAGTAATCCGGTTCCTGGTAGTCCTTCAGGTAAATCGCTTTTGGCTGAGCATCACGCATAATTTAGTCCACGCTGAAATGAATATGGTACGAAGTAAATTTTCTCAGGTTGATCACACCCGTATCGAGTATCAGATACTGGCCTTTAATCCCCTGTAAGCGACCGCTTACCAACGGATTTTTATCAAAGTTATGGCTGCTGATCTTAGTCGGGTACTGCAACACAGGATAACGGAAGTTTTCCACCGCGCTATCGGTTAACAGACTGACAGATCCCGGGCCTTCCTGCTGTTCAATCTGATGGATATCAGCAGCAAATTCAGCCAGCAGGCGGTTGCGCTCTGCGACCAGATCCAACGGTTCCGCGTCCTGCTTTAACAGGGTACGCCAATTGGTTTTATCCGCCACCTGCGAGCGCAGCAGGTCTTCAATCAAACCGGACAGTCGGCGGTTTTTTACCCGGGCAATGGGCAACGCCTGCGCCGCGCCCTGATCGAGCCAACGGGTTGGCATTTGCGTCGCACGGGTAATACCGACTTTCAGACCCGACGAATTCGCCAGATACACAATGTGATCATTAAAACAGACACTTTCTGCCCACTCAGGTTCACGGCAGGTTCCCTGAGCAAAGTGGCATTTTTCCGGACTCATCATGCAGCTGTCACACTGCGCCAGCTTAGAAAAACAGGGGTAACAGAAGCCCTGGGAAAAGCTTTTTTTGGTTTTTCGTCCGCAATGACAACAGTGAATTTCACCTGCCCATTCGAGGCTGATGTGCTGTTGCAGGAATTCGTTCAGTGGAATGGTCTGCTCATCGAGTCTGAGCTGGTAGTTCACCGGCTGGTCATCAGCCGCCGGTGAAATGGCCATCTTCTGCAGATGGCCGGAAGCAGTAAAAGCAGTCATAAATTATTGCAGGGTCAGTGTCTGAACGTCATCGTCGTCATCATGATCGTGTGAAGACGATTTACAGCTGTCTTCCATGTAGCCAACACGCTGATCCGCTGGCAGATCGTTTACTTTTTCGTAATAAATAATCGCCTGCAGACACATTTCGACCTGCTCTTTATCCAGACGACGACCGTCCGGAAAGCGGCCCAGCTCAACTGCTGTGCGCAGATTCTGATACATCTCCGGAGTCAGAGACTGAATAAGATCATCAAGGGTCATAATTTCAGATCCTCATTTTGAATGTTTATACGGCCACACAGCCGCAAGAATAAAACCGGCAATCAGGCCGCCAATATGAGCGCCATGTGCTGTGCCTGACATGCCAGGAATAACGGTATCCAGAGCAATACTGATCACGGTCCAGCCGACCATCACCGGCAGCAGCATCTTCGGCACATTGTACGGCACTTTGCGTAAACGCAGACCGACCCAACCCAGCATTCCCATGGTGACGCCCGACACACCGCCAAAAGACGGTCCGGCGTACCACCATTGAATGGTATTACCGACCAGGCCACAGATCAGCAGCAATGCCAGTAATGGCACAACCCCATCATGGCGTTCTATCGGCCGCGCCAGAATAAACCACCAGAGGCCATTAAACAGGATGTGCATAAAGGAAAAATGCAGCAGCGTCGGACGCCATAAAGCCCACAGTCCGATATCAGCGTAGGTCGCCGGATCGAACCTGTCCTCTGGCCACAGCTCAGCACCGGCAAACAACCAGCCCTGCCAGTCGCCGGAGAAATGCATCCACACAAACACCGCGATAAACACCAGCAACAGCACCATGCTCAGCGGTGTTTGCAGCAGCTCCTGCATTTTCTTTTGCGCACCACCATGACCGCTAGCCGCCAGTGGCTCTTCCAGTTCACCTGCCTGCCATTGTTCCAGCCATTCCTTAACTTTACCCAGCTCCGCCGGGTCAGCGAGGAACAGGCACTGCTTGCCGTCCTGTTCGATTACCCTGTGCACAATACGTTCAGCCCACAGGTGTCTGGTAACAGGTGACAAATCCACATGCAGTTCTGCCACCAGCACCAGTACTGGTGATACAGGTTCAGTCATCAGCGTTCGTTCTTCTCTACCCGTACCCAGGCAAATTTGCCGGGCTGCAGATGTTTTTCGGTATCCATACGATAGGCAACCAGACGTCCGTATTTAACCGCACTGTAATCAAGACAGGCGATATTAGGGACAATGGGCGCAGGAATACCCTGCATCCAGTAGTGGCCAATAAAGAGCGGTTTTTCCTGTGGTCCGTAAAACAGCAGCTGCTCTTTTTCTTCACGACTGAGAATACCGTGCTCAATATCTTCCGGCAGCGGATCCGGCTGGAACACCACATCACTGTATTTTTCCGGCTGCTCGGCCCAGAACTTGGTACGGAAAAACTGGCGCACCATACCGTCTTTGGCAGTCATAGAGCGGCCATCCGGTAACTTCAGCGACGTGCCACGCAGCATGCGATCGAGGAAGCGGTACAGGAACGTATCCATATTGACCGATTCCGGCAGCATTGCCCGGGTAATGTGATTGGTACCGTAACGCTGCAGATACTCGTCAATCATCGCCTGATCCCAGCAGGCATGCACCACGCGGAAATGATCGTACTCCAGCCACAGCGGCAGATCGGTAAACCACTCGAGGAATTCGGTGAATTCGTGCGGGTGATCTTCAAACTGCTTAATGCTCTGCTCGACAATAAAATTATTGCGCGCTGTGTGCGGACGCAGATACGGCTGACGCATGCCCGGGGGCGCTTCGCTCAGATAAGTAACCAGATTGTATTCATGATTGCCCATCACGATATCGGCATGACCGGCATCCACCATATCGCGCACGATATGACAGGCCAGACGGATATGCGGACCGCGGTCGACAATATCCCCAAGAAACACCACTTTGCGTTTCGGGTGCTGGTAAATACCATTGCGTTTGCTGTAACCGAGCTGCTCAAGCAGTTCGATCAGCGTCTCGCCGCAACCATGAACGTCGCCGATTAAATCGTAACCCTGGTGCATACTTCTCACTCTCCCAGGTTGCTACTCCAGCCCAGTTTGGTCCGGCAGATTTCATAGAAATTGTGACCTTTCGGGTGAATCAGCTTCAGTTTATGAGCCTTCTTGCGGATGGTAATCGAATCACCGGGCGCACACGGGATGTGATTCTGACCATCACAGCTGATGGTCGGATACAGGCCCTGCTCGCTGTCGATCACAATCTTAATTTCGCTTTTGCCATCCACCACAATCGGGCGACTGGACAGGGTATGCGGGAACATAGGTACCAGTACCAGCGCATCCAGTTTCGGATGCATGATAGGGCCACCGCCAGAGAGAGAATACGCAGTCGATCCTGTTGGCGTGGATACGATCAGACCATCGGAACGCTGGCGGTACACATACTGACCTTCAATCCACAGATCGAAAGCAATCATGCGGGTAGACTTGCCCGGGTGCAGAACCACGTCATTCAGCGCTGCAGCACTGGCAATCGGATTGCCGTCTCGCTTGATCTCGGCATCGAGCAGAAAGCGCATTTCGCTGATGTATTCGCCGTTCAGAACCGCCTGCACTGCGTCCAGCATGGTGTCGTCCGGGGTGATATCAGTGAGGAAACCCAGGTTGCCACGGTTAATCCCCAGCACCGGTGTTTTGTACTTGGCCAGTGCGCGGGCGGCGCCCAGCAGACTACCATCGCCGCCGACCACGATCACCAGATCACAGATTTCACCAAGCAGATTCACCTTGCTCACCTGCATACCGTGCCCCGGCATAACTTCGGCGATGCGATCATCAAGAATAACGTGATAGCCTTCTTCCGGCAGATAGCGCAGAAGACGTTTAATGGTCTCGATGACTTTATTGCTGTTCAGACGGCCTATAATGCCTATGTTGCGGAATTCTTCCATCGCTGTGGATTACCAACCTTTCATAGCGGTGTTTTCAATGGTTCGTTTATACCATACAGGAGTTAAAAACGCTTGCTACCAACTCAACCGGCGCCGGATCACGCCTTCTTTCAGCTGTCCGAACAATATCAGCGTGACCGCCTGTGGAGTCTCTTTGGCCCCGCCCTGCTCGACTGCTCCTGGAGCCCGGCCCACCCCGCCTGGTTACCGGAAACGCCGGACTGGGCGCTGCAGCAGCGCATTAACCTGCTGCCGGCCCCGGAGTACCGCAGCCACCGCCTGGGCCTGAAATTTGAGCAGCTGTGGCAACAGTATTTCGACCTCACCGCAGAACGCAGCGAAGCCAATGTGCAGCTGGTCAGAGACGGCATCACGCTGGGGGAAATGGATATTCTGACCCGCATCAGCGAGCGCAACTGGCACCTGGAACTGGCGCTGAAGTTTTATCTGGCGGTAGGTGATGACTGGGTCGGCCCCAACAGCCGTGACCGTTTCTACAGCAAGCTTGGCCATACCCGTCACCACCAGCTGGATCTGAGCCGCGACTCGGCAACCCTGACGCGGCTGGAGAACAGCGGCTGGAGCGATGTTTTACCTCAGGCGCTGATGCGCGGCTGTCTGTTTTATCCGGCCCACCGCAATGAAGACATGCAGCTACCGGCAGAACTGAACCCTGACCACTGGCGAGGATTCTGGTGCCATGCCGCCTCGGCGGACGTTATCCCGGATGGCCGCTGGAGTATTCTGGCCAAAGACCAGTGGATGAGCCCGGCACTGGTAAGTTGCACCGTCAGCCGTGAAGAACTGATCCGCTACGCCAGGCTGCAGCTGCAATACGTGAGTTTCCCGGTGTGTGCCGTACTGACCGAAGAAGGCCCGTGGGGCATTACCGAACAGCAGCGCTGGCTGATCATGCCCGATCACTGGCCGGCTCAGGGGACGCACAAATACCTGAACGCTAAACCATAACGGCAAAATCTGAAGCATTTATAACTCACTGAACTGCGGCTAAAACCCAATGCGCTGCCGCTATGACTCACTAAGCTGCGGCGCTCCACGCCGCCCCTGCAAACCACCGGAATGAATCAATAAGCGTCGCGGCACTGCTGTCCCCGCCTGATCTGCTGCGCTGATTTCCCGCTCCAGCGCCCACATCAGTTTTCCTGTGTATACCGGGTCCAATGGCAGATTCCGGGCATCCCAGCGCCGAATCAGTTCAATCAGCTCAGACGAGGTTTTACCAAAGCCACCGCCGTGAGCATTGTCAATAATGCGCCAGCGGATGCCTGCCGGCATCTGTCGCTGCCAGCTCTGCTGCAGTGCGCCCTGATCCGCCACCGCATTGACGCCAACCAGCTGACCTGAAAATCCACTACCCAGCTCAGCAAGCCCCCGGGCGATACCCAGCGCAGTGGTACCAGTGCCCAAAGCCAGCCAGATTTCGTCGTAACCTGCACAGACGGGGGCCAGCAGTGCACAGCCCCGCTCACCGGGCTCACCACTGCCACCTTCAGGAATGACCAGCGCCCGATATTCATCTGCCAGTTGTTGCCGCCAGACAGGGTCGTAGCGGCGCGCATAGGTTTTCTTATCGGCGAATATCAGCCTGGCCCCCAGCTCCTGGCAATCTTGCAAAGTCGGCGTCAGGGGCAGATGTTCGTAACCGCGCACGACGGCAATCACTGGGATGCCACACAGATGGCCGGCGGCGGCCAGCGCATGAAGATGATTAGAATAGGGGCCGCCGAAGCTCAGCAGAGTCTCAGCGCCGTGCTGTTCTGCAAAGTCCTGCAGATAACCGATGAGTTTGAACAGCTTATTGCCGGATAACTGCGGATGTAGCTGATCGAGACGCAATACATCACAGCCGAAACCATCACCGACAGGACCATCACCTGCAGCCTTAACAGACTGCAACAGCAACGCTGCAGTGTCCGGCGAACCTGTGTCTGCAATTAATATGTCCGCAATTAAGTTATATATAGAAGCAGGATTGAATGACGGGCTTTTCACGATAGCTGCCGGTAACCGATAATCTGAGCGTACGAAGCTCCGGATTCTGGCAATAAAACGCACGTCTGCCAATCCATAAGCTCCCGGCCCGGCAGCAGGAACGCTCAGAGGACACTCAGAATTTGCGCTTTTCCGTGGGATTTGAGGGGATACCGAAGCTGTCCTGCTTAGGTTTATTTTCCTTCGACAGCTCTTTCGACAGCGTATCCTCATGGGCTTTGCCGCCGGAGTAGAGTAACGCTGTTCTCTCCGTTAAGGCACGGATACGCTCATTCTTTTCCGGATACTGCATATCAAATTCGATCAACAGCTTCTTCGCCGCTTTGTAATAGTTGGTGGCTGTCACCACATCACCGCGCCCGGCGGCAACATCGCCCTGAGCGGTGAAGGTATCGACCTCCCGCTCGAGCAGAGTCAGACGCAGATAACGACGGTATTCCAGCATTGAGGTTTCTGAGATCGCTTTCTTCTTTGCCATCACCGCCAGCGCTTTAAGTACCCGCCCTATCATGCGCCGCGCCAGATGGATTTCCCTGTCGCTTTTCAACACCTTACTTGCCGGTGATGACTTTTCAATGCGTTGCCGGTACATGTCAGCATTGATTTCCGGCTCTTCACCCGCATCTCCGGCGGGCAGATTTTCCCGATACAGCTCGTACAGATAGACCACCCGGTCGAGGACGACATGCTGCACTTCTTTAAAGTCATCCATCTTAATCAGGAACTCGAGCGCCTCCAGCAGGTCATCTGCTGACTGACGGATTTTTCTTGCTTGGCCCCGCTGTTGCTCCTTTGCCTGCTGGCGACGACCCGCGTATACCAGTCCGAATAAAAGCAAAGCAACAGGCATTGCAATGGCGATAACCAATGCGATTGCAGACATAAAAAGCTGACTCCAGAATCTGTGCTATTCCTAAGATGTGCCCGGAATTTTCACCGGTTGAGTATCTTAAGCTTAGCCACTATTTATAAGATTGCCGGTTACATTCACCGCGCAACGGACATAAGCAGCGCAATGAATGGGCTTGACCTGCCCCCCCGGTCTGCCTTTAAAGTGTCGCCTTCCCTGTGTCCTCTGCCGACAGATACCGGGCAGATGACGCTGCAAAAAATGTTGTGAAATCAGCACCTTTCCGGGATCAAGGTACAGAATCCGGATTTGCAGAGAAGCCGGCGACGGGTTATATGAATAGTAATACGCCTGCGGAAAGCGGGCGTCAGCCGACCTGAGCCAGCTGTAAAACGGCACAGGAAACACAGCAGAACGCTGCCAAAAGTGGTCAGTTTCAACAGCGTCACGCGTCTGCTGCGACCTTTATATTGAACAATTTTCAGCCGATATCAGGTGCAGTCTGAAACCATCAGAGGCCTGAAGAACAAGGGTAAATCAAAGGATTATGGGCAAATCGCTGGTTATCGTGGAATCGCCTGCCAAGGCGAAAACCATCAACAAATATCTGGGCAAAGACTTCATTGTTAAGTCCAGTGTCGGTCACGTACGTGATCTGCCGACATCAGGATCCGGTCAGACCAGCGACCCGAAAGAGCGCGCCAGGCAGGCAGCGCTCACCCGTAAAATGTCGCCGGAAGAAAAAGCCGTCTACAAAAAGAAAAAGTCTCATGACCAGCTGATCGCACGTATGGGCGTTAACCCGGAAGACCACTGGAAAGCCAATTACCAGATCCTGCCGGGTAAAGAAAAAGTTGTCGATGAACTCAAACGGTTAGCCAAAGACGCTGATCACATCTATCTCGCAACGGATTTGGACCGCGAAGGGGAAGCCATTGCCTGGCACCTGCGGGAAATCATTGGTAACGAGAAAAAAGATTATCGCCGCGTGGTGTTCAACGAGATCACCAAAAAAGCGATTCAGAGCGCATTTGAGCAGCCATCCGAACTGAACATGAACCGCGTTAACGCCCAGCAGGCACGTCGTTTCCTCGACCGTGTGGTTGGTTTCATGGTGTCACCGCTGCTGTGGAGCAAAGTGGCCCGTGGCTTATCCGCCGGTCGTGTTCAGTCCGTAGCTGTGCGCTTAATCGTTGAGCGCGAACGTGAAATCCGCGCCTTTGTACCGGAAGAATACTGGGAAGCTTTTGCCGCGCTGAATACACCGGCGGGTGCCGACCTGCGTGCTCAGGTAAGCCGCCAGAACGGTGAAGAATTCCGCCCTACCAGCGAAGAACAGACCAGCAAAGCCATGGATCTGCTGCGCGCTGCGGATTTTGTTGTCAGCAAACGTGAGGACAAACCAACCAGCTCACGCCCTGCAGCACCTTTTATTACCTCTACCCTGCAGCAGGCTGCCAGCACACGCATGGGCTTCAGTGTTAAGAAAACCATGACCCTGGCACAGCGTCTGTACGAAGCCGGTTACATCACCTACATGCGTACGGACTCCACCAACCTGAGTCAGGAAGCAGTAGAGTCAGTTCGCGGCTACATCAGCAAACATTTCGGTGAAGAGTATCTGCCGGAGCAACCACGTGTTTACAGCTCCAAAGAAGGCGCACAGGAAGCGCACGAAGCGATCCGTCCTTCTGATGTAAAACTGAAAGCCTCAGACCTCAGCGCCATGGAGCCGGATGCCCAGCGCCTTTACGATCTGATCTGGCGCCGTTTTGTTGCCTGTCAGACCAACGACGCAAAATTCACCAGCACCAGTATCGTTATTTCTGCCGGTGACTTTGAACTGCGTACCCGTGGTCGTGTGATGCGTTTCGACGGTCACCTGAAAGCTCTGCCATCCATGAGCAAAGGTGATGATGACGTGCTGCTGCCAGACGTCAAAGAAGGCGAAAAACTGGCACTGAATGAACTGGATCCGAAACAGCATTTCACCAAACCGGCACCGCGCTTCTCCGAAGCTGCGCTGGTTAAAGAGCTTGAAAAACGTGGCATTGGCCGCCCATCGACTTACGCCTCGATTATTTCCACCATTCAGGAACGTGGTTACGTAAGCCTGAAAGGTCGTCGTTTTTACGCCGAGAAAATGGGCGATATCGTTACCAGCCGCCTGATGGAAAGTTTTGACGACCTGATGGACTACAGCTTTACCGCCAATATGGAAGAAAAGCTGGATGACGTTGCCGGCGGCGAAATCAACTGGACTGCCCTGCTGGATCAATTTTATGGTGACTTCCACCACAAACTGGAAGTAGCAGGCAGCGAAAATGGCATGCGTCCGAATGATCCGGTGGATACCGACATTCCGTGTCCGACCTGTGGCCGTCATATGCAGATCCGCACCGGTTCAACCGGCGTGTTCCTGGGGTGTTCAGGCTACAGCCTGCCGCCGAAAGAACGCTGCACTCAAACTCTGAATCTGGTCGCCGGTGATGAAGCCATCTCCGCAGATGAAGATGAAGAAGCCGAAAGCCGTCGCCTGATGGACAAACGCCGTTGCCCGATCTGTGACAGCGCCATGGAAAGCTATCTGCTGGATGAAACCCGCAAAGTGCATATCTGCGGTAACAACCCGGACTGTAACGGCTACGAAGTAGAAACCGGACATTTCAAAATCAAAGGCTACGACGGCCCGACGCTGGAATGTGATAAATGCGGCAGTGAAATGCAGCTGAAGTCCGGCCGTTTTGGTAAATACTTTGGCTGTACCAACAGTGAATGTAAGAACACCCGCAAACTGCTGAAAAACGGCGAAGCTGCGCCGCCGAAAATGGACCCTATCCCGATGCCGGAACTTAAGTGTCAGAAAGTGGATGACACCTATGTTCTGCGTGATGGTGCTACCGGCCTGTTCCTGGCTGCCAGCCAGTTTCCGAAAAAACGCGAAACCCGTGCCCCACTGGTACAGGAACTGATTCCGTATCAGGCCGTACTGCCAGAGAAATATCATTTCCTGCTGGATGCCCCAAGGGAAGACAGCGACGGTAATCCGGCTATTATCCGCTACAGCCGGAAAACCAAAGAGCAATATGTGATGACCGAAAATGCCGAAGGCAAAGCCAGCGGCTGGTCAGCGTATTTCAATGACGGCAAGTGGGACGTTCAGGAAAAGAAAAAAGCGGAGCCTAAAGCCAAAGCAGCACCGAAGGCGAAAGCCAAGCCTAAGGCGAAAGCTAAAAAAGCGGATTAATTTCCACGCCTGCTCCGGCATATCGTCTGAACCGAAAGGCCTGATTCCGTCAAAGAATCAGGTCTTTTTCATTGGGGTCTTTTTATTTGGGTATTTTTCATTCAGTCTTTTTTCGATGAGGCCTTTTTCGCTGGGGCCATTTATTTGGCCTGATAGACCATAACCCATTGAAATCCTTATATTTTTAATACTCTGGAATGAGTCTGTTTTTTTATAATTCGTACTTGTTACGGATTATAGTTCGATCGTTTCATTGTTATTTTGTTTACTCCTTTAACGGAATGGAGAACATAAAAAATGAAAGGAATTAAAGCGATTATTCTTGCTGCCGGTCTTGCCCTGAGCACTCTGACATTTGCTGCAGAGCCAGGTCAGATTAACCTCAACACGGCGACGGCAGAACAGCTGGCGGCCTTAAACGGCATAGGTAAAGCAAAAGCAGAAGCCATCATTCAGTACCGTAACGAAAACGGTAATTTTAAATCCCTCGACGATCTGAAATCGGTAAAAGGAATTGGTACTGCAATTCTGGATAAAAACCGCGATCTGCTGGCACTGGAATAAATCAAAAGGGACAGAGAAAGAAAATGCAGAAAACAGAGAGCATGCTCTCAAATAAAAAGAGCCGCTATAGCGGCTCTTTTTGTTACAGCTCCGCGAATATCAATCCGCGATAAGGCAATTACCCCACTCACAGCGCATCAGCAGATAACTGCCATCCGGACAGCTGGCATCATACACTTCGTGAGGCCAGGCATTTTTCAGCAGATGCACTTCGGCACCTGAACAACCGTTGCGCTTAGCCATTTTCTCAACCACGTAAAACGAGCGCCCGTATTCTTTACCGGCTTCGACTGAAACCGCTGCCCGTTTGATTTCCAGATCTTCGCCCTGCTGCTGACTGCGACGCTGCAAATCCACCAGAGACTGATAGACCTTATCATCGCCGCGCAGATCACGCTGACCTTCGTTGTATTGATCCAGCACGCGCAGACACAGATCTTCTTTGTTGCTGGCGCTGGCCAACATATCATTCACTTCGGCTTCTGCGGTTTCCACCACCTGCCAGGTCAATGCCATGGCAACACGTGCTCCGGTTTCCACACGGGTATCGGTGACGTTGATAATGTCGTAAGCAAGACCGAAATCCGCCCCCTCCACCATAGCTCCGTTACGTTTCCACCAGTTCTTCTCTGCGGTAAAAGCCGCCTGACCAGCACGGGCACTGACGTCAGAACAGGCATCTGCCCAGGCTCTCAGTGTGGTATCGGTCTGCAGCGCGTAATAAACCGCTTCACCGGTCGGAGACAGCGGGCTGCTGGCGCAACCGTGAAGACCCAGCATCGCTGCCAGCAGCAGAGGAGTCGCTTTTTTCATGAGAATTTCCTTAAGGTCTGATCAGTATCCTGACGTGTATTTACGCGATTTTTTGGATAAAACGAAGAACATCCTGCTCAGAAAATGGCCAGTCAATTTCCGGCCCAGCCATGTCACCTTCTTCTGCTTCGTATTTTAAGACAGGTATACGCTCACCATAACGCGCAACCATGTCTTCTGATTCCGCGATATCTTCGAGATAAAGGTTACAGGGAATTTTTCCGTTGAGATTCAGAAGAAGCGCCTGTGCCTGTTCACACAGGTGGCAGCCTTCGGTACCCAGCAGAACAAGAGCCATAATACGTCCTGAGCTTTATGCGTGTGGGCAAAGTATAACGTGATGTCAGTTACCGACAAGCGCTGCGGCAATAATCCCCGCAACGCCACGATGATATTTTTGCTGTGCCAGCGATGACACTACTGACCGGAGACAGACGCCATGGATTTATCCAGCAATGTATTCAGCCCCTGATGAAACTCATCCCAGGCTGCCATACGCTCATCTTCGCCGGCCAGCTGATGGACCAGCTCGCTGACCATGGATTGCGGCTGCTGAAAAATACCAAGCTTTTCCAGCGCCGACGTATATTGATCGACATAAGACGCCAGTGGCGCCTTGAGACTTTCCAGTTCCGGGGTTGGTAACGTTGGTTTCTGCGGCTGATAATAGCGGCTCGAAGCAGTGACGCTGGTCTGCGTCAGCTGCAGACTCATGGCTGCCAGTTCATCACCGGCAAAGCCCAGCTCGCCCGCGCTTTTCAGTGCCTGACCGATATCGCCATTAAAAAACTGCTCGCTCAGCGACTGAACATCTTTCATCAGTCCGGCCAGCGCTTTCTGTTCCCCCTCATCCAGAGAGCCCTGCACATCCATCTGCCACTCAGAATCTGCAGCAAACGCGGTAGCTGAGACTCTGTCATTCCAGGAAGATGCTGCGGCAGCAGATTGAGAGAAACTGACGTTTACCCGGTCGCCGTCGCGGGTAATCACCTGCAGCGTCAGAGTATTGCTGAGTGACGCGGATTCGCGCCCGGCAACCGCCTGCGCCGGCGACGCTGTCAGACTGTTCTCCAGCTTACTGAGCCCCTCGTCAACCAGACTGCGACTGTCGGCAATACCGGCTTTCATATCGTCATCCAGCATGCCCATATCTTTCAGCATGGCGGTGGCATCTTTGTAGCCTTTTTCAATCCCCTCACGGGCAGCATCCAGACGCTGCTGCAAACGTTCTGCGTCGGCGCCCCCGGCTTTCAGCTGCTGCAGACCGCGCTGTACGTGATTAAGAATATTAGCGGCGGTCTCTTCTGCGGACTGTCGCGGCCCAAGGGTCACCGGGCCAGAGCTGGCTACAGATTTGGTTTTATCGTTGCCATTCGCCTCACGCCCCTGCTGCGTGCCAGGGTTGTTCACTTCCGGTCGCACAGACGGGCTTTGACGGTTTGCGGATGGGAAAAACTGTGAAGGATGAAGATTGACAGACATAGCGGGTCTCCGTCGTTGCGGGGCTGATGACTGTTATCGGCGGCTGAAACGAAAACTGAAGGAAAAAATCACTGCGCTATCTCTCTCAGTACCACTCTCTCAGTACCACTCTCTCAAAACCACTCAGCCAGTTCCTCTCAGCCAGTTCCTCTCAGCCAGTGCCATTCAGCAAAGAACGGAGAACGACGCAGTATCTTCAGGCCCGCGAGCCTTACTCTCAGCGGGCGCACAGACTGTGTCACGCTAATGGCACACAGACCAGCAACACAGGCTACCTGAACCCGCTGCCATCACCTACTGACAGGCAGAAAGCGTCAGTAACAGATCACGCCGTGACGATAATCGTAGTCCAGGTCCACCTGCCAGCACAGCTTGTGCTCATCAATGGAGCGCATGATGTGGTCAGCATCGGCATTGAGCAATTCCAGCGTCTTCATGGTACGCCAGGCAACCGTCAGGGCTTCCTGCGACAGGGCCATGGCTTCTTCCAGATCCATGATGCCGGCATCGGCCAGATCCCGGCGCCAGTTACCATAATCCTGTTGTTGCAGCCAATGAGTCACCAGCGGTTGTATCAAAGCAAGCTTTTGATTCTGTCCCATGCGATTTCTCCCGGTTCATCGTCCTGAATATGGTTCACCCAACTACCATGACCCATACGGAATACGCTGAAAAGATCAAAAAATAAACACTTTAGTGATCGATAAGAATCAATTCGGACAAATTCTGCCCTGTCATCCCGCTCCCAACACCAATCAATCGCTGGTACGGCGCTGATTGCGGTATTCCACCGGTGTTTGTCCCGTCCAGCGTTTGAATGCCCGGTAAAAAGTACTGGGTTCAGAGAAACCGGTGAGGTAGACAATTTCATCGATGGTTTCGTCCGTTGCCGCCAGCAGACGTTTGGCCAGAGTACAGCGGTAGTCGGCCAGCAGACTGTTAAAACTGGTGCCCGCTTCTGCCAGTCGAGAGCGCAGCGTTCTGGCTTTAATGTCCAGACGGTCTGCAACACACTCCAGGCTGACTTCGCCACTCTCCAGTATTTCACCAAACACCCGGTAGACCCGGCTGACAACATCCTGCCGTTCGAGTTTGGCAACGTGTTCACTGGCCAGCTTTTCATGCAGTCGCAGCAATTCAGGTTCGGCATGAGATGACGGCAGATCGAGCAGATCGCGGGAAAAAAACAGACGGTTTTCCGGCTGCGAAAACTGCACCGGACAAGCAAACACACGCTCGTGCTCAGTACTTCCCGTCTGTGCCGGTTCAGGTGCAGGATGTTTGAACCAGATGGCAGCCGGGCGGAAAGCATCGTCTGTGACGTAACGGAAGAAAGTGATCAGCGCCAGCATCAGGCATTCGTTCAGATGCCGCAACTGGCCAGTCAGCCCGTCACTGGAATCAACAATGATGCAGGCGCAGTCGTCGTCCTGCTCAATGGTTGCCTGCGTGGCATCCGACAGCAGCCGCTGATAGTTAAGCACCCGGTTCAGCCCATCGCCAAACGTAGCACTGGAAAGATAAAGATACTGCAGTACCTGCCCGGTATACACAGGCATATGTTCGCCCAGATGCAGGCCGATGTCCGCATCCCCACTGACCTCCTCCAGCACCTGCCAGAACAGAGCCTGGGCGCCGTGAGGGGTACGCATGTGACGATCGGCCAGTATCTGCGGCGAGACCCCCAGACGTTTCAGCACAGCATCAGCGTCGAGGCCCATCCGGACCATGGCCTGATAGGCCATCTGCAGCATGACTCCGGAATCCCGGAGTTCTGACATTCCACCAGACATAAATTATTGTTATTCCTGAGGTGAGATCGCAAATTCTGCCAGATAGCGCCCGCAGTGCAAATGCAATTGACCGCAGCGCCACAATTGCAACAGCCAGCAGCCAAAGGCAGCGCATCCGTAACAGGCAAAGATGACAGCCATAAACCCGCCAGCAGAAGTTAACGACAGGGATTCACAATAATGAGCCATTCCAGCGATCTGCAGATTCTGCGATTTTCAGACCAGCCTGCCATCACCAGCCAGTACCTGCGCGCTTTGCTGGCGCGCAGCAGACCTGGTACGCAGCCCTTTCCTGCGCTGGAAGCTCAGTTACGAATCAATGGCTGCAGATCTGCAAAAGTTAAGCAATATGCTGCGCTGTGCGGATTTGCCGACAACAGCCCATTCCTGCCCGTTACCTACCCTCATATTCTGGCGTTCCCACTGCATATGGAACTGCTGCTGCACAAAGACTTTCCGCTGCCATTGCTGGGGCTGGTACACATCCGCAACCGTATTACCGCTGTGCGGCCAATTTCCGCCAAAGAAACGCTCGATATCCGCTGCTTTCTGGGCGAACAGCGCAAAACTGCGAAAGGCATTGAGTTCGATGTCCATACGGACATTACCAGTGGCGGAGAACCTGTCTGGCAGTCGCTGAGCACAAATTTCTGTCGCCAGAACAAGACACAGCCCCCGACAGCAAAACCGGAAGCAAAATCCGAAGTAAAACCCGAAGCAAAATCCACAGAAAGCACCGCAGTTATCCGGGATCCCGTCAGCGACCTCTATGACTACCGCGAAGTGTGGCAGCTGCCATCATCACTGGGTTGCCGTTACGCCTGGGTATCCGGTGATGCCAACCCGATACATCTGTCGGCCCTCAGTGCGCGTCTGTTTGGCTTCCGCCGCCATATCGTCCATGGAATGTGGAGCAAAGCCCGTATCACAGCGCATCTCTGTGCGGATCAGCCGGACCGTCCACTGACGGTTTCTGCTCAGTTTTTCAGCCCGGTTTTCCTGCCGGCAACGACAGTACTGAATTATCGTCGCCACGAGGCACCTGCGGCACAGGATTCAGCCTCGCCACAACAGGGTTTCCGCTTTGAATTGAATAATACTGAGGCAACCAGGACCCACGTAAGCGGGGAGCTGTTGTTTCTGTAAAAGAACACAACAGAAGAACATAGCAGAAGAACGCAGCGTCAGTACTGAGTGTCCTGGCCAACAGCGTCGGCAGACAGAAGCCATTGTTCGGCCTCTTCCTGACTACTGAACAGCTGCACCGGGTACACCGGCTGGTGGTAACTTAAAAACATGGAAGTCAGATGACGCAGCATAAAAGAGTCTCCCACCACGGCAATAGCACTGATGGCATCCAATACCCGTGGATGGGAAGCAAACACCTGAACTTCGAAATCCATGGTGAGCACATCACTGGCGAGCATCAGCACAGGGGTCTTTTTATGGCTGCAAATACGGTGATGGGCATTGTTAAGGTAACGGACAATGTCCAGCGTCAGGTGGCTGAAGCCCCTGAGATCGTGATAGATGATGCCGTTTGAGCCCTGCCAGGTCCCGGGCTTACCCGGACAATCGACCTCTCGAACTGTCATAAAAAAACTAATTGATAGAAATGAACCTCATAAAAGATAGCAAAAAAGTCATGAAATGAAAGTCAGTCTTCCTAAATTATTACTGAGGGCGACAAATATCCTGCTGCGAGGGCAATAGGACCGGCTATCTGGCGGAACACAGACACACGGCGCTCTCACCACCCGGCCAATGTCACAGCCCAACAGGCTGTGCTTTTGCCGGCAGTTTCTCTGCAAGAACCTCAACTTCAGGAGCGGCAGCCGGACGTCCATCATGCCCTCGGCTTAAGGCGAACAGACTGACTTAGGTACTGGACATTTACGCTGAACCCAGAGCAGAGATGGCAAAAGACGACAGGCAGTAACAGTAATGACACTCATTTAAAGCTGAGCACTGAGGTGAGATAAGTAAAATCAGGCCATTTTTTACCCACCGGCATTATGAGTGGTATTCCCTGAGCAGATATACCGGACAAAAATAAGACAAATTACGACATTTATTAACACATGAGTAAAAATGCCAATTTTTTTGTAAGGGTTCGTCGTTTTGCTCTCACAACTGGACTAAAGTTCAGGAAGAGTGAGTCTTTATCGATTTTCAGAGAAAAACCCGGTGATCAACAAGGATTCACCCTCAGAGGCCTGATTTTCTGGTGATTTCGAATGAATGAAGTTTTCAACATCGCAATGATTCGCCTTTTTTAACAGGACAAAAAAAGCAATCGGTAACCCGTCACAGTCAAAACGTTACCTTTGGTAACACATGACAAATTTGGTCACCTTGCTTTACTATTACACCTGCATTTTTTACGGATGCTGGCCGTGGCCTGTGCTTTGCTATCAGTACTGCTGATAGCACTGTTGCCAGTGCTGCTGAATATTCGCAGCCCGCAGTGGAAGCAACGGATCAGCCCAATCACATACTCCGCAGATCAGATACGTATGAACATGGAACAAGGTTATATATCAACAGCTTTGATCAGACCTTTGCTGGAAGCAGCCGGACCAGCATTTTTTGATCAGCTGCAGGACAGCGATGAAGCAACTCAGCGGGTTCTGAAAAGTCTCAGGGATCCGGACAGCCGTATTAACAGCCAGGATGCCGATGAGCTGATCAATCTGCTTGTCAGACAATCTGGCGATGAGTCGGTGTGTGTGCAATCTGCCAATAAATTCAGTGTGAATGGCAGCTGTCAGTTGCAGCATCTGTTTCTCTGCTGCAATACGCTGCGCGAGGCACTCTATTATCTGGAGAAGTTCTCTTCTCTGTTGAGTGATCAGCTGGAAGTGCAGGTTACCCGCACCCGCGACAGCGTGATCAAGATCAAACTGCCGGTTGAAGATAACTTTATTGTCTCCACTCAGCGCCGCCGCACTGAAATGACCATCAGCACCCTGCTGAGCTGGCTGCGTCAGCTGTGCGGCTCCCAGCTGGTTCTGACCAATATTGCTCTGCCCTATCCGGCGACTCAGTATGCCAACGAGTACCAACAACGCTGGAAGGCAGACATCGCCTTTAATGCTGACGAGTGCTCCATTCAGTTCCACTCACGCTGGCTGGATGAAGGTCTGCACAATACCAACCCACACATCCTCAATATGATGAAGCGTGAAGTGGAAGAGCAGTACCGTAAGCTGGCACGCTCAGGTTCACTGGCTGAGCGTATCCGTAAAGCACTGCTGCAGAACAAAATACGTCTGGGGGCGAATCAACAGGAAGTGGCCGATTATTTCCATATCAGTGCCCGTACCCTGAACCGTCACCTGCATCGTGAAGAAACCTCCCTGAAGCAGCTGGTTACCTCTGTCCGTCTGGAAACAGCGAAGAAGATGCTGAGTACAACAGACGACAGCATCGAACAGATTGCACTGGCCATAGGCCTTTCCGGTCGCCGTACACTCGACCGTATTTTCATCAAAGAAACCAACCAGAGTCCGGCTCAGTACCGCCAATCCAACCGCACCGTTCTGTTAGCTGCTAACAGCTGACCTCCTCTTCGCCTGACTTCCTCTGTGGAGTCAGGCAAGCCCCAACAGACGCACCTTCATCAGCGCAGCGACACTGATGGCATCGGTTATGCGCCCGTCCATGGCCATCGCCAGTGCTTCATTGAACGGCAAACGCTTCAGCGTCAGTTGCTCGGTTTCTTCCGGTTCGGCCTCGCCCTCGGTCAGCCCTTTGGCGATAAACGCCACGGCGGCTTCATCGGTAATGCAATTACTGGTATGTAAGCGGCACAGCTCCTCTACCGCTGCCGCCTCAAGACCGGTTTCTTCTTTCAGCTCACGAATCGCGCAATCCAGCGCAGATTCGCCCGCAGGAGCCCCACCCATCGGCACTTCCCAATGATACTCGTGTAACGGAAAGCGATATTGGCCCACCAGCCAGGTATCACCATTATCGGCCAGAGGCACCACCGCCACCGCGCGATTTTTAAAACTGACGGTACCGTATATGCCCGGGTTTCCGGCCGGGTTCAACACGTTGTTGTGCTCTACCCGGATCCAGGGATTGTCGTAGACCACATCCGTTTCCAGAATGGTCCAGGGATTATCATCAGCCATGTGCCTTCACTTCTGCAAAATAATGTTTCAGATAGCCGGCAGCCAGCCAAAGAAAGGCACTGATACTGCCGAACAGATGCGCCCGGGTTTCTACCCTGCCGCCAATATAACCAACCATCGCCAGATCATCGTAAAAAGGGCTCTGCTCCCAAATCACCTTAGCGACAATAATGACCACGAACAGCACTTTCAGGCCGTTAGCATAGAACGGCGAACGTATGCCTCCCAGCAGCAGTAGTCCGTGCAGTACACCGGACAGTCCCACGTAAAAATACAGATCGGGGGCAAACAGAAAGAGGCTCAGAGACACGAACAGACAACTGAAAAGAAAGAACAGCAGCATGGGCAGCTGACTGCAGTATCTGCCGGTAATATAGGCAAACAAAGCCAGCCCACCGAGATTACCCAGTGCATGGCCCCAGGACAGGTGAACAAGGTGAGCGGTGAAGAAACGCCACCATTCGCCGTCGGCCATGGCGGCCCGATCAAAACGCAGCCACTGCCCCGTCACGGGTTCAAAAGCGGCCAGCAGCAGAACAATAAAAGCTAAAATCAGAGGACTGCGGTAGATTTGCAGAAAAGACGGCATAAAAAACGTCGCGGTAACACAGGAGCACCTATGTTACCGAAGCCGGAGGCAGGCGCCCAGCGTTATGCCGGGCATGGATTGTTCTCTGTTCAGACTTTAACTCTCAGACAGCAACTGCGCGACGACGACCCAGAATCAACAATGGCAGTAAGGCCAGTATCCACAGTGCGGCACCGCCGCCACCACCGGAAGAAGAGGCGCTGTCTCCGCTATCGGCGGCTACTGGCTGAGACACAGCAGACGCTGCAACCGGGCTGACACCGACCAGCAGACGTACACTGGCATCAAAGGCAGCGCTATGGTATCCGTTGCCGGTATCCACTTCAGTCAGACCACTGGCCATGCCCTGAGTGTCAATGGCCAGAGGTGCAGAGTAGTCCAGCGGTGAGCTGATCACTTCAACCACGACGTCATTCAGGCTTGAAACCGCCACAGGTGCTGACAGCAGCATACGGTTCCAGCCATAAGAGCCGGTGAAGTCCTGTTGTGCCAGCAGAGTGCCCGCAGAAGTCAGTAAACGCACAGTGACATCAGCTTTGCCTGGCAGGAACACATCGACACCGTCAGCGCTTTCCGCATCACCCAGATCCAGAGTCATACGCACGGCGGCTTCGCTGCCGTAAGCACCAACATATGCGTTAGGTGGCAGATCATCGAGGCCAATATTGCTGCCTTTAACTTCCGCAGTCAGTGTCAGTTCAGTGTAAGCCACCAAGCCCGCATCAACGCTCATCAGCTGCACAGAGCTGTCGCCAAAACCAGGCTGTGGAGACAACTGCAGGCCGGCGGACAGAGTGCTGAATACATCGGATGGTTCACCCGGGTTAGTGTTATTGGCCAGATCGCTGCGACCATCAGCCTCTTCAATCACCAGCAGAGGATTCTGTGCAGAGGCCTGACTGACCGCGCCAAAACCGACCTGATCATTTACACGGGTAATCAGCAGACCACTGCCAGGCAGACCGGCGTCGTAACCGCTGCGATTACGGTTTTCCAGAATCAGGCGCTGGCCATGACCATAATCGTCCAGCTGAATCTGAACCGCATCCGCAGCATCACTGACGGCGCGCAGAGAGACTTCATTGTCGCCGGCAGCCAGAATTTTTGGCTCCATAAAACCAGCTACTTCTTTACTCCATGCCAGCAGGTGTCCTGGACGGTCACCGGCCTGACCGGAGTCTGAGTTCCAGCCACCCTGACCCATCAGTCCCCAGCGGCCGATGGAAGCACCGGTTGGGCTGCCGGAATACAGATCCGGCAGATCCAGCAACAGGTGACCCAGTTCGTGACAGATAACACCGATGGTTGCCAGATGATCCTGGTGACGTTCACCAAACATGGCATATTCAGCAAAGTGGTAGTTGCCGATCTGTGCATCTGACACATTCGCTTTGTGTGCCCAAATGCGCGGACGGGAGGTCGCTGCACCGGCAAAAGCCTGCTCGTAACCGGCCACCATCACCACAACAGCCAGTTCGTTAGGATCCAGCCAGCCGTCGCCGTTACGATCATATGCCGCAACATTAACGTAAGGCGCTGCCGCTTCGGCTGCAGCACGGGCCAGAGCCGCGCCGGCACCGCCAAACTGATTGCCGAAATCCGGATGTGGGGTATTCAGAGTAACGCGTACCACACCATCGTTCTGGCCATAAGAATCAGCCGCTGGCACCACGTTAAAGCGGCCATAAGAGTTTTCATCAAAGTAAGAGGCAACGCTGCGGTCCTGTGCATAGAAACGCTGAGCAATGTCGCTGTCGGAGTAAACAAAATTACTGTCAGAGAAAGCCACACGGATGATCAGCAGCGGCTGCTCAAAACCTGCGGGGAAGACCTCAGGGCTGAAGCGGAATGGCGTACGTTGCGGCACGTAAGACTGGCTCTGGGTGCGGTACAGAGACTGCACGTCAGCAGTCTGCTTAACCAGTACTTCAGCTTCAACCTCTTCAGCGTCCGGTACACCAGCCACCAGCGGCTGGCCTGCATACCAGTGCTGAGCACCATCCTGCAGTGCTTCATACCAGTAGCCGCCGGTTTCCATGATCAGCTGATTGTCGCGGGTGCGGGCCAGCGATACCAGCTCGCCGTGGGCATCGCTTACAGTGACTGGAACAACGTCCAGCAGCTCACCGTTGCTCAGCTCAATGCTCACCCACTGCTCTGGTGGAAGCAGGGTGGCATGCGCAGAAAGGCTTGCTGCAAACAGGACTGGAAGAAGAAAAGGTACCGCAAAATGTTTCATGATTAAGGCTCACTCTGGTGATGCCTTAACTTTAGTTAACCCCCGTTTAGTGAATGTCCGTTTGTACAAATCACAAACAAATCAACATTTTATTGACGGGCGATTTTGCGGATTTTCGTCAAATAATTGCCTCAATCATAAGTATGTAGCGCGCCACATACATTGGATACAAAAAGACACCCGGCCTTACTCACAGTTAACCGCCCGCCGCTGTGCTTCAGCCACATCGGCCTCGGCATTGTGTACTGCAACGAAGTCCATGGCGCGCTGTTCCATCCAGTAAGTCTGGTCAGCTGAGCGCAGAATAAAGCCAACATGGCCACCGCTGGCAGGGATTTCCAGGGTGAAAGTATCGCTGCCTGCAGCAAAGCTTCGTGGGTAACAGGAGGGTGACAGAAAGGGATCGTTTTCTGCGTTAACCAGTAATGCTGGCAGGCGGATCTGTTGCAGATAACGGCCGCTGGCGGACTGATGCCAATAATCTTCCGCGTCAGCAAAGCCATGCATCGGTGCCGTGTAACGATCATCAAACTGCTTGAAGTTACGGATAGAGGAAAACCCGTCGACGCTGATCAGATGGGGAAACATACGCGCTTTGTGTTCGATCTTTTCCCGCAGATCACCCAGAAACTTCCACATAAAAATACGGTTCTGCGGCTTCGCCAGCTGCCAGGCACTGGCCTCCAGATCACAGGGAACCGAGAATGCAGCAACGCTTTTAACCTCAGCAGGCAACAGCTGCGCTTCGCGTCCACAGTACACCAGCGACAGATTTCCCCCCATGGAATAGCCCACCAGATGGATACGGCAGTAGCCCTGAGTGACCGCATAGCTGACCACCCGGTGCAGGTCATCGGTGGCGCCACTGTGATACATACGGGGTTGCAGGTTCATATCGCCACCACAGGAACGGAAATTCCACGCCAGCCCATCCCAGCCACGACGATTGGCTTCACGCAGGGTACCCAGCACATAAGGACGGCGCGAATGCCCTTCCAGGCCATGGGAAACGATGATCAGGGTATCTGAGCCGCAACGGCTCCAGTCGAGATCGAGAAAGTCACCATCATCGGTGGGAATACGTTCACGCTGCAGATGCTCATCCGCCAGTTTGCGGGTCAGCGTCGGCAGAATGCTCTGCACATAGCCGTTAGACAGCAGCCAGGGCGAGCGGTAAGCAGAAGAAATCAGGGGCATCGCGGTTTCCGGTTTTACTGAATTCAGTCAGACCGGAGAGTTTACTGCCCGGACAGGCGCTTGTCAGAACCGCTTTTTAAGATAATCGAGGATAGCGGCTGAGCTGTACAGCCATTGTTCGCCGGCAGCGCCATCAACGCGCAGACAAGGCACTTTTGGCGCACCGCCGCCATTGATGAGTTCATTGCGGTAAGCATTAACGCGGGTAACGTCTTTTTCGACCACGCGCAGACCGAGTTTTTCACACTGGCGACGGACATTAATTGAAGATGGGCAAGTGCGGCAGAAGTACAGGTGCATACGTCGCGACTCCCGATCCAGCTGGTACTGCTCTTCCCGTGAGCGGTTAACCGGTTTTACCGGTACCAAACGGTCTACTACATTCAGTGCTCTGGCTTTCAATTGTCTCGTCAGCATAAATCTGCCTGCCGTACTGCGTATACGATGGTGGCGCATTTTAAGGAAGATAAAGGGAATATCTACCCTTAAAAGGGAAAAAATCCACTGAGATTTATGCCGGCAATTCGCTAATAAGCAGAACTACGCAGTGAACGTCTGGTTTACTGCTCAGTTCACTGTGCCACTGACATTGAGAAACGTGATGGTTGCCAGTAACAGCAGAATAACCACGGTCATTACCCAGCGCGACTGCTGGCAGAAACGGCAGGGTTTACGGCGACGGGCGGTCGCAGCAGAAGCGTTAGAAACAGAGCTGGAAGATGAAGCGGCTGCCATGACTGAATACTCCGGGCATCGGGTTAACTGATGCCCTTAAGTGTAGCAGCCGCTCCTAAGGCGGGATTATTCAATCCATTTGTTACGGCTGAAGGAAGGTACATCGCTCCAGGATTCCCAGTGCATCCACACAGCGACCGCTTTACCCACAATATTTTCCTCAGGAACAAAGCCCCAGACACGGCCATCACTGCTGTTACCACGGTTATCACCCATCATCAGGTAATGTCCCTGTGGCACATCCCACTCCCCTTCCGGACCGGCCCAGATAATGAGCTGGTTAGTCAGAGAATCACGGGCCTGCATCCATTGTACGGTGGCGGTGGCGGAATCAAGCTTTTCCTCGGCCAGGAACTTCAGCGGGCGGTCTTCAGGTTCCTGGGCTGTTTGGGTTGTTTCAATCAGCTGGCCGTTAATAATCAGCTGATGATTACGGTAAACCACATGATCTCCCGGCAGCCCGATCACACGCTTGATAAAGTAGCGTGAATCATTCGGCGGGAAGAACACCATGACATCGCCACGTGCCGGTTCGCCGGTGGGGATCAGTGTGTTGCCGAAAACAGGCATACGCAAACCGTAATGGAACTTGCTGACGAGGATAAAGTCTCCTTTAATCAGACCCGGCTCCATGGAGCCAGACGGAATCTGGAAAGGTTCTGCGATAAACGAACGCAGAACGAACACCACCAGCAGAACCGGAAAGAAAGACTTTGACTGCTCGATAATAAAAGGCTCGGTCTCCGCCTTATGGATATCGTCAGGGTGAGCGTGCTTTTCAATCAGCACATCGGCAACAGCGCGACGCTTCTTTGCCAGCCAGAACTTATCGACAGCAGCCACAATACCTGTGCCGACTGTGAGAATCAGTAAAATCAGGGGAAAATCGATATCCATCGCTCTACACTTAGCTTCGATTAAAATGAAAGTCAGGCATTCTAACCGCCGGACACAGATAACGCGAGCCGCGACAACCACCCAATGGGCGGCCGCCAAAGCCTGACGCCACAATACAGACAACAGAATGGAGAAATGGTTACGTGAACCATATCACTACGCCGGAAGGCATCCGTCTCGCCTATGAACGCATGGGCAACAGAAATGATCCGGCGGTCATTCTGATTATGGGTCTGGGGGCTCAGATGCGTATCTGGCCGGATGCCCTGTGCCATGCCCTGGTGAGCAAAGGCTATCAGGTGGTGCGCTTCGATAACCGGGATGTCGGCCTGTCCAGTCAGATGGATCAGCATGGTAACCCAAGTCTGCTCGCCACCTGGCTGTCGACCAAACTGAAGCGCAAACCGCGGGTGCCTTATACACTGAAAGATATGGCGCGCGATGTTCTGGCGCTGATGGATGAACTGGACATCGACAGCGCGCATCTGGTCGGTGCATCGATGGGTGGCATGATTGCGCAGATTCTGGCTGCCAAACACAAAAAGCGGGTGCGCAGCCTGACGTCGATAATGTCTTCCAATACCAGCCCTGGTTTGCCGGACGCCAAACTCAAAGTACTGCTGAAACTGGCCAAACGTCCGACGCCGTTCAACCGTGAAGCCGCCATCCGTTACACCATGCGTATGAACCGTCTGATCGGCAGCCCGGCTTATCCAATGGATGAAATGGAATTACGTGCGCTGGCGGAAACCAGTGTTGAACGTTCTGCCAGCCCCACCGGTTTCAAACGCCAGCTGGTTGCTATCACCGCCGCCGGCGACCGCAGCAACCTGCTGAAAAAAATCAAAGTCCCGACGCTGGTGATTCACGGCAGCGATGATCCGCTGATTCCGGCGCGTATGGGCGAAGATACCGCCGCCGCCATCCGCAAAGCGAAGCTGAAAATCATCAGTGGTATGGGTCACGACCTGCCACCACTGCTGGTGCCTGAACTGGTTAAATTATTAAGCAAGCATCTGAAGAAAAGTGAAAAACGCTGGGATAAAAAACAGCAGAAAGCCCTGCTGAAACAGAGCCGGAAAGACACTGCAGAAACTTCAGAAACTTCAGAAACTGTAGAAAGTGACCCGCTGCAGCACATACCGCAAGAGATTGACCGCACCAGCGCTGAAGTTATCAAGCTGCCCCGTCAGCACGCCTGACAGCTGCGCGCCGGATAAAAAACCGCGCCGTAATCAGAAGCTGCGGGCCGGATGATAGCCGGCAAATTGCCTGGCCAACTGTGCCGCATAGTTATCCGTCATACCGGAAATAAAATCGATAGCACGCATATAGGCTTCGTACAGAGTCCAGTCTTTGGCTGGTGCGGAACGTCCCATCAGTTCGAGCACACGCTGATTACGGAAGGTCGCCTCACCGTTCAGAACCCGCTCACGCACCGCGCTTAAAAATGCTTCCAGCAGAACACCCAGCGTAGAGTAAGAACCAATTTCCACCGCCAGCTTGCGACTGTCACGGAAGATACGTTCCCGCGCCATATTTTTTGCGGCATTGACCACCTGCTTAATCACCGGCGGACAATAATCAATCAGATCGCCCTGCAGTTCACCGCGCAGCAACACTGCTTCGTTCTTAATAAACGCCTGACTGACGCTGTTGACCATAACCTCCATGGCCAGACCACGCAGCATCTGCAAACGGCGGCGCTGATTATCCGCAAACTCCAGCTGCCCACTGATAGCATCCCACTGCTCTGCCAATAAGGGCTGCAGCAAAGCTTCCACTTCCTGATAGCTGAGCAGCTCCATTTCGATACCGTCTTCCAGATCAATCAATCCATAACAGATATCGTCTGCCGCCT